>Ga0315318_10000076_pt1 | contig 36934 bp, 32 predicted proteins | sample M1200m3416metaG_FD_203703 | JGI IMG/M metagenome (GOLD analysis project Ga0315318, IMG submission 203703) | Ammonia-oxidizing marine archaeal communities from Monterey Bay, California, United States - M1 200m 3416 | ecosystem: Environmental > Aquatic > Marine > Coastal | place: USA: California... | reverse complement strand
GATCCAAATAAGAAGAAAAATTTATATTGCCAGTGACATAAGCAAAAATACCCAAAGCAATGGAAATCATCACTACTGGCATAATAGCAAGACCATCAAGACCATCGGTAAGGTTAACAGCATTACTAGAACCAACAATTACAAAGATAGCAAAAGGTAAAAATACCCACCCAAGATCCAATCTCACATTATTCGTAAAAGGTATCAGTAAGTCTGTGGCAATAGGCTCGACAGAACCATAAAATAGATAGTTTATAGCCCCATAAGCAACACCAATTTGCATGAAAAATTTTATGGAGGCACGCAGACCATTTTTATTGCCTTTTAACTTTATATAATCATCAATAAAACCAATAAGACCAAATAGCAGCATGCTAAAAAAAATGGTAATAATATAGCTATTGGTAAGATCGCTCCATATCAATGTACTCACTGACACTGAAAGTAAAATCAGAATGCCTCCCATTGTTGGAGTACCTTTTTTCTTGGTATGTGATATTGGTCCATCTTCTCTTATGGATTCACCAATATCATTACCTTCCAACAGGTTGATTAACCTAGGTCCAAAGAGAAATGAAATAACTAAAGCCGTCAAGGCACTCAAAATTCCTCGCGTGGTGATATATGTGAACGCATTAAATGCAGAGAAGATTTCAATTAACTGATCTGAGAAAAATAAAAACAACTTCTGTTACCTCAATAGATTTAATTCATGGGTTATCAAGAATCATTAATTGTACCAGAGATATTTATCATATTTTATCTGGTGCGACCCCCAACAATCTAAGTGTTCTCGATGCGATTGAAGCAAATATTGGAGCTGCAACCTGACCTCCATAATACTCCTTTCCTTGAGGCTCATTAACAATGACTGCAACAACTATTCTAGGCTCAGAGATAGGAGCAATACCCACAAAAATAGCATTATGAGCATCTCTTGAATAATTAGCTGCAGCAATTTGTGCAGTGCCTGTTTTTCCACCCACCCTATAACCATTAATTTGTGCTCTGACAGCAGACCTTTCCACAACTTGCTCAAGCATTAATAAAAGTGTCTGAGATGTTTGCTCTGACAATACTCTATTGCCTGTTTCTAGTTCATCAATTCGTTCAAGAGAAATATTATTCTTAACTCCTCCATTCGCTATTGTTGCATAAGCATTTGCCAATTGAATTAAATTAACATCAACGTTATAACCAAAAGCTAAAGAAGCACGCATGCCATCTCTCCAGCGTTGATATGAGCTGTCTAGAGTTCCTGAAGTTTCCCCAGGAAAACCTGAAGCAGTTGCTTGCCCAATACCTAATTTTGATAGAATTTCATAAAATAATTCTGGGTCAGTTAATAGTGAAATCTTTGATGCTCCAACATTACTGGATTTAATCAAAATCTCGCCTAGGCTAAGTGGCCCATAATATCTTGGGTCCTTAATTTCTCTTGAACCGATTGAATAAGGAAGGGTGTCAATCGTGTCTATTGAATTAAAAATTCCATGCTCAAGAGCAGTCGCAACAATTAAGGGTTTAAACGTTGATCCGGGTTCAAATTTATCCGTAAGAGCACGATTCTTATAAAACTTAGGTAATCTAAGTTCGAGATTACTCATATCTGCAGAAGGATTATTGACAATTGCTAATACCTCACCAGTTTTTATGTCTAAAACAACTGCAGAAGCTTTCTTTGCCTGAAAGCTATTCACTCCTTCGTTAAGAGCGGCATGAGCTATGTATTGAATCCTAACATCTATGCTCGTATAAAAATCTTTCCCTTGTTTAGCTGGTTTAATGATTTCAACGTCTTCAATAGTATTTAAGCCAATATCAGTAATCGCTTTCTTTTTGCCATCTTGTCCTGACAAATAATTATTCAGAGCATACTCTAAACCCTCTTGACCTTGATCTTTATTATCATTGAATCCTATGATCTGTGTTGTCACCTCAGCATTAGGATTAAATCTTTTGTAAGCCTTCTCTAACCAAAAATAATTGCTTTTTTTTAGGCGATTAATTAAAGCTACTTGATCTTTTTCTAATTCTCTAGAAAGAATAAAATATCTTCTAGATGACCTTTTCTTTACCTCTTGATCAAGTCTCGAGTGATCAATTTTTAATACTGAAGCCAAAGACTTAGACAACTCCTGATATCGTTTTGAAGATAAAAAGATCTTTGGATCCACCACCAAATTGCTAACTGGGATGCTAACAGCTATAGGGTTAGAATTTCGATCATATATAGTGCCTCGACTTGATGGAATGGTGAGAGTTTTTATATGTTTCTTGTCTCCTTCGGCATTTAAAAAATCAGACTCAATGTATTGAAGATAAAATGATCTAGATAGAAGAATAATGATTAGAGCAATCAGAATAATGCTCAGAAAAATAAATCGGTTCCTAATAAGCCTTAAATTATTACTGCTTATCTTCATTAATTAATAATACTTTTATTTTTGAAGAATCTGGTAATTGCATTGATGCCTTGTCATTAGCTTCTTTTTCTAAACTCATTCCAGATGAAAGTTCTGAGAGATCCAAACGAAGTTCCTTCCATTTAATTTCAAGCTGATCTTTTTGTTTAACTAATAATTGATATTGCTTAAATAGCTCTCTATTTTTGTAATGTAAATCTATTTCATAAGTTGCAGTCATAGCAACCATTAAAAACCAGAATAAAGGCCACTTGTACCAATTAAACTCTTCTTTCATTGTATTTTTTCAGCAGCCCTTAATATCGCACTTCGTGCTCTTGGATTGATTTTAATCTCCTCATCTGAAGGTTTTATTTTCTTTAATATAACTTTTAATTTAGATGTGTCTTCAATGTTTGGCAACTTGGATAAATTTGGATCTATCCTAGAATTATCTCTAAAAAAGCGTTTAACAATTCTATCTTCAAGTGAATGAAAGCTAATAATAACGATTCTTCCACCTGGCTTTAGGTGCTCTAAACTAAAATCTAATAATGATCTTAACTCCCCAAGCTCATCATTAATATGTATTCTAATAGCTTGAAATGTTTTAGTGGCTGGGTGCTTCTTTTCTTTTTTTATAGAATGTTTTTTTAATTGATAAATAAGATCAGCAAGCTCTAAGGTGCTACTAAATGGCTTAATACTTCTTTGTTCTATTATTGCTTTTGCAATTCTTCTTGAGTAGGACTCTTCTCCATACTTCCAAATTACCCCTGAAATCTCATCTTCAGGGGCTGTATTGATCCAGTCTTTAGCTGAAATGCCAGTTGATTGATCCATTCTCATGTCTAACTCAGCATCTTTCTTAAAACTAAAACCTCTGTCTTTAGAGTCTAGTTGATGTGATGAAACACCCAAATCGGCTATGATTCCATCAAATGCAAAAGAACGATCTGGTTGACTTATTTCTGTTCTTAAGCTTTTAAAATTACTTTTAAGAATAGTGAGTTGAGGGTGAGAAAATTTAGATTTAAGATAAGCAATTGAGTCTTGATCCCTGTCAGCAGCTATTAGGTGCCCTTGATTATCCAAACCTTCTAAAATTAATTGCGTGTGGCCTCCAAATCCAGCTGTAGCGTCTAGATACAAACCCTTGGAAACGGTCATCATTACCTTTGTGGATTCTTTAGCAAGGACAGGTATGTGTAATGCATTGAACATAACTAAAGAATTTAGATTTTATAAAATAAATAATGCCTAAAATTAGGCATCCTGTCTTTTCAAAAATTGAGGAACATCAAGTATTTCCAATTCTTCATGTTTTCCAATAATTGCTTCTTCCTTATTTTCAAATAGATCCTTAGTCTCTCTTAATGGATTTCTTTCAGTTATCGGTCTATCAAGATTACTAAAATTAGTTTTATCCTTTATCTTAATCTCAGATTGTCTCTCACCTAAACCAGTTGCAACGATAGTTACTCTAATTGAATCATTCATATTCTTTGAGATAGCTGTACCAACTATAACCTTAGCCTTATCTGAAGCATAACTTTTGACTATCCCACCAATTTCATCAAATTCTGATATTTCAAGATCTTCATCTGCTGTAACATTGAGTAAAATTCCTTTAGCTCCTTCCAAATCAATATCCTCCAGCAAAGGGCTATTTACTGCTTCTTCAATTGCTCTTCGCCCCCGATCAGGTCCAGAAGCAACTGCAGAGCCCATAATGCCTCTCCCCTTATCACTCATAACTTTTTTAACATCTGCAAAATCAAGATTCATTAGGCCTGGAACGGTAATCAGCTCAACAATACCTTGGACTGAATTTAGTAAAACATCATTCGCAGCCTCAAAAGCATTTACTAGGGTAATTTTCTTGCCCAATGATTGTAATTTATCATTAGGTATGATGATCAGAGAGTCGACATGTTTCTCTAATTCTTTTATGCCTTCTTCAGCATATTGAGCCCTTAAATCACCTTCCCAATTGAAAGGCTTAGTGACTACGGCAACGGTTAATATCCCTAATTCTTTTGCAATCTCAGCTATCACAGGACTTGCTCCAGTCCCTGTGCCACCACCAAAACCTGCTGTAATAAACAACATATCTGTTTCAGATATTGCATTTGCTATTGCTTCCTTGCTTTCTTTTGCTGATTCACTCCCTATACCTGGATCCATACCAGCACCTAGACCTTTAGTGGTATCTATTCCTATTTGTATTTTTGTTGCGACATGGGATTGTGCTAAATCTTGAGCATCTGTATTAGCACATAGAAAATCGACACCCTCCATCCCCTTAGAGATCATGTGACTAACTGCATTGCCTCCACTTCCACCAACTCCAATGACCTTTATATTGGCTTTTTGATCAGCCGTATCATCTATTACAAAAGCAAAATCTACCATCATTTCTCCTAATTTCTATAATGACAACATCTCAAAATCTTTGGGTAAGGTAAGTGTTTCTTTCTCTAACCATTTCTCTCGAGACTTAGTCCATGTTAAATAATCCCAGATTTCAAAACGCTTACCTTGACCTATAAACATAGCTTCTTTATTAATTTTTGAAAATTCTCTTAGCTCTGAAGGAATTAAAATTCTTGCTGAAGAATCTATGTCTATTTCAACTGCATGACCTACAAGCAATCTTTGTAATTTCCTACTGGAATTATCAAGGCTTGGTAGTTTCATTATTTTCTCTTCTATCTTTAACCAGTGGTTTAATGGATATAATAAAAGACAGTGATCTAGGTCTATTGTGCAAATCAGCTTATTCTTAGAAATTTTAATTAGTTCATTTCTATATTTTGTAGGAATCGAAACCCGACCCTTAGTATCAAGACTAATTTTATTTAAACCTCTAAACATCATATATAACAATAGGATCACAGTAAATATCCCACTTTTTACCACTCAAATACACTATAGGTTATTGGTCAATTATGTCAACAGAAAGATGATTAGAGAATAGTTCTAATTAGAGAAAAGGAGTTGATCTATAAGCCGGGTTCTGTCTTGGACAATCATTCATCTGGGATGCTTGTCACCAAGCACCTCTAGCAACCTACCCTAGAGCGATTACGGGATATCATAGCTCTTCTATTTGGTTTTGCTCTCGATGGGGTTTGCAATGCCATAAATGTTGCCATTTATGCGGTGTGCTCTTACCACACCTTTTCACCCTTACTTTATAAAAGCGGTTTATTTTCTGTTGCACTTTCCAGAGGCTCACGCCTTCCAGGAATTACCTGGCATCGTTCCCGTTAGAGCCCGGACTTTCCTCCAAATTAATTTATTTGGCGATTGTCTGACCAACTCCGAAGTGAATTATTCATCACCATCATAAAAAAAACAAGAACTAGTATTGTTTTTCTAACGCATGAGCATAAATAATCTTTTTAGAATAACCGGTAATTTTTGCACAGATCTTGATGGAACTTTTTAATGACAGCTCAACTGTTAGAAGGCTTAAAATAAAATCTATTTTTTCATAATCAATACTTGTATTTCTTTTGCCTTGAACAATGATAGTAAATTCACCTTTCAATCTATCAGGGTTGGTTGATAAATAATTAGAAATCTCTAATAAATTACTGCCTAAAAAACTTTCATAGAGTTTTGTTATCTCTTTGCAAAGGACTGCATTTCTATTTTCACCAAAAATCTCTTTCATTGACTCAATAGTATTAACTATTCTATGAACAGACTCATAAAATATTAATGTTTCTGATCTGTTAGTAAGCTTTCTCAGTTCTTTAGCTTTTTTGACTTTGGTTTTTGGTAAAAACCCATAAAAGGTAAATTTATCTGAGGCAATACCTGAAGCAGTTAATGCAGCTATCGCTGCAGAACAACCTGGTACAGGTATAACTTGGATTGATTCTTCTCTAGCAGACCGAATTAGGAGATACCCTGGATCACTAATCAAGGGTGTTCCTGCATCAGCAATTAATGCAATATTTTTCCCCTCCTTTAATTTTTTAATTAAAGTTTTCGTTTTCTGATTCTCATTAATCAGATTAAAGGATGTTATTTTATTCTCTATTGCATAGTGATTGAGTAACTTTTGAGCAATCCTAGTATCTTCTGCAAGAATTAGATCGACACTTTTTAGAACCTCAATTGCTCTAAAAGTTATATCTCGTAAGTTACCAATAGGAGTTGAAACAATATTTAATTGACCAGGCATTGGATGATCTCCAATAATTCAAGATGACACTATAAGTGCATCTCCTCTTCGTCTTCTGTAAGGCTGTCATGGAATGCCTCCCTGTTGAACACCCTTTGCATGTAACTTTTCATATTTTTATGATCATTCGTTAAGTTGATTTTAAAATAATCTAACCGCCAAAGTATAGGGCCCAGAACACAGTCTATAATGGTAAAATCCTCACTAAGAAAGTACTTATTCACTGAGAACAAATCAGCTGTTGCATTTAATGCTGATTTTAATTTCTTTCTATGGCTATTTTCAGTTCGAGTTCCTAGTGACTGATCAAGATCCACTGCAGATTGAACAACATCAACTTCTAGAGAAGCTAAAGCTAATCTTATTTTAGCTCTATCAACTGGGTTAACTGGTAATAGAGGTGGATAAGGATACCTCTCATCTATATATTCTATTATGACTCTTGAGTCATACAGAACTAATTCACGATCGACTAATGTCGGCATCGTAGCAAATGGGTTAAGAGCTATTAGATCTTCTGGTATTTTTTTACCATCAAAGTTATTAATTTGGGTAACAATACCTTTTTCTGAGAGAACAAATCTAACTTGATGTGATCGGATACATATATTTCCTGAGTATAAACCCATCATAGATCTTCTATTTGCAACACTTGTCATATTTGATTCCCCTAAACTATTTAAGTAAAACGATCAATTTGCTGATTAAGCTACTTAACTTCTCTCCATATGTCCTTATAAAGAGCATAACTAAAAACTAAAAATAAGACCAAAAAACTGATAACCCAGACTCCAAGTGATTTTCTTTTCTGCTGTACGGGTTCACCCACATATTCTAGAAAAGTCACTGTGTCTAGGATAAATCTATTATAATCCTCGGCAGTCATTTGCTCCTCAAGTAGCCATAAGATATGAGGCATACTGGTACCATCTTGAATCAAGTTATTAACGCCAGTTGGTGACGTATTATCAATGTAAAAAGACGTTAAGAATTGATAAACATAATCAGGATTTTTTCTTCTTGTTACCAGAGTTAAATCTGGAGGTGCTTTACCAAACCATCGATCCCCATCTTCTTTTAACATATTTGTTGTCACTAAATCCTGTGGCGTTTTATCAGTAAAAATTAAATTGTCTAATAATTGTTCTTCCGAAATATTGAGATCTTCAGCAATTTGTTCGTATCGCATATACTGTAACGAGTGACATCCAGCACAATAATTAAAGAAATTTCTCGCGCCTCTTTGTAGTGATTTAACATCTGATAAGTTAATTGATATTGCTTCAATTCCGACCTCTGGCTCAGTAGAACTCGAAGCAAATCCGCTATTGCTAAAAAAGAGCATTGCTATAAGTGAGAAAATATATTGCTTCATGTTCATTTTTTATAGACCACTCTATGAGGCACGGGTTTTGTTTTCTCAAGTTTTGTATAAAACGGCATTAATAAGAAAAAGGCAAAGTAGATAATGGTAAATATCCGTGCCAAAAGAACATAGATTCCAGTTGCAGGTTGCATCCCTAGGTAACCTAACACCACAAATGAAACCACAAAGGAAAAGAGTGCGACCTTGTATTGCCATCCTCTGTATCTGATTGATTTGACAGAACACCTATCCAACCAAGGCAGAAAAACAAATAGTAAAACAGCTGCTACCAAGAACACTGCTCCTAATGCAGCATTTGGTATCGCTCTAAGAATCGCGTAATAAGGCGTAAAATACCATGAAGGGACAATATGCTCAGGAGTTTTCAATGGGTCAGCAGGTTCAAAATTATCAACCTCTAGAAACAGACCACCCATCTCGGGAGCATAAAAAACTGCTGCAAAATACAATATTAAGAAGACAATGATAGCGACTAAATCTTTACTTGTATGAAAAGGATGGAACGCAACCCCATCAATTGGCTTGCCGCTTGCATCTTTATAATCCTTGATCTCAATACCATCCGGATTATTAGAGCCCACATGATGCAATGCCAGAATATGGGCAACTACCAACCCTAGTATTGCTAGGGGAAGAAATATGACATGGAAAGCAAAGAAGCGGTTAAGCGTTATATCAGACATAAAATAATCACCTCTGATCCACTCGGTTAGTGTCTCTCCGATAACTGGAATATAACTAAATAAATTTACAATAACTTGTCCAGCCCAATAAGACATATTACCCCATGGAAGCAGATAGCCAAAGAAAGCCTCCGCCATTAAACAAAAGTAAAGAAGCATGCCGACAATCCAAATGAGTTCTCTGGGTTTCTTATAGGAACCATAGAGCATGCCCCTCAGCATATGCAGATAAACAACTATAAAGAAAAATGATGAGCCAGTTGAGTGCATATAACGAATTAACCATCCCCATTCAACAGATCGCATAATGTATTCAACCGAATTAAAAGCATCTTCAGCGGAAGGTTTATAATTCATAGTAAGAAAAAAACCTGTCATCAGCATGATGACAAGAACGACCATTGACAACACCCCAAAGACATACCAAATATTAAAATTCTTAGAAGCATAATATTCAGTTGCATGATCCTTAATTAACGAAGACAGAGGGAATCGATCATCGACCCATTTTAAAATTGGATTTGTAAAGAGACTTTCTTCTTGTTTAGACATTGAGTTCCTCAGGGTTTTCACCGACCACCAAGATGGATTCATTTTCGAATCTGTATGCAGGTACCCTTAGATTAGATGGTGCTGGAACACCACTAAAGACTCTTCCAGACAAATCAAACTTTGATCCGTGACAAGGGCAATAAAACCCTCCCCTCCAATCGGGACCCATATCTGCAGGGGCGATTGAAAACTTTTCGATTGGCGCACATCCTAAGTGTGTGCAAACACCTTCAACAACGAGGTATTTTGGATTCATTGATCTCAACTCATTCTTTGCAAAATTTGGTTGTATGGATAATTCTGAATCTGGGTCTCTTAGATCACTATTGATGGTTTTTAGTTGCGTGATCATATCATCAGACCTATGAACAACATAAAATGGCGTCCCTCTATATAAGACTTTAATAATGGATCCTGGTTCTAGATTAGAAAGATCGACTTTTATAGAGGCACCTAAAGCTTTAGCTTTTTTGCTGGGTTGGAAAGATAAAATAAAAGGAGTAACAGCAAAAGCCCCTCCGATAACACTTGTTACGCTTGTGGCGATTGATAAAAACTTTCTTCTACCTACTTTACTCATTTTCATCTAATAACTGTTTAAACTTAAGACTCCTCAAAATTCTCGTGCGATTATACACGAATAAACAATAAATCATGACTCAATTCTTTCCACTTGTGCACCAATAAGAGAAAGCTTCTTGTCAATATTCTCATAGCCTCTATCAATATGATAAATACGATCAATTTCAGTTTCCCCATGAGCGACAAGAGCTGCCAATACTAAAGCCGCTGATGCTCTTAAATCAGTTGCCATCACTTGGGCACTTTGCAATTGGTTAACACCTTTAATTTTAGCAACATTACTTTGCAACTCAATATTAGCTCCCATCCTTTGTAATTCAAGAACATGCATAAACCTATTTTCAAAAATTGTCTCTTCTATACTTGACTCACCTTGTGCTAACACATTTAAGACCATCAATTGCGCTTGTATATCAGTTGGAATACCTGGATAAGGGCTGGTAGTGAAACTCACAGGAATAATTTCATTCAATGAAGTAACTTCTATAAAGTCTTCTGCTACAGATATTGATGCTCCTGCCTCTTTAAGTAAGTTCATGGGTTCCTTTAAGTGTTCTGCCAAAGCCCCATTCAATGTTAGATTACTTTTGGTGATTAATGCTGCAATTAAAAAAGTCGCTGCTTCTATTCTGTCAGGTATTACCCGACAAGTTGTTGCTTCTAATTTATCAACTCCCTCTATTAGTATCTGGTCACTGCCTAATCCGTTGATGTTTGCACCCATTGAAATTAGAAACTCTCCTAAGTTAACTATCTCTGGTTCTTTAGCGCAATTATTTAGAATAGTTGCACCTTCAGCCAAACAAGCTGCCATCATCAGATTAGCAGTTCCAGTAACTGAAACAGGCTTAAATGAAAACTCACACCCCTTTAACTGTCTTGCTTTGGCATGAATATAACCGTTTTTTAAATCTATCTCTGCACCCATTGCTTTTAACCCCTCAATATGAAGATTGACAGGTCTAGCCCCTATTGCACAGCCCCCGGGTAACGAAACAACTGCTTCACCAAAGCGTGCTAAAAGTGGGCCTAATACCAAAATTGATGCCCTCATGGTTTTAACCAAATCGTAGGGTGCAAATTTCTCTTTGATACGATGAGCATTAATTTTTAATGTGTTATCTGAAGTTTTAGAAATTTCTACACCCATATATGTAATCAATCTGATCATTGTGTTGATGTCCCGAAGGGCTGGGATATTATCTAATGCAACTTCTTCAGAGCATAAAAGACATGCAGCCATAATAGGTAATGCTGCATTTTTTGAACCAGAAATATTCACCTCTCCATTTAGAGAATACCTCCCATTGATTCTTAGTTTTTGCAATTATTTTCTCTGTTATTTAGAACTAATTTCATGCTCATCTGGAGTAAGAGCATTAATAGTCAGTGCATGAATCTCATGACTCATTTTATCTCCCAATGATGCGTAAATCATTTTATGCCTGTCTAGTAGAGACTTCCCATTGAATGAATCAGAAATTATAGTGGTTTCAAAATGGACATTGTCCTCACTGTTAACTTGAACCTCTGAGTTATCAATGGAGTTTAAAATTAAAGACTTTATTTCCTGCGGATTCATTTTTTTTCCTTTATTTTATATTAGTATGTCTTGATATTAATGTATTAGATCAGAAGAGTTAACTTGATCTTAAGGATTTCTATTGAATAAGGAAAAAAATACTTTCGACTACATCGATGTTGCAAACAGAGTATTAGATATTGAATCTGCAGCTATTAAAAACCTTAAAAGCACTTTAAATAAAAGTTTTGTTAAGGCTTGTGAGGCATGTGAGAATTGTAAGGGTAAAATTATTGTAATGGGTCTTGGTAAATCTGGACACATAGCAGATAAAATAGCAGCAACATTTGCTAGCACTGGAACCCCAGCTTTCTTTATACACCCTAGTGAAGCTATTCATGGTGATCTAGGGATGATTGACAAAGAAGATGTTGTTCTTATTTTGTCAAATTCGGGGGAAACAGAGGAAATTGTTTCACTAATCCCTATGATAAAAAAAATGGGTATAACAATCATTGCACTTACAGGCAATAAAAAATCAAAACTGTCTAAAGAGGCGAGTGTCCATGTGTATGTCGAAGTTAAAGAAGAAGCTTGCCCCATGAACCTTGCTCCAACAGCAAGCACAACAGCTGCTTTAGCTATGGGTGATGCGATAGCTGTTGCCTTACTAGAAAAAAAAGGTTTTACCAAAGAAGATTTTGCTAAATCTCATCCTGGGGGTTCACTGGGTAGAAAACTCTTACTTTCTTTAGGCGACATTATGCATAAAGATAATGAAATCCCAATTGTTTATGAAACAGATAAGCTGGCTTCTGGTTTAATTGAAATGTCAGAAAAAGCCTTGGGTATGACAGCAGTTCTGAATGATAACAATGAACTAGTAGGTATTTTCACTGATGGTGACCTAAGAAGGACCCTTGAAAATAAAGTAGACATTCAAAGTACTTACATGAAAGAAGTAATGAGTAAAGACCCTTATATTATGAATGAAGACACCTTAGCCTATAACGCAGTGGCAACAATTCAAGAAATGAAAATAACCTCACTTCTCATAGTCAAAGATAAAAGAGTTATAGGAGCTCTTAATATTCATGATCTATTTAGAGCTGGAGTAATGTAAAGAGAATCTCTCATTAAATGAATAATTACTTTCTTAAATTAGGTTTTCTTGTTGTTTTAGCGATTCTCAGCAACTTAATCTATTTTTTTACCATAGACACGTCAAAAGAGACTGAAAATATAGCTGCTAGTGACAGAGAGTTTATTCTCAAAAATGCAGAAATTTTTGGCTCAAATAATGAAGGCAACTTTAGTTACAGCATTTTTTCAAAAAAAGCTAAAACGAATGATCTAAAAAAGCTAATTTATCTTGAGCAATTAGAAATAAAATATATTGCAGAACCAACCATCGATTGGGTAATTAAGTCTGACAGCGGACAAATCATATCGAAAAGTAATGTCTTAGTTTTATCAGGCAATGTTCTTATTGAGAATAAATCAATCGATAACCCTTCAATTATTTCAACAAACTATCTGGAGATCAATCCAAATACACTGACAATAGCTACCAATAGAGACGTCGTTATCACCATTAATAATAATACCATTCAGGCACAAGGCTTGAACGCCCAACTTAGAGACAACAAGCTGAACTTTAGCTCCAGCATGACCTCTAATATTTTTGCTCAATAAGGAAATAGAGAGTGAGTATATTAATAGCAGAATCACTGGAAAAAAAATATAAATCTCGAAAGGTTGTTAATAATCTTAGCTTTAATGTTAAAAGTGGTGAAATTATAGGGCTTCTAGGGCCAAATGGTGCTGGGAAAACAACAGCATTTTACATGGTGGTTGGGCTTGTAGCATGTAAAATTGGCAAAATCATGCTCGATGATTTAAATCTTACTAACCTCCCTATTCATAAACGTGCACAAAAAGGTCTTGGATATTTACCTCAAGAAGCTTCGATTTTTAGAAAACTTACAGTAGAAAATAACATCATGGCTATTTTGGAGACTCGAAAAGAACTTAATTATTCGAATCGTGAAGAACTCTTAGAGAAGCTATTAGATCAGCTTAGTTTAAACACGTTAAGAAACACTCTGGGCATTAGTTTATCGGGTGGAGAACGAAGACGAGTAGAGATTGCTAGAGTACTTGCAATAGAACCGAAATTCATACTCTTAGACGAACCATTCGCAGGCGTCGACCCTATCTCAGTCCTTGATATTCAACGAATTATCAAAGATTTAGCGGGTGAAGGTATAGGCATACTAATTACTGATCACAATGTTAGAGAGACATTAGAGATATGTACGCGTGGATATATCGTTAATGAAGGTGTATCAATTGCCTACGGTACTCCAGAACAGCTGTTAGAAAATAGGGAAGTTAAAAAAGTTTACCTAGGGGAAGGCTTTAGAATGTAAATTTATTGTTATATTTTGTTGATATTAATTACAATCTGAATAAATAAAATTAGCCCTATAAATATCTCAAAACATGCAACATTCAGAAAAAAAACTCACTGCTCTCATAAAAGATATTGAAAAAGATAGGATAGCTAGTATCAAGAATACTCTCTCCTCACTTAGTCCTTATGAAATTGCAAGACTGCTTGAATCAATAGAGCCCAGGAACAGAGAAATTTTATGGGAGATGATGGATCAAGAAGATGAAGGTGAGGTTCTAAAAGAACTCATTGAAGATGTCAGGCAAAACCTTATTGATCAAATGGATACCCAAGAACTGATTGCAGCTACCCAAGACATGGAGTTGGATGATTTGGCGGATATTATTAATGATCTGCCCAATCAAATTACAGACCAAGTAATTAAAGCTCTAGACAAACAAGATCAAATTAGACTGGAATCAGTCATGTCATATGAGGATGATTCTGCGGGCGGGTTGACCAACCCAAAAATTGTAACGATAAGAAGAGGTATCTCCATTAATGGGTTGATTCGCTATTTAAGAACCTTTGAAAACCTGCCAATTAATACCAACTTAATTTACGTTATCAATCGTCACAATCAATACTTGGGTTCTGTAAAATTGGTGGATCTCTTTACAGAAAACATAGAAATACCTATTGAAGAAATCATGGATGAGTCTGTTAAAGCAATTGATGCCAATGCAAAAGCCAATGATGTCGCCATTGAATTTCAGAATTTGGATTTAATTTCAGCTCCCGTAGTCGATTCAAATAATCAATTATTAGGAGAAATTACTGTGGATGACGTCGTTGATGTGATTCAAGATCAGGCCAATAGTGAAATATTTAACATGGCAGGATTAGATGATGAAGATGATATCTTTGCTCCTGTGCTCTTAAGCTCTAAAAGAAGAGCTGTTTGGTTAGGCGCCAACATGATAACAGCCTTTATTGTTGCCACTGCTGTCAGCCTATTCCAAGAAACGCTTGATCAAATTGTCATTCTAGCTGTCTTAATGCCGATAGTAGCGAGCATGGGCGGAGTGGCAGGCAATCAAACCCTTATTCTTGTTATCCGAGGAATCGCTATGGGCAAAATCCAATCGTCTAATGCGATGAACTTATTATCACGAGAATTCCTGGTTGCTCTAGTGAACGGAGTATTTTGGTCAATTATTGTTTCCTGCTTGGCAGTACTCTTATTTAAAACCAGTTGGGATATAGGCTTAATCGTTGGGGCCTCAATGTTACTGAATATACTTGCCTCTTCTATAGCAGGGGTTTCTATCCCATTTTTACTGAGACGTATTGGTATTGATCCAGCGCTTGCAAGTGGGGTGCTCATGGTAACTTTGACCGATGTTCTCGGGTTTATAACTTTTCTAGGGTTAGCAACAGCTCTGTTACTGTAAAAACATTATTATTTATTGAAAAATACTCTTTATTCGCTCTTTTTGTTCTATGGCATCTTGAAAACCCAGTTCAATTAATTCCTGAGTGAACGAGGATTCAAACAATAAAAAACTTAATAACTCAGACTGACTTTTATTGTTTAAACCTATCCCTCTTAAAAGTAGCTTGATTGAATAAGGAAGTTCACTGAAATGTTCTTCAGCGATGAGGTTAATATCCTTTGAGGGTGAAATAATACAATAATCCAGATGTTTCATTTGCTTCGATGCAGTATTGATTGGACCATTACCAGAATGCTTGATAATTTGGTTAATACGGTCCAGGCGTTCTAAATCTGATAAAAGTCCACTAGAGAATAATGCATCGAGCATATAGCCTCCTATCTCTCCTATTGAAGGATGATCTCTTTCATCGGTATCAGGATTTTTCTTATTATTATCTGTGGTGATGATTAATAATTTTTCAGCTCCTAGTCGAATTGCTGGGGACAATGGTGTGGCATGACGCATGGCTCCATCACCGAAGAATTCATTATCAATGTTCACTGCTGGGAAGATTAAAGGCAGTGCCACGCTGGCCATCAGATGGTCAGTGGTGACTCTTGATTCTATGCCCTTTCTTCTGAACTTCTCCCAATTAATATTTTTTTTATTGGATTGGAAAAATGTTATTGATTTTCTAGAACTATAACCAGCTGCCGTTATAGCAAAAGCCTCCAGATTGCCCTCATCGATATTTGATCTGATATGATCAAGATTGATGCTTTCAGATAAAAGGTTTCTTAACGGTGAATTATTGAGCAATGACTTTGGATTCTTTGCTAAGGTTCCTCCGGAAACAATAGTAACTAGCCAGTGCAAACTGCTTTTAAACATTGTTAGGCTATCGGTTTTATATACTCTATTGGTTTTAAAGTTACTCCAAATATCATTCAGTAAATCAACCGCATCAATAAAAGAGTCTGCTTTTGATGCTATGACGCTTGCATTAATAGCCCCGACTGATGTGCCACTGATGATACTAAAAGGATTTTTAACTCTATCTGGCAGAATTTCATTAATCCCTTTTAATACGCCAATTTGATAAGCACCTCTTGCGCCTCCACCGGGGAGAACCAAACCTATTTTATTTTCGAATATATTCATAAGTAGATATTAACAATAATACCTATTGGTTAATGTAGAATAAGTTTAATTTTTAATTATGGTGAAAATTATGAATAAGGCAATTGCATCTTTTGTATTAGGACTGAGTTTGGTTTCATTGGTTTTGTACACCAGTGTTTCTTCAGGATCAGATCTCAATGAGGGCGATGTAGCTCCAGGTTTCAATCTTCAAGATCAGAACGGTGAATGGCATAGTTTGGAAGATTATAAAGGTCAGTATGTTGTTTTATTCTTCTACCCCAAAGACGGGACACCAGGATGTACGACTGAAGCGTGCAGCTTTAGAGACAATATTTTTGAATTTAAATCACTGAACACCCAAATACTAGGAGTCAGCCTTGATGATGTTGAATCACATCAAGAATTCAGTGAAAAATATAGTCTCCCCTATCCTATTCTCGCAGATGTTAATGAAAGCTGTGCTGACGATTACGGGGTGCTTGGGAAATTTATGATGATGACAATGGCTAAAAGACAATCTTTTATTATTGATCCACAAGGCAAAATTTTAAAGCGTTACAGCAAGGTTGATCCCGATACTCATACCAGCGAAGTTATTGAAGATCTAAAGAGCTTTAGAGAAAATATCTAGTCAGACACTGATGTCGCCTTAGACTCAATCATTTGCTTGATTGTTTCTTCATCAATCCCTGCCTCTGCTAAAATTTCTAAGCTGTGCTCGCCAAAATTTGGTGCGTGTTTGCGAATTGTGGCTGGAGTTTCTGAAAATTTTACTGGAAAACCTGGCATCTTTAATTTGCCTTCCGTGGGGTGATCAAAATCTTGCCAAAAACCAACCGCTTCTAGATGTGGATCAGTAAATAAATCATCAAGACTGTTCACAACAATGACAGGCACCTTGGTATCAGTAAAAATATCTAACCATTCCTGAGTTGTTTTTGTTGCCAGAATCTTTCCGGTCTCTGAATAGGTGTCATCAATGTTTTCAACTCTAGAAGAGAGGTCCTTAAATCGATCATCTTCAATCAAATCTTGTCTTTCTGCTTTTTCACAAAAAGTCTTCCAATGATTATTCATATAAGGTAATACAGCAATATAGCCGTCTTTAGTTTTATACGGTTTTCGATGATGAGACATTAAGCGGGTGTAACCAGCTTTACCCAATGGCGGTTCAAAAATCTCTCCCCATATGTGTTCAGCCATCACAAATGAGACCATGGTCTCAAACATTGGTACTTCAATTTCTTGACCATAGCCTGTTCGTTCACGGTGAAACAGGGCTGCCAGTATTGAATAGACAACTGTTATTGCAGTGGTTTTATCAGCAACCACGGTAGGTAAATATCTAGGTTCACCAAGCACCAATTCATTCAAAGCGGCAATACCACTAGCGGCTTGTATAGAATCATCGAGCGCACCCTTTTCTCCGTATGGCCCATCCTTGCTGTAACCATAAGTACCGCAATAAATGATATTCTCATTGACTGCTTTGATATCGTTATATTCCAGTTTAAGCTTGGTCATAACTTGAGGTCGATTATTATGCAGAAAAACATCACAGTCCTTAACGATAGCTAACAAAGCATCGCGTGCACTTGACTGCTTTAGATCAAGAACCAAACTTCTCTTATTTCTATTGTTTGAGAGATAAAGAGCCGCCATATTTGGATTACGTGAAGCCCCCAGTTGTCGATTACTGTCACCAAACGGTGCCTCAACTTTAATAACTTCAGCACCCATATCTGCCAGGATTTGAGCAGCCCAAGGCCCCAATACAACACTGGTTAGCTCTATTATTTTAAGGCCTTTTAAGGGTCCTGACATAATGTAATATTGGGTTATAAAATACCCAGAATATAATACCTATTTAATCGTGATCATGGTCGTGATCATGATAGTGAGGGTACTCAAAATCAGTAAAGTGATTATGGCCATCAGGTGATTGAATCCATTTATACAAAGACGGTCTCAAGCGTCTAAGTCTAGCTGCTGCCCTGTCTGCATTTTCCTTAGGGTTTGACCAAGGGTTATGATGGAAATAATTGTGAAGATGAGCATCGGTTCGCCCGATTGCAATAATGCCATTTTTGCTAGCAAAGGCACCATGATTAATATAAGGCGGCCTCCAGAAATACCCTCCTGTTGGTAAGTCACCAAATTGCATCATCCAGGACGTCCCCCAAATATGATAAGACTCTTCACAACAGTCATGATATGAAATATTGTCTTGGTTGAACCCTGGTGTCATGCAATACAAGAAAGTGTGTGCTTCTGTGTGTAAGTCGTATTTTAAAAGTTTCAACATGCAACCGGATGCAACCGAGGGAACAATTCTATTGCCAGGCATCCAATGAATATCTTCCATAGAGTTGATGATGGATAAACGATGACGTTCAGCTAATGGGTGATCCTCATCAGAAGCAACAAAACTAGGCTCCCCATAATTGTAGAACATTATGGCAACAGCTCCTTTGCTGACCTTCATTGCTGGCATGGTTACGCCTGGGGGAATCAGGAAGTAATACCCCTCGCCATAGGTTTTATCACCGTAGGTTATTGAGCCTGACACAATAAAGAGTTCAAGTTCAGAATAACTCATCCCAGGCGGTAGCTTATAGCCACTTTCAAATTTAACTTTTAATGAACACGCTCCTGAATCAGTGTCCATACTTAAAACTTTGTAATGCATGCCCTTGTTAAAACCAGGCAATGTCATACGTTTGTATGCTGCCGGTCTTTCGTCATAAGGTTCTATGTGTGGTCTTGGCATAATCTCTATCCTTTTAAATTAATGGTCAAATCCTTTGAGATCTTTAGGCTCATAAGTAACTTTAGTTTTTCTTCTTGGTTTTTTAGGTAGGTCTTCCCTTGCTATCACCATTCTGGTATCGCCATCAATGTTTTGCCCTCGAGTTGTAATCCGATCAAAAAATTCCTCAAACCATTTATCCCGTTTAGGAGCAATTTCTTCCATGTGTTCTAAGATTTTTTTGAACCGTTTTTGCTGTTGTTTTAGTTCATTTTTCACCCAGGCTTTTACTGGTTTAGATTGTTTATGATCTATAGAATTTAAAGGTTTTCCTTTGCCTGAAGTTCTTCCTTCTGAAGCTTCACCCATTTGATTGGCCATAAGTGTTTCCTCTATATATTTAGTAATAAATTAAATTATAGATTATAGATTTTATGCAAAAACACAAGGCAGTAATCCAATAATAATCCATGAATTAGCTTAGGGAATTTTTTACTTCTAATATCGCCTATGAATAGAATTTTTGTTTTTTTACAGCCCTTTCTCTGAGGCTGTCAGGAACGCTAAAACGTTCTCCAAACCGTTCGCAAAAATCATCACAACGTTCAACAAATTGCTCTGTCCCAATCATATCTATGTAAGAAAAAACGCCGCCTGACCAAGGCGGAAAACCCCAACCAAAAATAGACCCAATGTCGCCATCATCAGGGCTTGTAAGCACATTTTCTTCTAAACAACGGTAGGCATCTAATGCCTGCACGGTCATTAAACGATCTTTAACTTCCTGAATATCAGGTTGTTTATCACTGACAGGGTAAATGTCAGCTAAACCCTTCCAAAGAGTTTTCTTAGCGCCCTCAGGGTAATCATAAAACCCTTTGCCAAATCGTTTGCCGAGTCGGCCGAGTTCATACATTTTCTCGTTGACAGCTACTGCTGACATAGGCTTATAGTCATCGCCCATGTCTTCTTGGGTCTGTAAGTGAATTTTATGAGAAAGATCGATTGTGGTTTCGTCCTGAACAGCAAAGGGTCCAACTGGATACCCAGCGTGTCGAGCAGCATTCTCTATCAAAGAAGGACTTGTGCCTTCTCTTAGCATTTCATTAGCTTCATTACAGGATGTACTAAATACTCTGGATGTAAAGAACCCTCGACTATCATTAATGACAATCGGTGTTTTCCTAATTTGCTGAATGTAATCCAATGACTTGGCCAAAGCTTCATCGGATGATTGCTCACCCATAATCATCTCGACCAATGGCATTTTCTCTACTGGAGAAAAAAAGTGCATTCCAATAAAGTTATGAGGTCTAACTGATGCTTCCGCTAGACCTGAAATAGGTAATGTTGAGGTATTTGAAGCAAATACAATATCGTCTCCAATAACCGCTTCAGTTTTTTGTGTAACATCAGCTTTGATCTCTCTATTTTCAAAAACAGCTTCAATGATCAAATCACAATCTTTGAGATCGTTAAAATCAGTTGTAGGAATAATATTATCTAAAATCGCAGCCTTCTTCTCTTCGGTCATTTTCTTTAAGGCAACACTCTTTTGAAAATATTTTTCAGAGTATGCCTTGCCTTTTGCCGCTTTTTCTTCAGTTGAATCTAGCAAGTAAATCTTCATTCCAGCCTGAGCGCTGACCAAAGTAATGCCTGCTCCCATCATTCCAGCACCCAACATACCTAGAGTTTTTACTTTGTGTTTTTCAACCCCTTCTGGTCTGGCCCTTAACTTATCGGCAGATTGTTTATTGATAAAAAGACTTCTGATCATATTCCCAGCAACTGGATCAATAAGTAGGCTAACAAAGTATTTCGCTTCTATTTTCAAACCGGTATCAATCGGTACCTGACAGCCCTCATAAACAGAAGAGACAATGGCTATTGGTGAAGGAAAATTATGGTTGGTGTTCTTTGCCACCATTGCATTGATCACAGAGAACATCTGAATTGTTGATGTCTTATTTGGATCAAAACCACCTGGTATTTTGAACCCTTTCTTATCCCATGGTTGAACTGCTTTGCCGCCGTCGAGTATCCATTTTTTGGCTTTATCTATGAGTTCATCTGCAGCACACAACTCATTGACAATACCGAGAGTTAAAGCAATTTTAGGTTTGACGTGCTTACCTTGCGTCATCAATTCTAGCGCTGACTGAATTCCAATTAATCTTGGCAGTCTCTGGGTGCCTCCACCGCCAGGTAACAAACCAACTTGAACTTCAGGTAATCCGAGAACAGCGTCATTTCTGTCAACTGCAATTCGATAGTGACATGACAGTGTTATCTCAAGTCCGCCTCCCAAAGCAGTGCCGTTTATAGCAGCAACAAAAGGTTTACCGGAGGTTTCCATGGTTCGATTGAGTTGGTGGCTTTGGATAATTCTTTCAGACATTGCTGAAGCATCGCCAAGACCAATCAATTCTGGCAACATTGATTTCAAGTCAGCGCCGGCCATAAAATCATTTTTTGCTGAAGTGACCACAGCGCCAATCACTTTTTCATCCTTGATGACTTCGTTAACACAATTGCCAAAGTCCTCTGCAAAGTCTGCAGTGATTACATTCATGGGTCGATCCACTACATCGATCTCAATTACAGCAATGCCATCTTGATCAACATGCATTTTGACAGTTTCACTCATAGGTACTTCCTTTTATATTTATTTCTCTTTTATACTCGTTCTACAATTGTAGAGGTTCCCATACCGGCGCCTATGCAAAGATTAACCAGGCCAGTATTAAGATCTCTTCTTTCCATTTCATCAATCAATGTTCCTAAAACCATGCCTCCAGTTGCTCCAAGTGGGTGGCCCATAGCAATGGCTCCGCCATTAACATTAATCTGTTCATGACCAATATCCATTTGTTGCATATAGTGAAGAACAACCACTGCGAATGCTTCATTGAGTTCAAACAAATCAATATCATCTTTATTCATTCCACATCGTTTTAGTACTTTCTCAGCTGATGGAGCTGGCCCGGTAAGCATAATTGTAGGTTCACTTCCTATCGAAGCAAAACCGACTATACGTGCTCTTGGGGTAAGCCCTAATTCTTCACCAATCTCTTTAGTGCCGACTAGTACAGCGCTCGCACCATCTACAATAACACTGGAATTACCAGCATGATGAACGTGTTCTATTTTTTCCACCTCAGGGTATCGCTGAATTGCTACCGAATTAAAACCAAATTGACCCATTTGAATAAACGCAGGATTCAACTTAGCTAAATCTTCCATTGACGTTCCGGTTCTAATACACTCGTCATGATCAAGAAGAACCTCGCCTAAATTATCTTTAATTGGAACAATCGAATTATCAAAATAGCCTTCATCTCTTGCATGCGAAGCCCTTTTCTGACTTTCAACGGCATAGGCATCAACATCATCTCTACTAAATCCATATTTAGAAGCAATTAAATCAGCACTAATACCTTGTGGAACAATATAGTTACCATAAGCCACTTGTGGATCCACACCTAGCGCGCCACCCACTGAATTCATTGACACTCTAGACATTGATTCTAAGCCACCACCAATACAAAGATCTGACATACCTGACATCACTTGTGCAGCTCCAGAATTTACAGCTTCCAAACCAGAAGCACAGAAACGATTTAACTGCTTGCCGGCCGCTTCTTCTGCATAACCTGCATTAATAGCAGCAACACGGGCTGGGTTTGAACCTTGTTCCCCTTGGCTATGAACCACTCCCATAATCACATCATCAACACGGCTTGTATCAAGATCATTTCGATCTCTGAGCGATTCCAAAACCTGAGTCAGTAATTCAATGGGTGTTACCTGATGGAGTGATCCATCTGATTTACCTTTGCCTCTAGGGCTTCTTACATGATCAAAAATATATGCGTCTGTCATAATTCACCTTTTTCATTTAGTTGGTAATCTAGAGTCAATAATTCTAATACAAAACACAATAATCTGATATATTTCTGTGTTGTTTTTCGTACAAAAATTAGGGTAATCAGCTCAAAGTCCTGCCATACCACGATTTATGAATAAGAGCGGTATCGAGGTACTCGATATCTTCAACGATTTTTCCATCACGCACCGTAAACACATGGCAATAAGTGTTGTTGTACGGGCCGTACTTACCTTCAATTGTACCTTGAACACGGGCCACAACCATGTCGTTTTCAGCGATGGTCTCAACAACCTCTAGGGTAATACCTACTTCTAGTTTTATGTTTCGGAATGCTTCGTTGAGAAGATTTTCTTCTACATCTTTAAGACCTCGAAACGTCTTCGACACAGGTGTATCACCGATGATGGTCCAGACTATGTCGTTAGCTAGCAGAGCAAGGGCACCTTCCGGATTATCATTTGACATGGCGCTGAAAAATTCATGCACTACCTGCTTATTCTCTTCAATCGACATAAAAACCAGGCTTTTTCAGAAATAAATATACTCAGTTACGACGGTCACGTAATTGATCAATATTAAAGATAGAATTCGTCATAGTGTCTAGTTTTTCCCATGCAGAGTCTACCGTAATAATGGTTGCACGTTCGTCTCTAACATTAGCAATTATCGCGGATCTCCACATATACCTACCGGTTGTTGGCTCCCAGTCACGTGTATCATCCCAGATACGCCATAAATCACCATTTCTATCAAACATTTCCAAGTATTGTGAATAATAAGTCTCTTTATCCACATGGACACGTTTTACAGAATATTGGTAAGTTTCTGTAAGATCGGTAATGTCATAGAGCCAAGTCGGACGCAGTTCCATATCGACAATCCCCGACAAGTTACAGGCATCGTTGGTAATTCGGAGTGGATCATAAACATTTCCGACTTCCGGAACAGCAAGGACGATAGCCTCCTTAATTAATGTGTACTTAAACTTACGTCGATCAGTTTTGAACCAATTTGAACGCCACTCATCCCAAGTGAGTTCAAGTCCTGGAGCGATAGGGTCTTGACCATTTGTTCCCGTGAGCGCCCGCGTGCGGCGAAGTGATGGAATGTAAAGCTTGAAATCATCATCTGAGTCAGCATCAGCAAACCGAAGTCTTACACCCGCCAGACCACGAACATCGCGTGGAGATTTGATTAACAACGCGCCTGCTTCTGTTATACCTTCAAAACCTTCGACATTCCCTAATGGTGGTGCGCTAACGCGTCCGGCCATTCGGCGCCAAAAAATATTTGCTTTATATATTCGTTCGAGGTTATTTGTGCTATTACACGCTGCCATATCTATCGTATCAAAGTACAAATCATCAGTACCAACGCCATGAGCATTAAACAGCCAGTTAAGTTCTTCACCATTTTGAGGATTAATAAATGGCAGGCCAGCTTCGCTTATAAATCCGTGCTCGCCATTCTTGTCACGGAGCTCCCCTTTTTCGTTAATTGTAAAATGATCTGGTTCAAGCGTCTTGGTTGCCTCCAATCGTGCTCTTTGCATGTAATAATGCGTAGTTGGAACAACACGGATACCTTTGATCGGCGTCCAATCAGAAGTTAAACGATCAATCCAATACTGCGGTAAGTAGTCCTTGGCCCAAGGTAATGAATCAATATTTTCTTTCGTGATGATAAAACCAGGTTTCAACTCAGCAGGGAGTGTTTCTTTCGCTAGCAAAGACGATGCGGTATATCCACGAAAATCTTCCCACTCTTTAGCAAGCGCCCTGACTTCTTCATTGTCGATTGCGGCAACCCAAGCAGCATGCTCGGGCAGTCCAGATTCAGCGGCGAAAGATTTCCAATTATCAATCCATTCATCACCGGCCTGTGCAGTAGAGGTCATCGAGCCCAAAACCGCTACGGTTAGGCAGATTAACAACGTTTTTAGTTTATAAAATTTCATCTGTGTTCTCCTTATAGATGTAGGGGTTAAAATTGATAGGTAAGTGAAAACTCGACATAGTCAGAATCTTTGTAAAAAGCGAGCAGTCCTTCTTCCGTATCACCGTTAAATGTTCCTATCTCAATTCTTGGAATCAATTTATTACCCAAAGTCGAGAAAGTCACTCTTTGCCGATAAGCAAATCCATTTTTGCTAAGATCCCAAACGGCCAGACCGTCAAGGATTACATTATCGTTACGCAATCCAAATGTATAAGTAAATGTAGCGTATTGTTGGTTATCTTCGACATCTAACAATGCATACGGTGCTTGAAACATCAGATTTTCATGCTCCTTCGTATGAATGTTAAAAAATTGCGCGGTCATGAAAATTGAACTCCGTTGACTTTTCCAGCCAGACAACCAAAGATTGTAATCGAACCCAATCATGGTTGATATTTGATCACGATGGGTGACTGTATCAGCTTTAGTTCCAATTAGTGCTGGGGTACCCATTGCTACTTGCCCTGGTATGAAAGGATCTTCTATGACCATACGGTTAAACGCTTTGTCGAATTCATGGTTGAACTCAAATCGAAGCACCGGCGATACATTTTTGGGTCCAAACTTCCACTGGCTCATATCCCGAGTAAACGAAAAACCAATTGTTTTTTGGCGTTCTGTATAATCTAATTCAAAATCCGCAGTTACTGAGCAAGGAAGTCCGCCAGCGCCAGGGTTTAGAATATCTAAACAGCCAAACGGAATTAGTGGGAAATCCCCCGGTGCGGCTGTTCCGCCTGCAAGAGATTGCAAGAAATCAACATATTGACCCGGTGCATGTATGGCACCGATAGTCGTTGGAAGACCAAGCGGTACGTTCGCAACAGAAGCTGCCGGATCGTTGATAAATGACCCAATGTGAAGGGTGGCACCTGTGTTCACAACAACTGGTAAGTCTTGATACCCGTAGAACATGTTCACTGTTGCCTCACCGCCAAATGCATCAAATTTCAAACGCATACCAAATTCATCATCACCTGATCCCACTTCGCGTTCAGTGAGATGAGCACCAAGCAGAGGCATCCCAAATCCAGTTTGACCTTCAACAATTTGCGGGAAAGGGAATCCAAAAGCACCGCCTGACGTTTGACTATTCGGTGTCGGGTTGTTGATCACGAATTCTGAATGGCGAACTTCGGGTATATAAATGAATTCCAGTGAAACATCATCTGATATGTCAGCAGTAACGGCGATGGTCCAAGCTGGTATTCTAATTTCATCGGTATCGGCCAAAAGGGTCCTTTGACGCAGATCTTGGGCATTGAGAATGTCTAACAACCTAATGCCATCTGCCTGTCCCCACCCTCGTTGAAATTTACCTACTTTCACAGCCCACGTACCCTCGTCGTTTGTATACCTTATCGACAACTCACGAAGCATTTCATCATCAAAATCGTCTAAAAGTTCTTGATCTTTACCTGACGCTCCGAAGGGGTCTGGCAATAAATATGATCCGTCACTTGAAGTTGACATCGTAAATCGATCCCGAAAGGCGCTCTGCGGAGAAGTGAAGTTTTGTAATGCTGGCGCTCTGAACTCACCGTCATCCGAATCGTAAAACCTATCCCCCCTCAGCCAGACATCACCAATAACTGTAACGTTATTATTGGGAACCCACTCAGCCTGCAATTCTATAAGAAACTGTGAAGGCCCTTGTCCGGACGAGTCATCAAGCCTGTCAAAATAGACACCGTCACCAGCCTTTAAGCGACCACCAAACCAAAAGTCTTCGGCATAGGTCGGGATCACAAAAAGCAATGCCAATAAAGACAACGAGGCTATGGTGATAAATTTATTTAACCTGCTAGCGGTTTGTATCGATAGTTTTGGAGTTGTGTTATTCATTTGGATTTTCTCCTTTTTAAAATTTTATATTCGTTAGTTTCTGATCAACCTTTATCAAATTTGAGATAGTCAATGCGTATAATTCATCCATAATTGGATAGTATGAGCGATGACTTAAATAAGTCGTTTCAGTAGTCATTTAGCACCTCCTAATTCAAGGGTATCGTCGTTTCTTCCCGTCTTGGCAGGCCGTGGATAGAGACCTATAGTAGGGACAATAGCTGGGTCATGTGAAAGATGCTCATCCAATCTGGAATTCCAAAGTTTAACTATGCGATAGAAAGGAACACTCGGGTAAAGATGATGCACAAGGTGATAGTTTTGATACATCATCAATGGTGAAAGTAACCATTCCATACCCTCACGAATGCTAGTGGCTCTGTAAGCATCTTCCTTTTCACTTATCTCATTTGGCACGTGAGGCAGATAGACAAAAATAAACGAAATAAAGAAAAATGAAATACGCTGCGGAATTATCCAAAACATGAGTAATTCTATTAAATAGCCATTAATGATTAACGAGGGCCACATAACCATGGTTGCAAGAAACATTATTATGACGTTTCGTGTTTCCGATTTTGGGCGGTCTTTCCAATAGCCTAAATACTTCCAGCCGTATATCAAATCTATAAAAGGCCATTTAAGCGGGCGTAGCCACGCTGGCCCACTTTGTACAACGTGATCAGCCTCATCCCCGGGACCATTCGCATTGGTGTGATGGCGAAAATGGATGAAACGCATTAATTCAAACGCCACAAGTGAAGAGAAGTACAAAAATGTGATACGCCCGATCCAAAGATTGAGATTTTTACTCTTCCCAACAGAAGCATGAATAGCGTCATGCATAGGTGAAAACAGGAAATATCCAGCCGTTCCATTTATCAAACAGGCTGCTAAATAAGAAATATGTCCGTAAATTGCTGCCCAAGTTGATCCGATAATAAACCCGGCACATATAAGAAATAAAATAATTGTGGGCCATGCGAATTTAGGCTTACGACGAAGGGAGTCAAATAGTTCCTTATTGTTAATTAAGTCATTACTGGCCATAGTCTTATTTTTCCATTAGATAATTTTCGTATTTAATTCGTAAAGGTTTTTTATCGATCTTGCCGGTTGCAGTCAGTGGCATTTCATCGATGAATACGACATCATCTGGCAGTTGCCATTTCGCGTGCTCACTACTAATGATATCTAGTATGCTGGCCTTGCTGGGATCACAACCCTCTTTCTTGACTGCGATTAATAAAGGCCGCTCTTCCCATTTCACATGCTTAACACCAAGGCAGGCAGCAATTTGTACTTCAGGATGCCCAATCGCTGTATTTTCAATATCAACCGAGGAAATCCATTCACCACCAGATTTGATAATATCTTTAGCACGATCAGTAATTTGCATAAATCCGTGTTTATCAATAGTCGACACATCACCTGTGTCAAACCAGCCTCCGCTATCAAGGGCACTTTCTTTCGCCTTATAATAACGTTCGATGACCCTAGGGCCACGCACCATCAATTTGCCGAATGCTACGCCATCATGTGGCAGAGAATTACCTTCGTCATCCACGATTTTCATCTCCAACCCAAAAGCCGGGCGCCCTTGCTTGCACCGTACCTTTATTCGCTGTTCAAAATTTAACTCATCCATAAAGGGCAAAGAACTATTAAACGTGCCAACTACTAGCTCAGTCATTCCCCATCCGTGATTCACATCCACATCATATCTAGCCTCAAAGCCCTCGATCATTGACTGAGGAACTGCAGAGCCACCAATATAGATTTCACTCATGCTGGGAATTTGTAGACTGTTGTCGTCCAAATGGTCGATTAAGATGGTCATAACGGTGGGAACAGCGCAGGTTTTGTTGCAGCCCTCAGCCCGAATAATGTCATAAATACTTTTACCGTCCATGAAAGGCCCTGGCAGAATCAACTTGCCGCCAACCATGGGAATGCTGAAGGGTAACCCCCAACCATTGGCGTGGAACATTGGGACAATCAACAAAAAGGAGTCTCTGGCGCTCAGATCAAACATATCTCCATGGGCGGTTACCATGGCATGATTAAGGTTAGATCGGTGCGAATAGAGTACGCCCTTAGGGTTACCCGTCGTACCTGATGTGTAGCATAAAGAAGAGGCTGTATCAGCACTGAACAAGGGCCAAACAAAATCACTGCCTTCCGTCGCTAATAATTCCTCATAACAATAAACCGGTATCCCAAGCTCGCGCATATCATCTGTCATATGCTCTTCATCCGTCATTACAATTAAACCTTCGAGCAACGGCAACTTGTCAAGGACATTAGCAATTACGGGAACAAAACTGGTGTCGATAAATATAAAACGGTTTTGAGCGTGATTGACGATATATTCGATTTGATCAGGAAAAAGACGTGGATTCAACGTATGGCAGATTGCACCAATGCCGCTTAGCCCATACCAGCATTCCAAATGGCGCCAAGTATTCCATGCCATAGTGCCAATACGGTCACCAGCATTTATACCCAGACGGTTCAAAGCATTGGCTAGTTGTGAGGTTCGATCGTAAAGTTCTGAATATCCAATACGATGAATTCCACCCTCGACTGAATTTGTGATCACCTCTACATTCCCATTCCAATTTGCAGCATGTTGTAAGACATCAATCACATTAAACTGCTTTTTTTGCATCAATCCGGGAATCACTTCTGAAACTGTTTCCATAAAATAATATCGGTTTATTTAAATATCTTTATCTTTTATTATAGTTTTATGCAATATCTATTACATAAACATACAATACAATTGTATAATTACTCTATACAATTACATATTTACTCAATAGAATAAAGCCTAATTTAATGACATCACATTTAACCAAGTATCTGGGTCTGTTTTTTTTAGGCACATTTACTACTATGATTACTTCGATGGCGTGGTCGTTAGATGAGGATCTAAGTCAATCAAAATCTGAATCAAAAGTATCTCTGTCGAATATTCATCATAAAGACGATCGCGTTCGTTTTGTTCCGGACAATTTTTTCAGCGTTGATTTTATTGATAAGTCGCATGGATGGGCTGCTGGATATTACGGTACTATTTTAAAAACAATAGATGGGGGGAGAAATTGGACCCATATCTCTCTGCCTAACACCGACCTAATTCGGCGTATTCAATTTTTGGACAAAGATTATGGGTGGTTGGTAACGCATCGTGGTCGCATTATGAGTAGCGAGGATGGTGGGAATACTTGGAAGACTCGTTACTCAGAAGATAGCCAGATAAATTTACGAAATATTAAATTTTTAGACGACAGTATAGGTTGGGCTGTTGGGCATGAGGGAACTATTCTATATACAAATGACGGTGGCGAAACTTGGACTAATCAATCCTTGAGTAATTTTACAGGTCGTGACTTACCTCGATTAAATGGTTTAACTGTTTTGAGTAAAACCCGAGCCATGTTGGCCGGGGAATTTGGCGTAATTGCTGAAACAGTTGATGCTGGTAATACTTGGACGATTATCTCTTCGCCTGATATCAAAGCCACATTCACTGAGATTGAGCAAGTTGGTAATTCTATACTTGCTGTGGGGCTCGACGGGGTTGTGGCACAAGTTCATTCCAACAAAGTTGATATGCTCACCTTACCTGAGGGTGGAAAATCAGTACGAGTTAAACTCTTAAAATCAGGCGTAAATAAGCATTTCTTTGATATTGTAGCTAATGAGAACGGCGAGGGTATTGCAGTCGGTCTTGCAAGTATCCTAACGATTAAAAATGGGAGCGAATTGAACAAAATTGAAATCGCCCACCCGGATCGAGATTATTTATATTTCATGGGTGTCACACCTATTTCGGAATCAAAATATGTATTGGTGGGGGCTCGAGGATTAGCCATTACCCTTGATACTGCAACCACAGAGATTATGGGATTGGTCAAATGGTAACTCTGAGAATTAATACATTTGATAACGCTTTCAATAACCACATTTTCGTAAATAGGTTTTAGAATGGTTAAAACAATTGCAGATGCGGTCATTCAATATCGGACAATAATACTAATTATTGCTATCGTTATTACATCAATAGCTGGTTATTTTGCTATCACCGGAGTAACCCTACGCGCGTCGTTGAATGAAATGCTGCCTTCGAATCATGAAAATGTAAAATTGTACGAAGAATTCAGTGATAAATTTGGTGGCGTAAACACTGTTCTCGTAATGGTAGAAAATATAAACGGCACAGTTTATGACAAAGAGTTTTTGGAAATATATAAAAAGATTTCAGATACTTTTTACTTTCATGATGCAAATCGTAAAGCGCTATTTGAGGCAGTCAATCTAAGGAAAACTCGTGCTGCCTCTGGTGCACAAGGCCAAATTTTAATAAATCCAATAATGTGGCCAAATCTTCCTAAAACCGACGCCGAAATGGAGACATTCAGATTGCTGATACGCGGGCAATTCAGTGGTTATTTAATTTCATTGGATGAAAAATCCTTGATGATTGCTTCAGAGTTCAAAAACGATGTTGATACAGCCGCTTTGGTAGAATTTGTCGAAAACATACGCGCTGAATATGAAGACGGTACCGTAAAAATATCGGTCGTTGGCCGGCCTATTTTACTGGGTCAAGTGAAAAAAGAACTACCAAAAATGATCTCAATTTTTGCAGTTTCAGTTCTAGTTATTTCGATCTTTCTCTATTTATTTTTTCGTACTTGGGTAGGCGTAATAGTACCAATGGTCGTTGCTTTTTCAGTAACAGTAGTTGGGTTCGGTGTAATTGGTTTCACTGGTTATAACATGGATCCATTATTGCTGTTATTGCCATTTTTTGTATTTGCCACTGTACTCTCACATTCGGTTCAATTTGTCTCTCGAGTATTTGATGAATTAGCTGAAGGCAACAAAATGAAAGAGGCTGTGAGAATAGGGTTAAAGCGGTTGTTATTTCCGAGTACGGCTGCGGTTATAACCTCCGCGGCAGGCTTCACTGTCTTGGCGCTGGTTGCAATTCCATCCATTCAATTGTTAGCCGTTATATGTACGATTTGGTTGCTAACGCTAACTCCGGGAATAATTGGAGCAGCCGCATTTATGAGCTTCTTGAAAAAACCCAAAAAATATAAAACAACACTTCCTTTTCAACCATTTCTAGCTAAGGTTTTTGGTGAGAAAATGTCTCGCAATGTTTTCTTGCCAAGCTTTATCATCCTATTATTTGGTGGTTTCATCGTCTCCCAAGATTTGAAAATTGGCGATGCTGTTGGAAGCCCCATTTTGTGGCCTGATTCACGCTATAACAAAGACGTTGGTTCTATCAATTCGAACTATGACCGGATTGGAACGGATGTTTTACAAGCATATTTTTCGGGTGAAGAAGAAATCATGCTTAACCCTGATCTTTATCATCAGTCAGAAGCGTTTGACCGATATATTTATGAACGAGTATTACCGGCAACCCCGGCGTCCAGTCTGACTCCAATAATAAAAAATATTAATATGGTGCTCTGGGAAGGTGACCCGTCTTATCAATTACTTCCTGATACTACGGCTGAAGTCGGCTTCAATATTTATATGTTTAGGTCTAACGGTGAACCGGGTGACTTTGCTGCATATACTAACCCGGAGTGGAATATAGGTAAATTGTCCATATTCACCAGCGAACATAGCTCAGAAACCGTCAATGAACTGATGAAGTCTGCGAATGAGTTTGTTGACAATTATAGCTTTAAGGAAGGCGAACCTGTCATCCAATTTGCTGGTGGACAAATAGGACTTATTAAAGCGACCAACGATGAGATTGAGGTAAAAGAAAACCGACTATTAATCGCGATTATGATCATTATTATATTCAATCTTATTTGGCTTTACAGATCTGTGAAATTGGGTGTCATAATAACTTTTGTTTTGGCGACATCACATTTCATGACTATGAGTGTTATGACACTCCTTGATGTTGGAATGAATCTCAATACGCTTCCCCTTGCTGCCTTGGGATTAGGACGTGGCGTTGACTACAGTATTTACATGGCAGATCGCATGCGCGATGAAATGCAAAACGGGCTCAATTTTTCTGAAGCTGCAAGCCGTGCTTTCAATACCTCCGGTATCGCAATTATTGTTACGGCAATGACAATGATATTACCGCTCTTGTCATGGAATTTTCTATCACCGATTCGTTTTCAGGCAGAAATGGGGCTGCTTTTGGCCATCATATTGGCTTTCAACATGTTAGGTGCACTCACCATCGTTCCAGCCGCAATCAAAATTCTTAAACCAAAAGGCTTTAATTTTCACAGGGAGACATCGACATCATGAAACGATTTCTAACTTACATTGTAAATTTTATCTAAGTAAGTCTCTTCAGATTGTGACCCCTAGAGTTTTTTAGCTAGTTCATGATATAAGTTGATTTGAGACTTTGATAATTATCAACGGCTTCTGGACCTAACTCGCGTCCTATTCCACTCCCTTTGCAACCACCAAATGGCGCTCCGATAGAAGGCACATAGCCATTAATTCCAACGGTACCACAATGAACTTGATTGGCTACCTTTAAGGCGTGCTCACTGTCAGTGCTCCAAACGGACCCCCCAAGACCAAATTCAGAATCGTTCGCCAAAGAGATTGCTTCATCCTCGCCCTCATAAGGAATAATGGACAGTACAGGGCCAAATATTTCTTCCCTGGAAATAACAGCATCATTGGCAACATCCGTAAACACTGTTGGCTCAACAAACCAACCTTGCGGAGTATTTTTGGGACGCCCACCGCCTGCTATAAGCTTGGCTTCCGTTTTTCCTTTGACAATATAAGCCTCAACGCGTTCACGGTGAGGTTTTGAAGCCATAGGGCCCATTTGAGTTTCCGGGTCCATAGCATCGCCAATAACCATTGTAGATACTAGTTCAGCAACGGCTTCAGAGATTTGTTTATATTGATTCTTTGGCGCCAATATTCGTGTTCCATTGAAACAGGTTTGTCCATTATTGAGTAGACAGGCATTTGGGACACCCTCAATGAACGCATCAATATCTGCATCTTCAAGTACAATGGCAGCCGATTTTCCACCCAGCTCTAAAGTCACAGGTCTTAACAAACCACCACAAGTCTCTGCAATTAATCGACCAGCCGCTGATGATCCTGTAAAGGCAACCTTGTCAATGCCTGGGTGAGACACGAGATAGGCGCCAACATCACGATCAGCCGCTACCCAATTGAGAACACCTGCCGGAACACCTGCCTCAAGGGCGGCTTCAGCCAGAATATAACTATCTAAAACTGTTCCTGGAGAGGGCTTGATAACAAGAGTGCACCCAGCAGCCATCGCCGGAGCGATTTTACTCATGGCCAGTGTAACGGGGAAATTCCATGGGACAATTGCAGCCACTACACCGAACGGAACTTTTTTAACCTGTGTTTCCTTACCCATTTGTGACGGGCGTATATCCAAGGCCGTTTCAATATTTTTTGCCTCTTCAGCATAATACTGCAATAAGCCAGCAGAATATTGAGCTTCGAATGCGGTACTCAGTCCAATCGGCATCCCGTTTTGTGTACTGACCGTCTGAGCTATCTCATCACCTCGTTTCACCAGAGCAGTGAGAAAACGTTCCATAATTTCAGCACGGTCACTAGGGCCACTATTCGCCCATTCACCGTACTCAAAAGCAGCACGTGCAGCCGAAACGGCGGCATCGATATCTGCATTAGCCCCTTCGGGTGCCTTTGCTACGAGCTCGCCCGTTGAAGCATTCACAACTTTAAACGTTTGAGTGGATGATGGAGATACCCATTCATTTCCAATAAAAAACTTGTCCCTACTTTGCATTTGTTTACACCTTTTTCTTTGTTTGTTATCTAAATCTTAATTATGAAAAATTCTCTTGTTAGTTTTATACACAATCATAGTGAGCAATTAAATTTACATTCGAACAATAGCTTTAATTGTTTTGCCATTTTCCGAATCCTCGATCGCTTGATTAATATGTTCAAAATCGTAGAACTTAATCAAACGGTCAAAAGGAAACTGGCCCTCTTCGAAATAATTGATGAGCTCAGGGATCATTGTGTCGGGATATGCCGATCCCTCAACAATTCCGATCAATTTCCTACCCCCGGAAAAGAAATGAAATTCGTTAAGCTTGACCTCAAAATCGGGTGGACAAGCACCAAGAATTCCGCAGGTCCCCCGTGGCGCCAAGCATAAAACAGCGTCACTAATTACATCTGGCAATCCCGTTGTATCTAGAGCAGTTGTTACTCCATGAGTGGTGAGTTCAATTATTTTTTCTACTAAGTTATCTGTTTTGTTTGGATTGAAAGTATGCGTTGCTCCGAGTTCGCGAGCCATCTCTAGTCGATCATCAATTAGATCAACGGCGATAATTGTGGAGGCTCCTTGTATTTGGGCAGCCATTACTGACGACAATCCAACGGACCCAGTACCATAAACTAAAAAAGAGGATCCTTTTTTTACTGGAAGAGCATTTATAACGGCTCCGGCACCAGTTAAGATGCCACAACCAAGAGGGCCAAGTAAACTCAGGTCAACTGTTTTAGGCACTTTGACTGCATTTAATTCATGACAAATAGAAAAAGTTGCAAATGATGATTGCCCGAAAAAGTTGCTATGTACCGGGCTATTTTCCATTGATAATGCAGTGGTACCGTCTTCTCTTGTCACGCCGAAGTTACGCGGCATAAATTCATAACAATAGGCAGGTTCTTTTTCTCTACAGCTCTCACAGGAGCCACATGAATTAAAAGACAAAACAACATGATCACCTGGTTTTACTTTCGAAACTTTGGAGCCAATTTTTTCCACAACACCTGACCCTTCATGACCTAGAATAACAGGCATAGGCACAGGGAGCATACCAGCCTGCACAACGAGATCAGTATGACAAACTCCAGTAGCAACGATACGAACTAGGATTTCATCAGCTCTAGGATCCTCAATATCTAATTCCATCAAGGTTAATGGTTTTCCACTTTCAGTGGCAACTGCAGCAAGGGTTTTCATTCAATTACACTCCTTATTTCATTATTAGCTTATTATACTATGTCAATAACTATTGTATGTTTATACTATAGTATTGTATAAATACATAATTATTCTGTAAATACATTTTCTTGTTGATTCTTTTTTGAACAAATAATATGAAATTACTTGTTGAATTTTTTTAATAACGTATTAGGCTCTTAACTTGCTTAGAGGAATTCCTGTCTTACCGAAGCATAAAATCTATATATGAGTTCTATGATAAAATAAGGTTAAATATGAATAAAAATTTGAGACTTCACCCAAAAGAACGCCAAGAACAGTTAGAAAGATTCATAGTTATTGCTGTTGCGCAACATGGGATTTCAAGAGTAACACACTCACATGTTGCCAAATTGGCAGGCGTTTCGGTATCAACTGTCCATTATTATTTTCACAAACGTCAAAACCTGGTTGATACAGCTATACAGCAAGTTGAAGACTTTCTCATTGAGATTTTTACTGTAAACCTTGGGCAAGATTCAGTTGTAGATGCTATGACTGATCTGGCAGCAGCTTTTGTTAAGGAAGGCTTTGGGAACCCTGAATTAATAAAGGTGTGGCTGGATTGGAGTGCAGGCATTAATCAAAGTGTATGGCGAGACTATCAAGATTTGCTTGAAGAACTTCACGGAAGAGTACGTAAGGTACTCGCAAGAGGTAAAAGAGAAAAATTATTACCCAATGATTTTAATACTATGGCGGCAACAAGGCTCTATATAGGGTCCGGACATACATTGCAATTGATGATATTTGACGGGGCCAGTAAACGAGACTTAGTAATATTTCAGAAAAACATGTTGCGTGCTGTTTTTAACTCAGCTGACCCTATCCCGACACGTCCTCATAACTCCAAATAATATAGTCTTGCTATGATTGAATTATTTCATGCCAAAGGCAGTAGATCTGTAAGAATTATTTGGTTGTTTGAAGAGTTAGAATTAGATTATGAATTGATTCATATTGAAAGAGGCAAGCTCAATCCTGATTTTATTGAAGCCAGCCCTTTTGCAAAACTACCTGCAATAAAGGATGCCGACCTTCTCCTCAGTGAATCAGTTGCAATTGTTCAATATATACTTATGAAATATGGTGAAGGTCGTTTACATCCAG
>Ga0315318_10000075_pt1 | contig 37174 bp, 38 predicted proteins | sample M1200m3416metaG_FD_203703 | JGI IMG/M metagenome (GOLD analysis project Ga0315318, IMG submission 203703) | Ammonia-oxidizing marine archaeal communities from Monterey Bay, California, United States - M1 200m 3416 | ecosystem: Environmental > Aquatic > Marine > Coastal | place: USA: California... | reverse complement strand
TAGTTGCATTCGTCTATACCTCTTGCCCCGATATATGCCTGGTCATTTCGGCCAACCTAGACTACATCGACCAAAACCTCGGTGAATATTCTGATGAAGTCGTAATCATCTCAGTCACAATAGATCCAGCTCGAGACACAATCAGCCACCTCGCTGAGTGGACCAATCTCATGGGATACAATTGGTATCACCTGACCGGACCAACATCTACCCTCCAAGATACATACAGATCGTGGAATGTGATAGTGGATAACGAGCACATAAACGCCAGTCAGCCGCCCGAGGATGAGTCAAATAGAATTGTAGTCCTTTACCCCGACAATTCAACATTCCACCGTGACGAAAACGGAGTGGGTCTGAGCGGGAGTGATTACGCAACGCGGGTTTTCAACGAGTCTAACATCAGTTATGACATGGCTGAAGGAATCATCGGGGACTGGCAGTCAGATGGTGAATGGTCGTGGGTGCTGCACGCATGGGATTTAGAGAACGAATCTTGGACAGTGGCCCAAGAGAGTGCCTCATCCATTACCCTCAGTACTGGCACTCACCTTGCTTGGGCCGCCAGCAACGCTGATCTTGACAACCTTCCTCCCGGTGTGGACTGCGATGGTCGTGGCTGGGTAATGGGCTCCGGAGACGGGGCTCACTGCATGTGCGATGACGGCTACGAGAGGCCGGATGGAGATTGGTTATCTTGCATAGCCGAGAGCACGGGCAGTAGTGATGGTGACGGCGAGGTAGACCCTCACGAGGAGTCCTTGGGAGAATACGAAGTCGGCCACTCGACGGTCACCTTTATCCTCGACAAGCAGCTACGCAAGCGCGTCGCCTACTCAGGAATTTACTGGGAAGCAGATGAGTTCCTTCACGATCTGAAAGCACTGGCAGACGAGTAAGAAATGAGTGTATCTTAATCATAAACACTGCTTCTTTGATATACCATAATTTTCCGTATTTTATGTATGGCAGAGGGGGATGGAGTACCTCGCTCATTGTTCCTCGCGGGACTGATGATTACCAGTGTGATGGTCGGCGTGCTGTTCTTTGATATTCAAAAAGAGGGTGAGAACTTAGCTCCAGTGATTGAAGGAGATGTCCCGACCAACATCCTCATCGGCAGCATCGATTCACTGAGTCTGAGCATCACAGACGAGGAGATGAATGAATTGACTTTGTCCGTGTCCCTCAACGGTATCGAGATTCAGTACCAGATGGATGCCGGCGGTAATCTAATCATTGACATCTCCCAACTTGGAATCGGGAGCCACGCAGTCAAGATAGTGGCCACTGACAGCATCGGCCAAGAATCGAAGTGGTCAGCCGCATTCATGATTGAATACCCTGATGAGGGGTACACGGTAATCGTAGTCAGCAGCAACGAGATATCTGTCGAGAGGGGGAACAGTACCACGGCCTCAGGAGTCTTGGTCCACCAGAGCATAGATACCTGCAATCTAGAGTGGTCTGACGGCGACATAGCCGAGTTCAGCCTCAACCTGCCATACGACGAGGATGGCAGGTTCAACCTAGGGTTCTCAAACATCCAAGAAAATTTGACTATCACGGTCAGGGGAACCTGCGGGACCTGGGTTGACTCGAGCGAGACTGAGGTATTCAACATCACAGTTACTGAGCCGGCGGCAGCGCCGGAGCCTACTCGCGGATGCACCGACCCCGGGGCCAACAACTACGACGAGGCCGCTGAGGAGGACGATGGCTCGTGCACCTATGACGAGGAACCTGGACCTACTCGCGGATGCACCGACGCCGAGGCCAACAACTACGACGAGGCCGCTGAAGAGGATGATGGTTCATGCGAATATGACGAAGAACCTGAGCCTGTAGTTGAGACTGGTTCTGAGGAATGGTGGGACATTACGCTGCTGTGCGACGAGACCGAGCAGGTCGCGGGAGTCGATGATTACAATACATCTGGTTTCGACAACCATGTCTGCGATGTTAGCTACGTCATCGAGGGCGGGAACATCACAATCAGTACTAACGGCCTGCCTAATCATGACTTCCACTCAGGTCCGGGTTGCTGTGCGAGCGAGCAAGACTCAACGTGGGTCATTCCGTTGGAGCCTACCAATGATAGTATGTGTAATCCAAGTGTTTCATCTGATGGCTGCACTATGGCACCAGAGAGGGGAGCTATTGCGTTCGCTGTCAATGGGGTTGCGATCTACGGGCCCGAGGACGGACCCGGAGGGGATGCAGTGGCCGGCCAAGAGGGAGCGTACGAGGAAGACCGTCAACACGTCTGGTTGGGCCTATGTCACGGACACTCCGGGCCTGGTGGCGAGTATCACTATCATGCCGATGGCAACTGTATTCATTGGCACCCTGAGGGTGAACAGACTTGGTTAAACTATAGTATGGAATCATCTAGGACGGTGACCGAACACTCTCCGATAATTGGATTTGCTCTCGACGGCTACCCAATTTACGGGTTTGTCGGCTGGGATGAAAATGGAGGGGTTTCTGAAATGACCTCATCATACAGACTCAAAGATGGTGAGACCGGTTACAACGGAATCGATGACTACGAGTACGTAACCGGACTTGGGGATTTGGACTCGTGCAATGGTCATTATGCAGCCACACCGGATTGGCCGGAAGGTATCTATCACTACCACAGCACATGGGAGAACGGAGAGGGTGGAATTGGATTCCCCTACTTCATCAACTGCTACAGAGGTGAATTATCTTCTGGGGGAGAAGATGACCCCTGTGCTGGGCATGGAGAAACTTGGGGCCCAGGAATAGGTCCACCTCCAGATGGCTGTAATCCTGGACCCCCTCCAGGAGGGCAGTCAACCGAAGGCCTCAGTCTGATAGCCCTGCCCTACGAGATAATTCCTCCTGGCGGGGGTTCGATTATCGCCATGCTCGCTATGGCAGTAATTGTGATTAGAGGATCGGCATCCGTCGAAGTCGCTCTAGATCGGGTTGGTACAACTCGCGGATATCGTCCAACTCCAGAATGAGCATCGCTAAGCGCTCTAGTCCCAAACCCCAAGCACAAACAGGCCACTCGGTCCCAAGAGGCTCCGTGACCTCGGGACGGAAAATACCGGAGCCACCAAGCTCTAGCCATTCGCCTCTCCACATGACGTCAACTTCGACGCTTGGCTCAGTGTATGGGAAGTAGGCAGGGCGTACCCTGACGTCTGGGAAGCCCATCTTAGAGTAGAACGTCTTGAGTGTCGAGATAAGCATCGGCAGGTTGGCCTCGGACTCGTGGATGATACCTTCAATCTGGTAGAACTCAGGGAGATGTGTCCGATCTATCGACTCCTGACGGAACACCCTACCGATTCCGAACACTCGGCAGGGTTCGTTGGGGTTCTCGGCGATGTGGCGGACGGTGTTGACCGTAGTGTGAGTCCTGAGAAGGGCCTTCTTCGCCTCCTCCTGGTTGAAGGGAGTCCCCCAGCCCCTGCTACCGGTATCATGGCCGTGCTCGTGCACTCTGGCCCACAAATCGAGGTACTCCTGTTCGACCTCAACCTGCTCTGGCTCAGAGAGGTAGAAGGTGTCCTGCATGGTTCGAGCCGGATGCGACTGAGGGATGAACAGTGAATCCATATTCCAGCCTGCCGACTGGACGAAGTCCCCCTCAATCTCAGAGAATCCCATCTCGAGGAAGACCGAGCGAATCATCTCGATTAGTGCCTGCATGGGGTGAGGCCTGCCTCCTGAGGGAGTAGGGGCAGGGGCGTTGACGTCGAACGGCTTGAATCTCGCATCCCTCCAGTCCTCTCCTTGGAGTATCTCTGGAGTAACATCTCCAATCAGATCGACTTCTGCAAGTGTTGATACGTCGACTGAGGATCCTACCTCAGTGAGGGTCCAGTTCCGAGAAACACGCTCCTCCAATACAATCAGTCCCTTGCGGGATGTGAAGTGACTCACCATGTCGGAGTCCAGCTCTGACTGCTCTACAGGGCCGGCCACTAGTGACTCTATGAACGCAGACCTCTGCTCGATGGCAGAAGTCACCGAGCCCTCGTCCTCAGCCACCATGGAGCCTGCCTCGAGCCTGACTCCCAGAGCCTTGAGCAGTCCGACTCCCGGACCAGCTTCGTGGCGCTCGAACTCAGATGACAATGCAGCCATCGTCCTGTCGTCTGGCTGCTGATCGCTAATCCATCCCCACAGTCGGGCCTCAAGTAATCCTGCAGATGCGGCCGATGAGCCCTCTTCGCCTAGTGAGACGGAATTTACTCGCTCCTCAAAGATCTCGACTAGCCCGGCTTCTGCGAGCCCTGCTCCGGCTCCGGCTACGTGGGCCTGATCGCCCCAGCCCGTCGCCGACAGTAGTTGTCCCAGAGACCATGGGTGGGCGGGTTCTGACAGCATCACACGCAGCATCCGGCGCTCGTTGTTGCCTAGATCCACCGTACCGCCTCGGACTTTGCCGAATTGGGCCATCCACTTGATGCTTGCCGATGCGCCGCCCTTAGGGGCGGCGGTTACTCCTCCTCGGACTCCCAGAGGAGAGTTGAACATGAGTTGCAAGAATGGGTCTTCGGCTTCACTCCGTCGATCCAATCAAGATTACCGCACCTCCCACATAGCACAGAGGTCCTGATTGGTGGCTCCAGAGTAGTGTCGATCCGGTACATCACCCGGCCAGCATCTGGCATCTTGGTGGATTCGGGCTCCCACGCGGCGACCTTTTCAGGATCTGCATTCTCCTCGACAGCCATCCCTAGTCCTGCGACCAGAAGCACGATTCCTGCAATTGCAAGTGGGGCGGCTATGGCTAGGGCGAAAGCGGAGACACCCGATGTTAGAATGATGCCGCTACCGAGTGCAATGCATACCCACGCAGCGAGGACCGTGTTGGTCCTGAGGTTGCTCTCAGGCGCTAACTGCACGGGCCTTCGAGAGGTCCCGGGTGCATGAAGATGGCCCTGAGACCATCATTTCCGGGATGTAGGGTTCAAGAGTCCGAGTCCGTCGTCTTGGAGCGCGCCTCAGTAGCTCAGCCCGGTAGAGCATCTGATTTGTAATCAGACGGTCGGGGGTTCAACTCCCTCCTGAGGCTCCAAAATTCCACTGTGAAAGGTCAAAGGGCGAGTCACCCCGGGAGGCTGATATGAGTGCAGTCATAGTGGACGGGAAGGCACTTGCACTCAGTCTTGAAGAGGGGTTGCGAGAGCGAGTCGCGGCCCTCAGGGAGAAGGGTGTATTCCCTCATCTTGCCGTGGTAATCGCCGGGGATGACCCGGCCAGCCATGTATATGTCCGCAACAAGCAGCGAGCCTGTGAGAGGTGTGGTATCCTGAGTACCCGTATTGACCTATCATCCAGCGCTACACTAGAAGGTATACTTGAAGTGGTCACAGAGCTGAATGCTGATTCATCGGTGCACGGGATTCTGGTCCAGAGTCCGGCTCCTGAAGGGGTTGATGAGCTCGTCATCGCATCGGTTATTTCAGCGAAGAAAGATGTCGATGGATTCCACCCCGCTAACCTCGGCAAGCTGGTGCAGGGCGATGCCAGCGGGCTGCTGCCCTGTACTCCCTCCGGTGTGCTGATGATGCTCGAGGAGAATGGTACCGGACTCAGCGGTGCGAAAGTGGTCGTGCTCGGGCGCTCGAGGATAGTAGGTATGCCGATGGCACTGATGCTGGCCCAGCGAGGAGTAGATGCAACGGTGACCATTGCGCATTCGCGAACAGAGGATGCAGCGGCGTTGTGTCGCGAGGCTGACATCGTGGTGGCAGCGATCGGCAGGCCTCACACTGTGAAAGCTGATTGGATTAAGCCCGGTGCCTTCGTAGTCGATGTTGGCATCTCGAGGACAGAAGACGGCGAACTCGCTGGGGATGTCGACCCTAGAGTTGAGGAAATCGCTGGCTGGTTGACCCCGGTTCCGGGGGGAGTCGGGCCCATGACCATAGCCATGCTGATGGCCAACACAGTGAGTGCGGCTGAGTCCTCTTAGAACACGCCCAAATCGAATCTCGCGTCTTCAGATGCATGAATTCGAGGATCCCATGGCGGGGAGAATGTGAGATTCACGTGGACACTATCTACTCCTTCGGTGGCTAGTGCTGAGCGATGTACTGCAGCCATAATCTCAGGTGCGACTGGACAACCTGGGCTAGTCAAAGTCATGTCGATCTCTGCGTGTACTCCCTCATCTCTCTCCTCGATTCTGATGGCGTAGATTAGCCCCAGTTCGGTGACTGATATCTTCATCTCAGGGTCCTCTACATCCCCTAATGAGTCAGTGATATCGGACTCTTCTACCATGGTGGTACCTCACTGAAGCAGAACCGCCTCCTCACGGACCCGTTTGAACATGTTCAGAAAACCATTGGCCCTGCTCGGAGTGAGTGAGGAGCGGATACCCATCGCCTCAGCATAATCAGGCTCCATCTCAGCCACCTCAGAGAGATCCATGCCGTTAACGGCAATTGCCGTTACCGCCATCAGGCCCTGCACTATCTGGGCATCAGCGCCCCCTCTCAAGAGAAACTTTCCATTCTCATCGATTGAGCAGATGACGTGGGCTCTGGACTGGCAACCATGGACTTGGTTGGTGTCATTCCACTCTTCCTGTGGGAGCGGCGACGGATGCAATTTGGCATATCCGAACAAAAGCTCGTATCGCTCCATCGCGTCGAAGCAGGCGCGGAACTCCTCGACCACGGGGTCGAGGTGCCCGGGCCACTTCCTATCTTCTGTCATACCACTGCGTCCTAGAGGCCTGCCTTGAACGTGACTAGGCAGTCAGGCGAATCTCTCCACCACTTGGCCAAGGTACTCTACGAAGGACTCTGCCTCTCCCATGGTATTGTAGATCCAGAACGAGGCGCGGTTTGTCGAAGGTACCCCCAAGGCGTCCATTAGGGGCTGGGCGCAGTGATGACCGGTCCTGACGGCGAAACCGCCCTCATCGAGAAGCAATGCGAGGTCCTGTGATTGGATACCTTCGTGTAGGAAGGAGACGGCTCCGCTACTGTCTTCCCTCTCGGGATCGCCGTATATCCTAATTCCGGGGATTTCTCTCATCCGAGCTGCAGTCCAAGAAGCGACATCGTTGATGTGATCGTGAACCTCCTTCATATCGAACTGGTCGAGCCATTCCACAGCGGCACCCCATCCTATCGCCTCAGCAATCCGAGGAGTCCCGGTTTCGAACATGGCGTGGCCCTCTTGGAACGTCGAGCCCTCGGTGGTGACTCGCTTAATCATCGAGCCTCCGGTCATGAACGGGCCCATCTCGGCCATCGCATCTCGCTTCACTAGTATACACCCGATTCCTGTGGGCCCGGCCATTTTGTGAGCCGAGATGGCAACGAAGTCGGCTCCGAGAGAGTCGAAGTCAATCCTCTCGTGCGGAGCGCCCTGTGCGCAATCAATCAGTACCCGCGCACCAACGGAGTGCGACATCTCTACGATGTCCTCTACGGGATTGCGTACCCCTAGGACATTGCTCGTATGTACGACGCAGACCAGCGATGCGCCATCCAGAGCCACTTCGAAGGCGTCCATGTCGAGAGTGAAGGAATCAGTGTCTATCGGCACGTACCTGACCTCGACGCCCTTGTCGATTGACATCTGCTGCCACGGCACGATATCCGCATGATGCTCCATCTCGGTCAGAACGACGACATCTCCCTCGCTGAGGTTTTCCCGTGCCCAGCCGTAGGCGACTAGGTTGATTGCCTCAGTGGCACCACTGGTGTATATCATCTGATCAGGCGATGTCCCGAAGTAGGATGATATTCGCTCCCGGGCGCTCTCAAGAGCGGTGGTAGCCTCATCTGCAAGAGTGTGGTTGGCACGGTGGGCATTAGAGTTGTACTCCTCATAGTAGCGGGACATGGCGTCGATGACACACTGCGGCTTCTGCGAGGTCGCAGCGTTGTCGAAGTATACGAGTTTCTTACCGTTAGGCAAAGTGCGCCCCAGAATGGGGAAATCGTTCCGTATATCCTCGATATCCAGAGTCATTGCTGTTCCTCGGCTATTTCGAACAGACGGTCCGATATCAACTCGCGCCCGAACATTCCAGTGAATCTGACTGGGCTTCTACTTGCCTTCTTCTACAGAGGAAGGAAAAATCCAGAAACGACTGAATCGCACATTAACAGCGGATGTTTATTGTTCACAACCCCCATCGGCCGGTCCATGGCAGGTCATGCGGGACAAGACACGGTCGAGCGGCTCGGGAGTCGCGACCTCAATCTAGATGGGGAAATTATCAATCTCGCTATCGTTGGATCGAGTAGGTTCTACGACTTCATGGCCTTCGAAATCGCCGTCGAATCTTGGGTCGACGATAACGGCTACCCGGACATGATTATCGTTGGCGGTGCGAGTGGAGTCGATTACATGGCCGAGCGCTGGGCCGACAACAACTCGGTTCCGATAGCTGTATTCACTGAGGAATGGAGTGACCCTAACAGGAGTCTGGTTGACAGAGGCAGAGCCGAGGCCGCTAACACCCTGACTGAGAAGATTCTGAGTGGGGCCTCACATATCCTGGCGATGCCATCTCCGACTAGCAAGTGGACAAGAATAGTGATTGAACAGGCAGCTTCCAGAGGCATTCCCACGGATGTTCATGAAGTGGAATGATTGGTGCTCCTGTCGGGATTTGAACCCGAGTCGCCGGGATGAAAACCCGGAATGATGGGCCGTGCTACACCACAGGAGCGACGAGGTGACGACAGACACCCCCCCCATAACGATTCGTCACGGAGGGTTGCCCGATCCTGCGGTGGTGATGGTCTGCGATTCGGGCGTGCCGTCCTGGTCAGAATCTATGGTGATGACCGTGACGGTGATGCCTTGGGATGTGCCGGCGACGTAGTCAATCTGGAATCCGACCCAAGTGCTGTTAGTGTGGTAAGCATGCCCCTGGGGGTTGATGTTCCACTCGAACACGGAGTGCGAGAGGTAGCCCTCCTGCAGTACCTCGATGCTGCCGGTGGAAGAGAGCGAGAGGTTTCTCGCGTGCCAGATGTTGTTATTGACCGCGGAAGTCACGTTGCCGTCAGCGTTGTCGTCCCTCTGCCCCATGTAGTGACGGTGGAACACCCTACGGTTGAGGAAGTCATCGTTGTTGGTGTCAGTTGCCTGCCATGTCCGACTCAGATATTGGTATGTGTCGGGACTGCCGTCTGAGTTGTTGTCCCACGCTGTCAAGGTGGTCACTCCGATACGGCTGGTATGCGGCTGCTGCCATGAGTTGCGCCATATCTCCATCGAGCGCGTCTCCTCGGAGGCATACGTCCATCCGTGGGCGTGCTCATCGAGATGTAACGTCTCCCTAACCCGTCTGAAGACATGCTCCTCAGAGCCGTCCTCATTGGGATCCCACCATGTCAGGGTAGCGGTGTATGACTCGCGCTGCTCTAGGTGATGGTCAAAGTCCCAGTCTGTGGCGTTTGACATATGGATAGTGCGCTGTTTCCACTCAAGCATCCCATCAGCATCGTGGTCGAACATTCGAGTCAGTGCGAATCGATGGATGTGGTACTCGACCATTCCCCAGTCCCAATGCTGGTGCCATCCTCGCATGCGGGCAGTGTAATCGAGGTCGCCGTCGTGGTCGGTGTCGACCTTGAGGACCCCTGCTCGCCATGTCCACTGCAATTCGATGACGCCGTTGGAGTCGTTGTCGAACTGAGCGGTGTTCTGCTGAAGCGCGCGGACCACATCGACGTTGCCGTCGGAGTTGGTGTCCCTGACTACGACCGCTCGCAGGTTGTCACGATGGCGGTCGGCGTTGCCGTCCTCGGTGGGGTCCCAGACCCATGAAGTGTGGTCGATTGCCATCCAGCGCTCGGGCGTGCCGTCATCGTTGCCATCGATGCGATGGATGAGTCGGGAGTGCGAGAAGTAGGCGGTCAGGACCGAACCGATGCCCTGATCGACCATTCTCTGGTCCCGGTTCAGGATGACCCTGCGCTCCAGATTGCCATCTTGGTCGGCATCGGTTCGGGCATGAACGAACAGGTGTATGTTGACGTCCTCGTAGGTGCCGTTATCCCAAGTCCACACGGTCCTGGTCAGGACGTCGTGTCGCTCGGGTATGCCATCCGAGTTCTGATCGACGAGGTCCATCCCTCTGAAGCGTGTGAAGAAGAGATCATCTTGCCCGTCGCTGTCGCGGTCGTGCGAGCATTGGGTGTTGCGAACTAAGATGATACGTTCGGGACCCGGGACGCCGTCCGAGTCGAACCAGAACACGCCTACCGTCCTGTAGCAGAGGGTCTCTGCGACCCCGTCGTTGTCCCAGTCTTCCCAGAAGCTGTCGTTCCACCACGTGGCCGTTACTTGTGAGATGGAACGCGAGTAGGTCTGCTCTTGCATCGAGGAGTCGTCGATTTCCCCCCATGCCTCGTCGAACACGGGTTCGACTATCTCGGTCCTCGCTGCGTTTTCGAGTGGGATCGGGGCGAGTTCGTCCTCCGAAGGGGCCTCGTCCTCGTTGACGACGCTGTTCTGAATCATCAGAGGGTCGCTCGGGATGGCGTCGGCCTCCTCCTCGTCGCCAACCTCGTCGCGCACTGATTCCTCATCAGTGGTCACCCAGTCATCGACCTCTTGGTCATCATCATAGTATCCATCTCCATCTGGGTCGAAATCAGACTGCCAGTCATACTCAGAGTCGTTCTGGGCCTCGGTAACCTCATCGACAGTACCATCGCCGTCAGGGTCGAGCCCCTGCTCGACTTCGTTTTCCAACTGCTCCTCAGCCTCGCCCTCCAGTTCATCTTGGAGCTGCGCAGCCTCTAGATCGTCGACGACTGAAACCACTTCGACGTGGAACACGCGCTCAGTGGCTATCCCAGTGGGTCCTGTGGCAGTCACACGGACCACGTAGATTCCTTCTTCGGAGTACTGATGCGATTCATCGGCCATAGCCGGGTCGGATGTGGAGTCATCGCCCCAGTCGATCGAGACAGAGGTTGGCCCTAGTGGATCCTCTGCTACAGTGGCAATGCTGAGTTCACCGGCCAGATTGAGATGTATGCGCCCCTGAGGAGAGGGATTGGTTGAGACGGTGAGCAAGGGGGCTTTCGCGTCGTCGATTCTTATCGATTCCTGCGCAGTTGCTAGAAAACCCGAGGGGTCAGTGACCGAGACGCGGACCGAGTAGGTACCCGGCTCACTCCAAATATGCTGACCAGAGAGGTCGCGCAGAGTGGCCCCATCTGAGAAGTCCACCTCCACAACCAGATTGTCGCCATCAGGGTCGGCAGCGTCCACGGACCAAGCAATGGGAACTCCTGCAATGCCCTCGGAAGGGAGTTCGAGTGAGACAGTGGGTGCCCTGTTGGGCTCAAGCAGTGTGAATATGACCGTTGACACGGTAGAGGCCCCCATTGAATCAGTCAACTCTACCTCGATGGTGTGAGTCCCAACTGAGAGGAAGCCCGCATCGTAGGTCAAGCTGTTGGAAGTCTGCACGAGTACGCCATCTAGGCGCCAATTGGCGATGAAAGGGGCGGTTCCCTCCTCGATGATGACGTTTGCGATAATCAGGTCGCTGGCCGAGGTCGGCGAACCATCGATGGTCACACTGGCATTTACTACCGATGGCCCTGGCTGCTCAACAATCTCATCGGTGGCACCCAAGCATCCAGAACCCAGCATCAAAGCAACTAGGAACAGACCGGTATGGATTCGGTGTCGGTTGTTTCTTTCTCGGGCAATCCTGTACATTAACCAAAGGGCGTCCCTTGCCACCTTAAAGGAAAGTGGGTCATTGGATTTGTCAAAGCCTCGAAGAGAGAGGCTCTACGAGCGTCGCCCATAACCTCATGCCCTCTTCAGTGAGCTCACGATTGGTTCGCAATCCACTCCTTCTTCGGATGATTAGCCCCTGTGATTCGAGTCTCTTCAGGTGGTGCCCCACCAGTTGCTGGCTAGTCTCAAGTCTCGATGCTAATTCTCTCTGTGTCGGAGAGGGTTGTCCGTCCTCTTGTTCGGCAATCGAGCGCAGCACCATCAGAGCCACGTCACTGAGTTGATTGGTATCGACCGGACGGGGCAGATTGGATAACTCTGCAGCGCGGTCGACTGCCGAAGTGTAGTAGCGCAGTAGGCGACCGTCGCGCCTGCACCATACACGGCCCTCGTTCTCGAGAATCCTGAGGTGATGCACTGCCTGATGGTTACCCATTTCGAGAGCGCGGATTATACCAGAGAGGTGGCAGCCGGGATGTGCGGTAAGAAAACCCTCGAGTCGTCCTCTCTGGTAGTTCCCGGCCAGTGTGCCGGAACCCTCAGTGACCCTGAGTTGTGAGAAGCGGCCCATGGATCTGGCCATCTTCGCCCTTGTCGGCTCATCTCCTGCTGAAACCAAAGCGAGAGAAAACAGGATGACTGCGAGGAATGCAGAGGCGTATGGGACGACTGGTAGTGAGAAATCGAGGGTCTCTTCTCTACCTTGAGAATCCGGGGTGTCCTGCTGGAATTCCTGCTGACCGTCTGCGATGATTCCATTGATGGTCCATATTCCAGCTGACGAACCGCTCACTGAAACATCTACCAACTCGCCCACAACAGGACTGAGGAACAGCCCTGCCTCAGGCTGCGGCTCATGTAGCAGACCCTGAGAGTCCTCCAGCATCCACACACCGGGAGATGTTCGCACCCAGGTGGCCTCCTGATCTGCGGCAACGGAGGGAGCGGAAACAATGAGCAGGGTAGTCAGCACTGCGATGATGGAAACCGTGCGTGTAGTACACGCTAGCGCCCTTGCCATGCGAAACCGGAGATGCTTGCAGGGGTTAAGGGTCGTGGGTTGTCGCGTTTGTCAGGAGTCGTTACTCGCTGTCGGCTGCTTCCGCTAGTCCCGTCCACCAGCCCATCAAGGGCAAGATCAGTAACAGCCCCAATAATCCGCCGACCAGCCAGGCTAACGGGTTCTCAATCAGACCGAGAAACTCGTCACCCCAAATCCCAAGCACTATTCCCTCCATACCGAACCTTATACCCCGGCCGAAGAGACCTGCTGCGATGAACAGCCTGAGATCCATCCTGCCGGCCCCCGCCGCCCATGCCAGAGCCTTGTAGGGAATCGGAGAGACTGCTGCGAGGAAGATGCCCGCAGACCCGTACCTGATCATCAGGGCATTGAGTCTGGCAACTGTGGCATCACTGGCGAAACGCTCGAGTATCGGTCTGCCAGCATAGGCACCGATTCCATATCCTCCTACTGCTCCAACCACGCTCGATAATGTAGCTACTAGGACGATGGCTAGGATATCGAGGGAGCTATCGGCCACGAGGACCATAGGGATGACCAGTAAGTCGGGCGGTGCTGGTTGGAAGGCTGCTTCGGAGGCCGAAACAACGGCCAAACCCAGTAGGCCCCATTCGCCTGCCCAATCGATTATCGAGCCTACAACGCCCTCTAACACGTACCTTCGTCCCTCCTTTTCGGGATGAACGTTGCTTCCTGCGGACACCGCCTAGGCACGGAGGCGACCCCTGAAAGCGCAGCCGGCCTCCGCCTGAGCATGGCGGTGGGTGAGGTCTTGGACACCGCTGCGCTAATCGCGTGGCCTCTAGAGAGGATGCGTGGCAGCCTCGTTGTCTCCTCTCAGAGAGCGGAGCTCTTCCGAATATCGCCCGATCGCGAGATTATACTCGATGCAGCAGGGTTGGAATGGGTATCTCCTGGATCTACTGCGATTGCTCGAGCCAGTGACCTGGCCACCACCACAGGAGACATGGCTGGCCTATCGCCTGTCGACCTCGAATTACTGGCGCTGGCCATCGAGAGGGTCGCAACTCTGGTAACCGACGATTACAGGCTGCAGAATTTGTGTGAGTTGGGCGGAGTGCCTTGGCTCTCTGTGACCATGGAGGGAATAAATTCACTTTGGTCCTGGGAGTTGCGCTGTACGGGGTGTGGGGCAGTTCTCCCCTCTCCCAACACACCTAGTTCCCGTCGAGAACTGGGAGACTGTTCCGATTGCGGTTCCACCCTCAAACTGAGTCGTAAGAGGGACTGATTATTCGGACTCGTCAGCGGCATCATCAGTCATGCCGCCTCTGTCCATGTCGCGCTCGGCTTCGGATGGGCTTCTGACCTCACTCACTGCCATTTCGTACTCACCCTTAGCCAATCCGAGACTGCGGGCCAACTCTGGTATCTTCTTGGAGCCGAATAACAGTACTGCAAATCCAATCAGAATTGCCATCTCTGTGGTTCCTATTGCCATGCTATCATCCCTAGGTGAGAGTGTTCTCGTTCAAATGCTTCGGCTCGGTAGCCCGTCAACCGCCAGAAACAGGAGGGAGGAAGGCTACCTCGGAAGAGTCGGATAGTGGGGCATCGAGAGATGTTCCTATCTGGCCATCGATTGCCACTCTGAGGCCTGAATCGAGGTATTCCGAAAGCTCGAACCTGTCGATTAGTTGCTCAGCAGTAGTCCCAAACTTGAGTGCGACCTCAATCTCGCGTTCACCCAACCTCTCAGCCAACGGCCCGAAGAACAGCATTCTAACCTTGACGGCCTTCTCTGTGTCAGCCACGCATCACCGAACTCAGCGACCCCCATCAACCCATCTCCCTCGCAGGGACTATACCGCCAGCGCACCGCGAAGGGGCGATGAACGAGCTCGGAGCCGTGGTCTTCGACTGCGATGGTGTGCTCACCGACAACGGCTCCTCGTGGCAGAACATTCACGATTACTTCGGGACTGAAAACCTCGAGACATTGGAGCGTTTCCTCAACCGTGAAATCAGCGATGACGAATTCATGGCAGAAGATATACGCCTGTGGACAGCGGTGCAGCCTCGCATTCATCGTGATGACATCATGCGATGCTATTCCGGCATCACCCTGATGACCGGAGCACGTGATGTAGTGCGCGAATTACAGGAGAGGGGGGTCTTCGTGGCCATAGTATCCGCAGGCGTAGATGTCTTCGTCGCGAGCATAGCATCGATGCTCAAGGTCGATGACTGGATCGCCAATGGCTTCGACTGGGATGACGACGGTTGGCTGCGCGGGCCCGCACCCTCGCTCGTTAACTCGCACGAAAAGGGGCTGTTGGTGGAGAAACTCGCTAGGATCGAAGGGATTGATCCATCAGGAATCGTCTCAGTGGGAGATTCCAGCACGGACTTGTCAATGATGATCCCTAGCTCTCGGTTCATCGGCTTCAACCCGGCCCGGCAGAGGGCGGTGGATGCTTTCAGGGAGGCAGGGGTGCCGGTGGTGGAAGGCGATGACCTACGTGATCTATGGCAGCATCTGTATGGCGGCGAGGACTTTCCCGGTTCAGGCAAAAGGGATTGAGGCCGTGGCGTGCGTGTGCAGATTGACGATTGTCAAGATGCAGGGCTTGGGTTGGAACCCCAGCATACGTTGGTAGTCGGTCTGATCCTGCCAGGTCGAACTGTGTACCATCGTGGTTCCTTTGTGGTTGCCGACGTAATGCCCATGCACGTGACCGGTCACGAAGATGTCGGGGACAGTAGAGATAACCATTCGATCTTCCGGCTCGGGAGAAAGCGGGGTCTTCCCACCCCATGACGGAGCTAGGTGCCTGCGCTCCATCATTGCCCTCATCGCCAATTCCGGAGATGAGTAAGTTACAGAGCGAAGTCCTGCGACGAAGTCGTCGATGCTCTTGCCGTGGTACGACAGTATACGGACGCCATGCAGACTGAAGTCGCACGGATTGCCTACGAACACAGCGTCCGAGTAATCCTGTTGGACCTCTGGGTCCAACGCCGGTTGTGGCTCGGCCGGACGAACCGCGTCGTGGTTGCCCGGCAGGATCATCAAATCGACCCAGTCGGGCAGATCTTCCAGCAGTCTTGCCAACTCGCCGTACTGGTTAAACAGGTCCTTGATGGCGAGATGACGCTCCTGACCCGGGTAGATACCCACGCCGTCTACACCGTCACCACTCAGTACGAAGTACTTCACAGTCCGGGCTAGAGGGTCATTTCTGAACCACTCAATCATCTTCTCCCATTGTGGTGCTAGGAAGGTCTTACTGCCAACATGGACATCGGACAGGAAGGCGGCAGAGACGGCCTCGGCCTCGCTGGCAGCGGACTTGGAATGCCTTCCCAATGGAGGCATGTGGATGTCGCTCACCGAGAAATATGGGTCCCTGTTCCCTATCACGAAGTACCCGCTGACTCCTACTACATCGTCGTTCATCAAACCGTCCAATGAGGGGTGGAAGTTAGATGCCCCAGAGGGTTCCTTCAGCATACACCTAATCTGCATCGAGTCGTCTTCGATATCAAACCACAGGTAGCCTCCTTTGGACCACTTATCCACGCTGACAAGACCCACCAAAGTGACTTCGTAATCCTGACTCGAGTGTCGCTGCCTGTTGCGCCACGCCTCCGAGACACTGATTGGGCGGCGCGGCAGCGCTCGGCCTGATATCATCATCTGACGAATCTGACGCAGCCTGTCAGAGAAGCACGACCTTATGTCGTTCATCTTGCCCTCCGTAGTCGAGTGGCCCGTGATATCGAAGTGAATCTCAATCTCCGAGTCGACATCTTTGGCCTGCATTGGGAAGTCGTCGAGGCTGTAGTGATCGAGGCCGTGGCGACGCACTGGGGGGGCGAGCACTTGGGGCCCCACGGGTGCCAGTGTCCGGCCGATAGCAGATTGGCTCTCCGGATCTGGCAGAGTTGCCTGTTCTGACCTCGGGATGCGCTGAGATGCATCTATGACCTCCTCAGTCGGGACTAGTGTCAGCATCTCCTCCACGGCCCTCTCACTGAGCATCACCACATTCGATCTCTGGGCGGCTTCGATTAGGGATGAGATGTCAGGGAGACGTTGAATCCTCTCTTGGGCCGCCTTACCGAGCACGAGCAGCCCCGCAGCGGTCAGTTGACGCTGTCGATTCGCCCATTCGTCCTCGACCATCCTCAGCGGGTGTGCCGGGGACGCTCATGATAATATCGCAGGAATTTCAAGTCCGGTGCCATAGGCACCGATTCAGTCATCCCAATCTGTGAGTGAAGCGAGGTCGACCTCGGAGATTTCCTCGGCCACCGTCTTCTTGGTGCCCTGCCAGCTCATGCTGCCTTCCCACTCCTCATCGGACGGATCGAGCCCGGAGGTGTCTATCTCAGCACCCTCGGACTGCCCGTTGGACGCTTTGAACTCCCTCTCCTCGTTCTCTTCCACCCTGTCTAGGGCCTCAAGAGCCAGTCTGAGTGCGAAGGCGGTGAAAGAGCGCTTGTTGTCCAGCCGGTCGTTATCACCGTAGTCCATTCTCCTGACTAGGAAATAATCCTCGGTTACCACTGCCACGTGTACTCTACCGACCTCCTTGTCAACGGTCGCACCTCCTGGTCCAGCGATGCCGGTGATGGAGATTGCCACGTCTGAGTCCGACTGGTAGCGCGCTCCCCGGGCCATCTGCACTGCGACCTCGTGCGAGACAGCTCCCGCCTCGCCCTCGTCAAACGCCGTCTTCTCGACACCGAGCTCGCGCATCTTGGACCCGTTGGAGTAGACCACCCATCCTTGCTTGAACCATTCAGACGCTCCAGAGATATCAGTAATCAATGATGCCAGCAGACCCCCTGTGCAAGACTCGGCAGTCGATACGGTCCAACCTCGCATGCGAAGTCGGCGGGTCACTCGGGAAGCCAGTCCCGCAGTCTCTTCGACCACGTTCACCGGCCATGGCCGACACTCTTGAGAGTTTCACTCACGCCTCAGAGTCGAATAGGGGCTCAATAGTGCGATTGGCGGGGCCTGACGTCGTTTTACGCTTGGTGGGTCCGGCAGGAATTGAACCTGCGATCTTCGCTTTGTAAGAGCGACGTCATAACCCCTAGACCACGGACCCTAGGAGAGCGCACAAGCGTTGTGTTCAAATCCTCTGCGGCCGAATGACAGTATAGAGGAGTGTGTGTGGAGGGTATTTCCGACTTGGTCGAACGGCTCAGGACCGCAGGGGTCCCAGTCGATGACATGATCGCCGAAGCGATGAGTTCCGTTGATCTTGGAAATTTCACCGACCACGACACGGAGCTGTTCCTGATGGACAGGCCGGTCCCATTCCTGGTCACTGAGAGCGGTGCGACCAAGACCATCTCTGCCCCTCATATGGTAGCAACTCTGTTGCACCACCTTGAGATTAGAGAGGGGCAGCACGTGCTACTGATGGGTTCCAAGGGAGGGTACCTTGCTTCACTCCTCGATTGCATGCTCGGTCCTGACGGCGCTGTGACTATCATCGAGCCTCACCCCGAGGTCCTGCAGCACACCAGCGAGAGACTGGAACTGCACAGCTCGATGGGTCTGCTGAGAGTGTTGCCGCCTGATGCCATAGAGGGTTGGGCGGACTTCAGCCGACGAATAGACAGGGTACTTGTCACTGGAGCCGTCAGGGGACTAGCTCCCGAGGTGGAGTCGATGGTCGAGGAAGGTGGCTTCGTGCTAGGTCCGTTTGGAGGGCCTCTCCACCAGAGGCTGCTCAAGAGGGAGCGACAGGGGAATGATTGGATGGATACCGACCTTGGAGGGGTGGTTTTCGGGCCAATGGACCTCGCTGAGTCGGAGAGGTCACCTCTAGATCCGCATTCTCTGGCTGAACACCTTGAAGACTTACTTGATCTGATGGCTGAAGTAATAGAAATCGAAGAAGAGACTATTGATAGATTGGAGGGACTAATCCTCTCTCTCAGGGACCTTCCTACTGACCTGCCCCTCCTAGATGAGGAATCCACCGAGGACGAGATCCTAGAGCACCCGGTGATGGAACTTCTGCTGATGGAGATGGAGTGGCTTGGCCCCATGTGGCCGCTGTTCGGAGATTATCTGTCAGTTGAGATAGCCAACCCCGGCTCGCCCGAAGATGGTGACCATGATATGTTCGGTGGTCACGAGGATCTCGTGCCTTAGATGGTTAATTTTCTATTGCTGGCTGTGAGAGTCTGGACAGCGGTATCGAAATCGGCGGAAGATGATCAGAGAGAAGATGTCTGGATGTCTTAGGAGGAAACAGTTCACCGGACAGCGCTGCTTCGACGACCTCTTTCTTCTTCAATGAGTCGCGCCCACAGCGAGGCCAAACGGTCAGCGTCACCCGATCGTCTTCGAGATAGTCGACCAGTACGCACGGCAGGCACAGAAGCTTTAGCCTATGCGCAACGCTAGTTCGATGGTGGCCGTCCAGTATTGTGCCTGTCTTGCGGTCGACCAGCAAGGGCTTAGTGTAAGCCTTCCAGCGCAGAGTCATCTTCTCTAGATTGTCGACTCGGTGTTCCTCTATCTGCTCGTGTGGCAGCAGAGTTTCGACGGGCACAAGTTCGACCTTCACAAAGAGCCGAAGGGCTGTTTCCCAATATGCCTAACGCCCGAAGCAATCATGTCCAGAAGGCCGTCGGCGCAACATGGGACCCGAGTATGAGCGCCTCAGCGAAGCCGACAGGCTGGTGTTGGAAGGACTGCGCTCAGCCGGTGAGGCGTGGATAGTTGGAGGCTGGGTCAGGGAGGCTTTCTCGGACAGCGACTACAACGACATTGATATCGCCACTACACTGCTGCCTGCTGAGGTCAAGAAGCTGTTTCCGCGCTCTCTCATGGTAGGGGAGAAGTATGGCACAGTGATTGTCCGATTGGAAAATAATATCTCTGATGGAACTTGGGAGGTGACTACGTTGCGAAGTGAAGGTAGTTACGGCGATGGCAGGAGGCCAGATCAAGTAGAATTTGGCCAAAATATAGAGGATGATTTGGCGCGGCGAGACTTCACAATCAATGCGATGGCCATCGACTCGGATGACAATGTGATAGATCCATTTGACGGTATGTCCGACCTACGAGCGGGCGTCCTGAGGGCAGTAGGTGAAGCAAGTGAGAGGCTTGGTGAAGATGGTCTGCGGATAATGAGAGCGTACCGATTCTTAGATTCCACTAGTGGCATGCGGAGCATGGAGTCCTCGTTGAGATCTGCTGTGAGGGAGAACCTCGGAATGCTCGATGTGGTTTCCAGAGAACGGATTGGAATGGAGATGGAGAGGATTCTCGGAGGTAGAAATGCCGGAGAGATAATCTTGCAAATGCATGAAGACGGTGTTCTGAATCATATCCTACCTGGAATCGCCTGTACCGTATCTCCCTCATTCTGCACCGACCCTCTAGTCAATCTCGCTCTGTTGTGTAGCGGAGACTCGTCCGAGGGCAGTGCCCTCGCAGGCAATCTGCGCAGTGCCCTCATGATGGCAAAAGAACCGTTGCGTCAGGTCGCGTTTCTTCACGGCGCTAGGGATACCTCTGTGCCAACTGAAATCGGTGGGCTTCGCCGCTTCCGTGCTGCTCTACCTCCGGAGTGGCAGAATGCTTTCATTGCCTATTCACAGGGATTGGGGCGGGAAACCGCCGAGTTCGTCGAGGCTCTGGCCTCACTAAGTCCTCTCATTGTAGGTAACTCCCCCCTGATAGACGGGAACACTCTGGCTGCTGCCACCGGGTTGGATCCGGGCCCAAGGATGGGGCGTCTGAAGGGACTGTTGCACAGAATCCAGATAGAGCAGGACCTGCCTACTGCAGAAAGGGTTCTGTCGTTGTTGGATGATTTGGACTGGGGGGACTCAGACTACGAAGAGTGGTTAGCACTCAGTTGGCCCTAGGGCAATTCGTTCAGCATCTCAATGTACTCTTCCTGATTGAGGAATTGGTCCTCGTCAAATTCATGCGGCTCCACTATCAAGCACCAACCATCTCCATAGGCGTCGTCGTTGAGTAGATCTGGGTTGTCCTCGACCTCGCCATTCAGTTCCATAATCTTGCAAGGGAAAGGGGAATTGATCAGAAGTGTCTCGATTACGCCGTCGTAACTGGTGGTGATGGTAATCAGCAGATCATCTACCCCGACCTCGTCACCGCTCCCCATTATTTGAGGAGAGTCGTCATCGATGCCATCGGCATCGGAGTCGCCCTTGAACTCGCTATCGTCCTCAGGTCGGGTGAGTACTGCCCTGACTATGTTGCCGTACTCGGCACGGATGAATTCGCTGATTCCAACCTTCACCGATTCTGCCTTGTCATCCAAGGCTTGGAGCCAAAGATGCTCCAACGTGTACTTACGGTCGTGTGCGATGCTGAACTCGGAGTAGTCGCCGTCTGCCATGTTATACCGAACCGCGCGTTCAGATGTGCAATTTGAACTATTCGATTGGGATGCCCCTCAGAAGACCACGAGGGATTAACAACGAAACCCGCCTCGGTCGTATGGGGAGAGAGATGGATTTCCGCGAGACTGAGGAACAAGGTATGATTCGCGAGATGGTGCGCGATTTCGCTGAGAGCGTACTCGCCCCAACTTGTTTGGAGCGCGACAAGGCACAGCGAGCCCCCCTTGAGGAATGGGAGGCATTCTGCAAGCAATCCGGACTACAGGGCATCACGATACCCGAGGATTATGGAGGTAGCCCCGTCGACGACATCTCGGAAGCGATAATTGTCGAGGAGCTTGCCCGTGTCGATCCATCGTTCTCGGTAATGTTTTGCGTACATGTCGGGCTATGCTCGAAGACCATAGCCCTACACGGCAACCACGAGCAGAAACAGAAGTACCTCTCGAGACTGGCTGGAAGCGAGATTGGAGCCTATTCTCTATCCGAAGCCGGAGCAGGTACCGACGCTGCTGCACTCGGATGCAAGGCGAAACTGAACGAGGATGGTAGCCACTATATCCTCAACGGTGAGAAAATGTGGGTCACCAACGGCGCGAGTGCCGATATCTACGTGTTGTTCGCCAAAGATGTTGACCATCCCGAATACGGTCAGAAGAAGCATGGAGGGACGACGGCATTCATCGTCGAAAGAGGGTTCGATGGATTCTCCATTGGAAAGAAGGAGGACAAGCTCGGAATCAGATCTAGCGATACCTGTTCGCTGCTTCTTGAGGACTGTAAGATTCCGGTGGAGAATGCCCTAAAGGGCTCCGGCGAGGGGTTTCCAATAGCCATGAACGCGCTCGACAACTCAAGGATAGGAATCGCTGCTCAGGCTCTTGGCATCGCGCAGGGGGCATACGAGGCGGCACTGAACTACGCTCACGAGCGGGTCGCCTTCGGCAAGCCAATTGCCCACCACCAGAGCGTCGGCAACTACCTCGCAGACATGGCTACTCGAACCGAAGCAGCCAGAATGATGGTTTACAAGGCGGCTTGGGCCAAGCAGAGGCACTACGAGGGTGAAGCGCCTAGGCACACCAAGGAAGCCAGCATGGCCAAGCTTTTCGCGGGCGATACCGCGATGTGGGTTTCGGAGAGGGCTGTCCAAGTCCTCGGAGGATACGGCTACACGACCGACTTTCCCGTCGAGCGATTCTTCCGCGATGCCAAGATTACTCAGATCTATGAAGGCACCCAAGAGGTTCAGAGGATTGTCATCAATCGTTCGATAGCCCCCGAATGAGGAATCGCTCCTTCCATCCTCGCCGGATAGCTTACTCGACCCAACGATACTCGCGCTGACCCTCGAGATTTCCCTCGGCACCAATGCTGACTAGTGCGAACTCGTCGCTCGGCTTGACCACAGAACGCTTACGGGAGCCTTTGTGCAGGGCCTCGTAGACCGTCTTGTTGATCGGATGGCGGCAGGACAGTCGCTCAAAGAGGTGGAACCTTGAGACTATCTCGCGCCACTGGGGCTGGACAATGCCTTCGAAGACCTTGGCCTTAGCGCCCGAACCGTAGCCGCATAACCCAAGCATCTCCCCGGACATATCGATGTTCTCGATATAGTCAGACTCCATGGTCGACATCAGAGCAAGGAAGATGGAACCAGTGTACTGATTACCAATCAGGCTTGATGCGCGAGTGGTTCTCTCGATTCTTTCGTCCACAAAGATTCGGAATGCATCTGTCTTGGATATCAGTCTGCGATACGAATCATTCGCTCGCTCAAACTCCTCAATCCCCTCGGGTGTGTCCGGGAAGTCATCAGGCATTGGCTCTGGGCCAATCTGCTCGACAATCTCTGCCCACATCGGCAGGTGCCTCCTGTCGTGACGGAAGACATCAGGGAACATTCTCTTACCTTGGAATGCATATGGCAAGTGGACGATGATGCGACTCCATTGGTTGGTCAGAATCTCGTCACTCTCGGGGCTATAGCGGCCCTCGCGGATCGCCTTTTCGCGGAAGTTGATGAATGCCTGCTTGACTGACTCAGAATAGCAACGGTTGGAGAACTGGCCGTCAAAAACGGGGGTGTCCTTGTGAATCTGTAGCATTGGGTTCTCGAACATGACACTGTCCTTCTTAGTAGAGCGTGGGAGGTGTTTGAGTATACGCTCAGTGAGTCCTTCCTTGACCTTCTCACCACTCTCACGAGCGATATCCAGAACATTCTCTACGATGGTCCTAGTGTCGATTTCTCTGCGCGGCTTGAAGAAGTCATGAACAGGCATCGTCGATACACCCCAGATATCAGGGATCTCAAGCAGCCGGGGATTGTGGCGTATCAGTATCGCACCACCACCAGCACCTTGGGTGTATTCGCCTGTCGAACCAATGTCGTACTTGGCATTGTCAGCGAACACAACGATGCCTATCCTACCCTTCTCCTCGCCCCCTCGAGCAACCCAGTCTAGGGTGTTGTGCATGGCATCCACTGCACCTATGCAAGCGAAGGTCATGTCGACCACGTCGCAGTTGCGGAAGCAATCCTTCCCCTGGGTGGGAGTGTAGCGCTGCTCGAGCATGTCCATAATGTAAGTCGCAGTCGGCTTGGAGCCGTCTAAGGCCGACTCGGTTCCGAGGTATATCCTGCCGATGGAAGTAGGGTCGAGTCCATTGCGGTCGAGCAGCCTGCGAACCGCGTTAGCACCCATTGTTGCTGTATCCTCGTGGACGTCGGGAATTGCCATCGCTGCAAGTCCGAGTCCACGGTTCAACTTACCGAAATCGGCCCCTCTGAGCTTGGCGAAATCCTCCATGTCGAAGTAGAGGCGGGGGAAGTGAATCGCGATGTCGTCTATCCCAACTGATGTCATTAGCTCACTCTCAAGCCCGCGCGGGCTGAGTAGTGTTATGAGTTCTCGCCCTGCACAACAACCATTAGTTTCAGTAATAAACGTACTACTGCGAGCCGGTGAGTCGGTTCATCGCTACTAGGAGGTCTGGTTTTTGCAAGAAGTGCTGCGAAACCGGGGCTAGGACTTCGGACAGGCCGTCTGCTACGGCCATCTTGGCGTCGAGCGGGTGTATAGATCCGTCCGAGACGGCTTCGACGAAACTCTGCAGATTATCCCAATTTGAGGGCTCTCCAAACTTGGGGTCAGGAGTCACCGCGATGGAGTTGAGTTTTGGCAGCAAGATGTATTGGGCAATCTCGAATACTGGAGAGACAGGGTTGCCAATCTCGAGGAATGCTTTCCTCATCTTGGCCCTGACTGAGTCAGGGTCGTCATCGAGCAGGATTGCGTTGCCTGGGTCGGACTTGGACATCTTGTGATCGAACGAGTCCATCCTCCCCCCGGGTCCCTTCAGACCCGACATCATGGGAGTGTGAATGCACGTGGCCTTGGTCCAATCGTACTTGTCGGCAACCTCACGCATGTACATGTGCGCCTTGCGCTGGTCCATGCCTCCGAAAGCAATGTCAATCTCCAACTCGAAAATGTCCGCTGCCTGTAGGGCTGGGTAGTAGAACGCGGCTAGGTCGTGATCCGAGGAGTCCTCGTCGCGACCCATGATGCTGAACGTCCTGCGCACTCTAGAGAGGCTCATGTTCTTCGAACACCTGAGCACCCTCTCCCAGTACCTACCTGAGTCCATCAACTGTGATGCGCTCAGGAATCTGAGCTGGCCTGCTCCCTCGCCCTCTGGAGGATTTCCCAGCAGCGCCCTGAAGACCTCGGTCATGTATTCGCCGGCGAGTGTAATCTTGTCCATATCGCGATCGAACTTGTCATTCACCCAAGCATGCCAGTCGGCGAGTAAGATGATTACGTTCACGCCTTCATCAAGCATGTTGCGTATGGTGTCGGCAAGCAGTATCCAGCCCAAGTGCGCCTTGCCACTAGGCTCGAGACCGATATATGCGACCAGTTGGTCGTCTCCAGAGTGCGTCGGCCCTCCTGAAACAACAGAGGCGACGTGCCCCACGCCGACGACTTCAGCACAACCGGCAAACATACGGGAGACGCGTGAGCGCCCCTCCTCATCTAGCGACGAGAGGGGGTCATTGTCGTTCATGGTTCACCTCATTCGAGCAGTTTGGCCAGTTTCCCCGCGCGTCCTGCTGCCTTCGTGTTGTCGCCCTGCTCCAACGCGGCCTCGATTTCCTCAATCATAGACTCTGCCTGTTCGGAGATCTCTTCGGAGATGTTTTGTGACATTGACATGAAGTGCCGAGCTGCAGAAATGCCGGACTTCGCCTTACTGGCCTTCTTGGCCCATTCCTTGGCCTTGTCTCCTCTCTGCTTGGAATTATACCCAGTGGCAGCGTCGAGGAACAAAGTCCAATTCTTGCGTGCCTCCATAGCTGATTTCACAGCCTCTGCATCATCGAAGTCAGGAGGAACATTGGTTATGTTCACAACCAGTGCGCCCTGCTCGTTGTAACTGGCTACAATGGAGGTCATTATGTCGTGCGAACCGTTGAATGAATTGTCACCGGAGTCCTCGACATTGTCGAAGTAATCCCGCGCCAGCACTGCCAGTCCTCCGTTCGAAGTTACCTGCTTTACCAGTCCGCGCTTGACATCAAATCTCTCCATGGTCGAGCGCTGGCTGAATCCTTCTTGAATGCTATTGCCACGCAAGCCCAATCAGTGCTTGTGTCGAACGGGCTAAACCGGCATCACCCGTCGGCGGGACGTGCACCGAGGCAGCAGCAGCGCGCTAGCAGTAATCTTCGCGATGTTGATGTTGGCTCCTGTGGTCAGCGCTGGTTCCGCTGTCGGACTGTACGAGAAAATCAGTCTGTCTGAGCAGGATCTCGGACTAAACGGGGCTGCGGTGGATCCTCTGGGAGAATGGGCGATAGTGTTCGGGGCTGATTCATACCTAGAGTTAGTGAAGATCTCTAATCCAGATGACAGAGTGGAACTAATTTGGAATGGCGGCGAGGATCTGACGTATGGCGACTTTCACCCTGGGGGGCAGACGGCCCTCATCGTAGGAAGTGATGGGCAGGTTCTCAGATACGCACGCGAGGACCACTCGGTAACCGACGCCGGAGGGGATCTGGAGTTCGATCAAATTAGATTGACCGCAGTGGCATGGAACTCCGGAGGATCTTGGGCCTATGTAGGGGGGTCCGACGGCTGGCTGTGGAGGATGAGAGCCGCTGCTGACGGTGGTGCCGAGGTGCATCTGATTCAGGGCCGAGGGGGGAGTGACATCACGGGAATAGACTGTCATCCATCGGTAATGGCCTGCGTAGTCACCAGCCTAGTGGATGGGATTGGAGTAATTGACAGGGACCACACTCTGTACTGGCTAGGTGGTACTGGATACCCGTGGTCCGACGTCGTCTGTCCCTCAACTGAGACTGCAGACTGCGTCGCTGTCTCGAGTGACAGGAACATCGCGAGGGTGACTCTGGACGCAGATGTCGCGTCGACCTCCGATGTGAGGTTGGTGCAAGTTACTGGTGCCGAGGGCTACTTCACCGGGATATCGCGTCAGAGCGATGGTCGGTCTCTAATCTATGTAGCTCCCTTCGGCCTGATTGAGCACGACCTGAGCTTGAATTCATCCTTCCCCTGGTTGGAGAACTCAGATGTGGTAGAATACGACACGGGTGTCTCAGGTAGTCGGATAGTAGCGACATGGAGTACTGACAGAGACAGTGGGTGGATACTCACGGACCGCGGTAAGCTGGTGCAATACCACCCACCATACTCGAACGCCATCGGAGGCATGCTAGAGGTTTGGATCATCATTGCCGTCCCTGCTGTTACACTACTGGTGTTACTCAGTTTCGCGCTCAGCCTCTCTCCAGGCCTTCAGCAGCGTTTTACCCTGCGATTCGGTACAGTTGAAGAGAAGCGGGCGGCACGCCGATATGCACGTAGGAAGAAGGGTAGATAGGCGAGCAACGTTCATTTGCGGCGCACTGTCGCGGAGTGTTGAGGAAGATGGCGTACGAGGCTTTGGACTTCTACGATATCGATTCACTGCTAACCGATGAGGAACGCATGGTGCGCGACATGGTGCGCGACTGGGTAGATGAGAAAATTATCCCAAACATCGAGAAGGCTTGCCGTGATGGTGTGTTTCCCGATGAATGGCGGGTCGACCTCGGTGAAATGGGCATTCTCGGCGCCCCCCTAGAGGGCTATGGCTGCCCCGGACTCTCATACATCGCTTACGGCCTAATCTGTCAGGAGTTGGAGCGCGGCGACAGTGGCGTGCGCTCTTTTGCCAGTGTTCAGGGCTCGCTAGCCATGTATCCAATCTGGGACTTCGGAAGCGAGGAGCAGAAGAACCACTACCTTCCCAAGATGACGACTGGCGAGTGGATTGGATGCTTTGGCCTGACCGAGCCCGACTATGGCTCAAATCCTGGTGACATGATCACTCGAGCCGAGGACAAGGGAGATCATTACCTACTCAACGGTGCGAAGATGTGGATAACCAACGGCACCATCGCGGACCTAGCCGTGGTGTGGGCCAAACTCGACGGCGTAATCCGCGGCTTCATAGTCGAGAAAGACGACCCTGGATTCACGGCCCCCGAGATGACAGGGAAGCACTCACTGAAGGCCAGTGTCACCAGCGAGTTGGTGTTCCAAGACTGCAAAATCCCCAAGGACAGGATGCTGCCTCATGTTAAGGGACTTAAGGGGCCTTTCAGCTGCCTCAACAACGCCCGTTACGGGATATCATGGGGGGCCGTGGGAGCTGCTCAATCATGCTTCAGTTCGGCTAGAGAGTATTCCCTGAGTAGGATACAATTCGACCACCCGATAGCCTCTTTCCAACTGGTGCAGAACAAGTTAGCGTGGATGCTGAGGGAGATTACCAAGGCCCAGTTGCTGGCATACCACCTAGGTAAGAAGAAGGATGAGGGGACGTGGATAGCAGAACAGATCTCATTGGCCAAGATGAATAACGTCGACATCGCACTCGAGATTGCACGTATGGCTCGTGACATCCACGGTGCCAACGGAATCCTAGACGAGTATCCGGTGATGCGACACATGGCCAACCTAGAGTCAGTCAAGACCTACGAAGGAACTCACGACATCCACAACCTGATTCTTGGTCGCCACATTACCGGGATACAGGCATTCACAAGAGAATCTTGAGGCCTGGATTGGTGTTTCCCACCTACGGTGGGACTGCCGAAAATTCATAGAGGGGGCTTTAGTCGCCGGAGCGCTGGTGATGACATGGGAATAGCCGTACTACTCAAGCAGGTTCCTGACACCACAGCTAAGATTAGTGTCTCAGGAGGAAGGGTTGACGAATCTGCGGTTAGCAAGTGGTCGATGAGCCCGTACGACGAGTATGCGCTCGAATCCGCCCTCCAACTCAAAGAATCAGGAGGAGGCGATCTAGTTGCCATCACCTGCGGGCCGGCTAGGGCTGCCAAGATGTTGACTGATGCCGCGGCTGTCGGTGCCGACTCGCTGCTTCACATACTCGTGGAAGACCTAAACGCCCTCGACAGCACACAGGTGCAGACGATACTAGCTGCTGCCGTTGCCCACTCCGGTTCTGACATCGTGTTCTGTGGTAAGCAGGCCGCTGACACAAACGCAGGCTCAACTGGCCCAGGAGTGGCGCATCTAATGGATGCGTCATGCGTCACCATGGTCTCTGAGGTAGCTTCCGATGGCAGTTCTCTTACGGCCATGCGAGCGAGTCCGAATGGCAACGAGAGAGTTGCTGTTTCGGCCCCATGTGTCTTCGCCTTCGATAAGGGTATCAACGAACTGCGCCGGCCTAACGTACGAGGCATCATGATGGCCAAGAAGAAGGTCGCAGAGGTACTGGGGCCTGCCGATCTCGGTGTAGACGTCTCGGCCTCATCAGTTTCCATTGTGAGCCACACCCCTCCGCCGCAGAAGCCACCTGGACAGAAGTTTGAGGGTGCAGATTCTGTAGCAGCGGTAGTGGGCAAACTACGCGACGAGGCGAACGTCATCTGAGGTGAGAGAATGGATGTCACAGTGATAGCAGAAACCTCTGGAGACGGATTGCATCCAGTCACCGCCCAACTTGTAGGGGCTGCGGCATCCATAGGCGGCACACCAACAGTACTGTGCGCTGGAGGAACGGGGGCTGCCGAAGCAGCTTCCATCTCTGGGGTCGCCAAGGTAATCTCAGTAGTCGGGGACTGCTTCGGTACCTTCGACGGTGCCGCATGGGCAGAGGCTCTGAACTCAGTTACAGGAGGTGATGTGATTATCGCCGCCGCATCTCCCTCGGGTCGTGAGATAGCTGCTACGATGGCTGCAATACGCGGCATCCCGATTGTTCAGGATGCAACCGACCTAGCTCCTGGGATATCTGTGACCCGCCCCATTTACTCCGGTAAAGCAATCGAGACCTCAACGATAACTACACCATGCGCCATCACCCTGCGAGCCAATGCCTTCGATGCCGCCGGAAAGGGCGGTTCGGCGGAGGTCAGTACGGTGAATCAGAGCGCTGACGTAGCCGTAGCCGTGAGAGAGGCCATTGCCAAGGCTAGCGAGAGGTTGGACGTCGCAGAGGCGGACATCATCATCTCCGGTGGCAGAGGGATGGGGGGCCCTGCTAACTTCTCTCATCTAAACGAGATTGCGGACATGATAGGGGCCGCTGTCGGTGCCAGCAGGGCAGCAGTAGACACTTGGGAGGAGATACCTCACGGAATGCAGGTGGGGCAAACCGGAAAGACAGTGACACCAAGCCTGTATATCGCGGTCGGCATCAGTGGAGCAATACAGCATCTCGCAGGGATGAGGACTAGCAAGTACATCGTTGCCATCAACAAAGATCCTGATGCCCCCATATTCAGTGTGGCTGACTATGGGATAGTAGCTACTTGGGAGGCTGCGCTTCCCGCCCTCAAGGAAGAATTAGGTAAACTCTAATCATCGGACCTGGACGGTTATCGTAGACTTGCTAGAGGCATCTCTGTCGTCGGTCACAGTAAGATGGAAAACATGGACTCCGCCAGACAGTCTGACACGGACCTGTGGAGTGTTCCCTATGACATTCCCTCTACCATCCTCCCAAGCCCATCCCTCTATACTGCCGTCTGGATCGTAAGAGTGTTCTCCGTCTAGCAGCACCGTTGCCTTGCCCTCCTCGTCGGCGTCAACGGTCCTGTCTTCTCCGGCAACTGCAACCGGTGGCAGGTTAATCGCTCGCGCCGCCGCCGAGAGATCTTCAAGCAGGTCGTTCTCTATGGACGGCGGGCGGCCCTCAAGTTCCGTCTCCTCGTGCAGCGTGTCCAGAATACCTTCAGCCTCCTCAGGCATATTGGGCCTCATGTCGACCTGCCTCTGCTCCTCGTCGGATAGTGCTCCCGAGTACTCCTCAGAGGCCGAAGGATTTTCTTCCTCCGCGGGCATATCGTCGTACCTAAGTGGTGAGTCAGGGTCGATTATGACGAGGGGTGCTGGTATCCTACCCTTCCTGTCGTCGCCCATAAGAGCGATTCTCTCTGTGAGAGGAAGGATATGCTCGACCACCCCGATGTGCTCAAAATGCCAAACCACCTCACCCACGGTAGTGATTCGGAATACGTCGAACCACGAGGCGACTAAGATGTCATCATCCCACTGGATGATTTGAGAGACCTGGTAGTCCAATCTGGTAATTAGCCTAGGGTCCGGATCTCCTATGTCGAGGGAAAGAAGACTGCCATCGAAGCAACCCACTATTGTCCCGGACCCTGTAGGTAGCAACGCTGTAGCCCTAGAAGGAAGTTCCGAGGTGTTCAGCATCCCCTCCTTCGGATGCCAGCACTCGAGTCTGTTCTCAGGCCTGTCGTCGACGGTCATCCCGAGAGAGTTTCGTGCGACCATGAGGACGCCATCATGACGGAATGCCATGCACGATATGGTCTCAACGTCGTCCTCGGCGGCGGGTGAGTCGTGTAACACCTCAAGCGCTGACCCGAGGAGTAGTAACCTACCGTCCTCAAGGGCAGCAGCGCATACTCCCTCGGGTGAACATGTGAGAGATGTGACGTGTCCGAACTCTACTTGGGCGACTTCGCTTCCGTCATCTGCTAGAGAGACGAGTCGCCCAGTGCCATCAGCCACCACTACGCGGAACGATGACGCTGTCACCGCCTCGCACCCGGATTCCAGGGAATGGTCCCAAAGAGGCTCGTCGTGAAATGCTTGAACACCACCAGTACTGGTGCCGGCAACCAAAACACCACGTAAGCTCGCGAGACCTACTATTCGACTGTCGAGCGTAGTGGAACCAGTGACTACTCCGTCGGAGCCATAAATGTGGAGAGTTCCTGAGTCGAAGCCCGCTGCGAAGTTGCCTTCAAGAAGCGTGCAGACGCAGCGGGCCACCTCATCCATCTCGATAGTAGCCAGTGCGTCAATGACCCCTCTCATGGGTTCCTGAGCAATCGCTGCAACTTCATTCTGCCGCGTCGACGTGCTCAGCCGAAGTTTCTCTCTTGGCAGCATCACTGCGTGCGCCCTCTATCCTCGCTAGGTACTCCTCGGTAATTCCCCCGGTGACGTATACTCCGTTAAAGCAGGAGCAGTCGAAGTTTACCAGATTATGGTCTCCCGTCCCTAGGCAGGACTCAACGAGGTCTGGTAGCTTCTGGTAAATCAGCCAATCAGCGCCGATAGCCTCCCTGATCTCATCGATAGTCCTGTCATGGGCGACGTACTCATCGCGAGCCGGCATGTCGATGCCATACACGTTCGGATGCACGATAGGAGGCGCCGAGGATGCAAAGTATACTTGTTTGGCACCGGCCTCCTTGGCCATCTCGACAATCCTTTGTGACGTGTTACCTCTGACTATGCTGTCGTCAACAATCATCACCGTCTTACCGGCGAACTCCTCCTCTATCGTGTTGAGTTTTTTCTTAACCGAATCCTTACGGATAGACTGGCCTGGCATGATGAACGTCCTGCCTATGTATCGGTTCTTGACGAAACCCTCTCGAAACGGCACACCCATCTCAGAGGCCATCTCCATAGCGGCTATCCTGCCACTGTCCGGCACTGGGATTACCGCATCGATGCCGTGTTCGGGGCGCTCTTTGAGGGCCCTCTTAGCCAAAGCCGCCCCCATCTTTAGCCTCGCCCCGTGTACCGATATACCGTCAATGGTAGAATCCGGGCGAGCGAAATAGACGTGCTCGAAAATGCAGGGAGTGTGAACCGGCTCGACGTGGCAGACCTTGGATGAAAACGAGCCGTCCATCTTGGCTATCACCGCCTCGCCTGGGGCGACGTCTCGGTCTGCTTCAAATCCTAAAGCAGAACAGGTCACACTTTCCGAGGCGAATAGTCGCTCAGTGAAGCCGTCGACCTCATTCTTTCCCATGAATAGGGGCCGTATCCCGTTGGGATCACGGAAGGCTACTACCCCCCAACCCGTAATCATGGTGACTACGCTATAACTGCCCTCGGCCCGGAGGTGCGTGCGCTCTACGGCGCGGAAGATATCGTCCTCGGTGAGTGCCTCCATGCCGCCTGGTCGGCCATTAACAGAGCGTTGAATCTCAGCGGAGAAGAGATTCAGTAGGGCCTCGGAATCTGAACTGGTGTTGATTCTCCTGTGGTCATACTCGAGCAGGCTGTTGATGATGTCCGTGGTATTGTTCAGATTGCCATTGTGGGCGAGGCTCACTCCGAATGGAGTGTTGGTGTAGAAAGGCTGAGCCTCGCTCGCTGAGCCTGAGCCAGCTGTGGGGTAGCGAACGTGGCCTATTCCCATCGACCCTATGAGCTTGGACATGTGCTTCGACCTGAAGACATCTCTGACTAGCCCATTGGCCCGGCGGTGCGAGATGTTGTCGGAATCACTGGTCACTATTCCGGCGGCGTCCTGCCCACGGTGCTGCAGTACTATCATGCCATCGTAGATGCAGCCTGCGACCTGAGAGTCCGGGTTCCCTAAGATCCCGATGATGCCGCACATCGGATACCAGTGGGCCCTAGTGGTTCGGGACTTAGCCCTTTCTGGCTCACTTGCGTGCTCCCATTAATCGGGAGCGTTTGTTCCATCGGTACTTGCGTATCCTAGCAGTGGCACCGTAGCCGCAGTGAGCACAGACGCTCTTGGTCTTGTGATATGAGTGCCTGCCGCAGCGTCGACAACGAATGTGTGTCGACTTCTGCCGCTTGCCCATGCTTGGAGTTCCCTTCGACATCGCACCACCTAGGACAGCGCGGCGACCGAAGGGAGTGTTATGAGAGTTGCCCAAGCGAAACGAATCACTCGGATCCGGGCTCAGACTTCAGCAGGGCCAGTAGAGGGTCTTCTGGGCGTTTGCGCAATGAGGCCTGGAGGAACATGAAGGTGCACACTAAGAATACAAGCGGAAATATATCGAGCAAGGCCAACACGCCCTCGGTCATCATCAGTCTGAGGGCGACGCTGTCAACAGGTATGCCGACGGTTTGGGCGAACAAGTAGGTGGAAGCAAAGATGACGGTTGAGGCGCCCAACATCGGGATGGCGGGTCGGTGATAGGGGTTCAGCGTGCCTATCAAGGCGAGTATTACGAACAGCGAGGTCAGTGCGGCGGAGCCCGCAAACGCTGAGATTGTGGATTCGATGTCAGGGTTCATCCGCCGCCTCCAGATGCCTCCTCAAGACACTCTCAACGTACTTCCTCTCCTTCTCAGACAGGCCCTCTGTCTCGGGCTCCTGCGGAGTCATCCTCTCAGCCGTGCGAACACACAGCGCAAACACTGTGAGAGTCAGAACCACTCCAAGCAGAGCGCTTACCCACCTAAGGAGGTCCGATAGGGCCACACTCATGGTCGAATAGTACTGGTACCATGCCACCACAATCAGAGCCCAGCCAGCCAGCAGCGGTAACAATCGCGTCCTCCAATACAACGGCGCTCCCTTGAGGACGAGTGCTGAACCAGCCAGAGCCGGCAGAAGCCACATGGCGGCGTCTATAGCAGCTGCCACCACTTCTGACTCGGGCTGCGGGGGCTCCTCGACTCGAAATAGCATCATCGCCAATCCAAGCAGAGCCACAGGAGTCCCGAAGGGGTGCCGCCTGAATGCGGGTCCCGTTCTGTGCATGCTAATACCAATGACAGCAATGGCCATGCCGAGCCACACCTGAGCAGCCCATAGCGACATGGTCCGCTGCGCGTTGACGCATTACATCGTATTTGTGTAATCGACCTATCGTGAGGATTCCTGCTACGCAGGAGTCTCGATAGAGTTCATAAACGGGTCATCGGTGGCCGCGTCGTCGCAAGACGCTGAGGTGGAGACATGGTGAAGATGCCGCGGATGGTGAAGCGCTACAGTCCTGCCGCTGGTAAGCACACCAAACACACCGTCGAGCGTGTCAAGAAGCGTCGTGCTAGCGAACTGAAGTGGGGTCAACGCCGCTTCCGCCGTGTTACTGCGGGATACCGCGGTTTCCCCCGGCCGAAGCCGTCCGGAGAGAAACCCACCAAGCGTGTGAACCTAATCTTCCGGTGCCAAGAGACTGGTAAGGCGCACTCCCCAGCTGGGAAGCGTGCTAAGAAGTTCGAACTAGTCGACAAGTGATTGAGGTGAGATGATGAGTGGAAGGTTCCTTCGTGTGAATTGCCGTGACTGCGGTCACGAGGCCATCATCTTTGAGAGGGCGTCAACCTCAATTGCCTGCTCCATCTGCGGTGCGACACTGGCTAGCCCCGCAGGAGGCAGGGCGGACTTGTCAGGCAGCACGATTGTAGACGTCCTTGAGTAAAGGGGGCGTTTAGGTGAGTTCTGATGCTTGGCCCGAAGAGGGGGAACTGTTGATTTGCACGGTCAGAAGCGTCAAGGAAAACGGTGCCTACCTCAATCTCGAGGGATATGAGGGCAGAACCGGTTTCGTCTTCATCGGAGAGGTCGCCTCTGGATGGGTCAAGAACATCGGCAGTCACCTGAGAGAAGGCCAGCGCGTGGTAGCCAAGACGATTCAGGTGAAGCGTGCCAAGGAGCGCATCGAGCTCTCGATAAAATCCGTCTCTGACGAGCGTAGGAGAGATACTCTGCAAGCGTGGAAGAACCGTAAGCGGGCCAGTCAGATCATGCGAGTTGCGGCTGAGAGAATCGGTTGGGACGAACAGAGGACGGTCGAAATCTGCGATGAGATGCGTGAGATTTTCGGGACTCTGTATGGGGCTCTCGAGGAGTGCGCCATGAGTGAAAATGTTCTGAGTGAATCCGGATTCACAGGAGATTGGATTACCGTGGTCACCGAACTCGCAGTAGAGAACATCGTACCTCCATTCGTCGAGATTCGCGGCGAGTTCGACCTACAGGTCTGGGGGCCTGAGGGCGTCAGTGCGATTCGTGAGGCGTTACAGGCCGCGGAATCCTGTGCTGTAGGCCTCGAGGAGGTCACGCTGACCTGTCACTACGATGGAGCCCCTCACTACAGAGTGGACATTCGAGCTCCAGACTATCGAGCGGCGGAGTCCGTATGGGAAGCTGCACAGAAAGCAGTCTCGGAGCGCATGTCCTCGGTCGAGGGCTCAATCTCCGTCGAACGCCTCTGAGAGGTACAAACGAGGCACAGACTTCATTGACTCTTCCTAGCGGACGCTGATTGAGGATAGGATGGTTCGCACCAGATTGCAGCGCTGCAGTACCTGCGGCGAGTACGGCTTGGCTACGAGGTGTAAGAAGTGCGGGGCTGCTATGGTAGCCGTATCTCCGATGAAATACTCACCGGAGGACCCGCAGGGAGCAAGGCGCAGGAAGAGACTCGATGTCGGCAGCAAAGAGTGGCTCGCAGCTCTCCCAACGCCTAGAGATAATGGGAGTGAAGAGGAATGAATCGAACGAGGATTCACTGGCTCGTAGGCGAAGGTTTACCTGAGCACGCGGCAATACTTGAGGCAGTTCCTGGTGTGGGCAACGTCGGCAAGATAGTGGTCGACTCGCTAGCGAACAAGCACCCCTCACGAACCATAGGATGGATTCTACATCCTGACTTTCCTCCTCATTCAACACTAGACGATAATGGGCTCGTCTCACCTCCTCGCATCAATATCAATTCGATCCTGCTTCCCGACGGCAGGACGGTAATCACGGTCGGTGGGCCGTTGCAGCCGATGACAGCTGCCGGCCAGCACGAGGTCTCCGAGGCAATCCTCGAGATGGCCTTCGAATCGGGTACTCCACAGCTGCTGGTGCTGGCCGGTCTCGCAGCGGGTACCGACGACAGGGAGATTCACGTAATTTGCGCCGATGCCGAAGTCAGGAAGAATCTCGAGGCGAATGACATCCCGGTTAGCAGGGAACATCCTGAGGCCGGGATGATAGGTATAGCCGGGCTACTAATTTCTCTGTCCCCGCTGTACAGCGTTCCCGCAGTCGGTCTTGTAGCAGAGACCATTGGAGCCAGCACCGATGTACTGGCAGCCGACCGTCTGACTTCGTGGATAGAGGCGGGGTTGGACCTCCCTCTGGACCTAGATCTCGATTCAACTGAAGAGACAGCTAGGAAACTGATGGAAACTATGGAGGTCAGCGGCTCGATAGAGGAGACACTCAGTGCATCGGAGTCTGAAGGTTCCAGCGACTTTTACGTCTGAGTTGAGAGAATCAGTGAAACGTTATCCGCGTATGCATCATTGTAGCCTGATTCTAGATATGCGTTCAACGTGACTCGAACCCAAGCAGAATCCTCTGGAACCTGTCCAATCTCGCCGTGAAGGTGGATTCCGGTCGTGTAGTTGCGGTCGGCCGCGTAGACAGGCCCGATTCCCCCCGAAAGGAGGAGGTTGCCGGAAGAATCGAAGAATTCGACGAGCACCTCCATGCAGTCATTCTGACCCGAATAACCCCCAATGTATGCCGTGAGCGAGTAGGTCAGATTGCTCCAGCCGATCTCCTCTGCGATTCCGGTGAGGTCGATCTCCTGGTGCATCGTTGAGTCGCCTGTTCCCCCGCCGAAGTAGTTCGAACCCCCGTCAGCCGGCCCCGGATCGGTCTTCTGTAGGTAATCCGGGACATCGTATATCCAAGTCGTCATCGTTCCGTTATCGACCCATCCCGGCACAGATGCGT
>Ga0315318_10000073_pt1 | contig 37742 bp, 26 predicted proteins | sample M1200m3416metaG_FD_203703 | JGI IMG/M metagenome (GOLD analysis project Ga0315318, IMG submission 203703) | Ammonia-oxidizing marine archaeal communities from Monterey Bay, California, United States - M1 200m 3416 | ecosystem: Environmental > Aquatic > Marine > Coastal | place: USA: California... | reverse complement strand
GACGTACTTCTTTGGATATAGTCTCGGCGGACCATCAATTCTAAGTCAGCATTGCAGCCCCTCGGGCCATGAGAGGCATGCTGGCGGCCCTTTGCCTCAGCGCGTTGCTACTGACAACGCCCAGCGTATCGGCAGTCGGAGGTGGACAGTATAGCGTCGGCACATCTGAAGAGGTCCCCCTATCTCACCTGTTGGAATCGCACGAGCACATTACCGAGTCGTCGTACCAAGACTACCAGATGGCTATGCGAGAGTTAATGATCGGAAATATCGACTTCTTCCTCACTTCTCACTCGATTGCTACTGACCCCGCCAACTCGGAGAACACACCTGGTCTGTCTGTTGTTGGGATGGTGGAAGAGACCGAATCATACGTACCCGTTGCTCGTATTGACTCCTTGGAGAATAGGGGGAATGCCGACCTGCTCGATGCCATTAACGCCGCATTAGCTGAATTGGTATGGTCCAATTCCCTCTCCGAGAAATACTCGACTTGGTTTCTCGGGGAAATGGAACTGGATAGTTCCGACTACGAGAACTACATTGGAGAGTGGCCGGTTCCGACTGAAGGAATTCTATACGAAATAATCGATAATAAGCGCGAGTTGGTTGTTTGCATGTACGATCAACAGTCTCCCCTGTCTAGGCAGGATGGTTCTGCAAAGTTCTACGGATTCGAGGCAGATATCGCCGACATGGTGGCAAAACGGATAGAGACCCACTATGAGGTGACAATTGCATTTAGGCCTCATGACAGCGGCGGCGAGTTTGAGGCTATTGAGGATCTGAAGAGAGGAGATACATGCAGCTACACCATGGCCTCTATAACTCCCCAGAAAGCCATATCGAAGGGCTTGAGGGGGGGTCTACCCTACCACATCGATGGAATCGTGCTAATGGCCTCGGGAGAGTCTCCTGATCTACAGACAGTTCATCATTTGTTCATGTCGGAGCAGGACAATCAGTCCAGCGAATTCGACCAGCGTTGGATTGCTATTGCCTTCCTCTCACTGTTCATCACCTACCAACTGATTCGCAGGGACTGATGCTTAACTAACCCCAGTAATGTTCATCGTCGGTATCGCACCAAACGCAGACATGGGAGAGCTTCTCTACCAAGGTAAGGTCAAGCAAGTATGGAGCACAGGGGACTCAGACGTCCTTGAATTTAGGTATACAGATCAGATTTCAGTCTATGATCAGATTATTCCCTCGCTTATCCCGCGCAAGGGAGAGAGTCTGAACCGGACCACTTGCCACTGGTTCGACTTAGTAAGCAAGGAAGGGGTCTGCGAAACCCATCTCATCGAGATGAATGCTCCTGACCGTTGTCTGGCCAAACGTTTTGAGGTCATCAAGGAGCCAGGCGCCATACCTCGCGACATGGAAAACGTCTTCGTTCCTCTAGAGGTGATTTGCAGACATCACCTATCGGGCTCGGGTTGGCGTAGGTACGCTAAGGGAGAGGTCGGGGTCGAGGAATTTGGATTCGAGTCCGGAGCCGAGATTAAGGAGGGCTGCAAGCTACCTAGGCCCTATCTCGAAGTCTCAACCAAGTTCGAGTCGTTCGACAGACTTCTGGACAGGAAGGAGGCGCTGCAGATATCTAATCTCACGGAAGAGGAGTTCGACTCGATTCTCGATGTGGTTCTGAGAATCGATGCTATCATCGAGCGTGAGGCAGGTAAGCGAGGTCTGATACATGTCGATGGCAAGAAGGAGTTCGCACTCGGTGCAGGAAGGAGACCGGTTTTAGTGGATTCATTCGGTACCCTAGATGAGGACAGATGGTGGGATGCCGAGACCTACGCCAATGGCCAGATAGTATCTCTGTCCAAGGAGTTCGTGCGCGAGCACTACATCGACATAGGCCATCATGAAGTGTTGTATGATGCTAGGGAACAAGGGATTGAGGAGCCTCCAATACCGGCTTTGCCCCAAGATATGATAGAAAGGACTGCAGAACTGTACGCGTCGATGTATGAACGTCTGACCGGAGCCGAATTCTGAGGTGCACGATGGGCACTCACGACTACGAGGAAGATTCTCGCAACCAAGACGTACTTATTTCGGTGAATGGAGAGATTACTCCTCGCCGAAACGCTAAGGTCTCCGTCTTTGATGCCGGGTTCCTATTGGGTGATGGAGTTTGGGAGTCGTTCAGGCTTCACAAAGGCGCCATTGCATTTGCAGAGGATCATCTCGACAGGCTGTTCCAAGGCGCCGAGTCGATTTCACTCGACATAGGACTGTCCCGCACAGAGATTCTCGAGGAAATAGGTCGTGTGATTTCAGCCAATGGCATGCATGATGATGTCCATATTCGCTTAGTAGTCTCGCGCGGTCTCAAACCCACTCCCTATCAGGCTCCGTGGGTCATATCTAGCCCTCCGACGCTTGTCATCATCCCAGAGTACAAGAAAGCAGACAAACGCAGGGCAGTGGATGGAATCAGTCTAGTCACCGTTGATATCAGGAGGGGTGAGCAGAATGTTCAAGACCCCAGAATCAACAGTCTTTCGAAGCATAACTGTATCGCGGCATGTATTGATGCTGCAGCCAAAGGCGGCGATGAGGGACTCATGCTCGATCCTTCGGGAAATGTGGCGACATGTAACTCGACCCACTTCTTCATCGTCCGCAACGATGAGGTCTGGACTTCGACAGGCGAGCACTGCTTGGATGGCATCACTCGCCGGAAGGTGCTTGAGTTGTGTCGCTCTAACGGGATTACCGCATATGAGAGGGACTTCACTACAGGAGAGGTCAGCACGGCCGACGAGGCATTTGTGACAGGGACGTTCGCTGGACTAACTCCTGTTGTGGAGTTCGATGGTGAGCCGATGGGCGAGGGACACAGGGGCCCTATGTGCGAACGTCTTCAAGCCCTCTATGTGAGCCTAGTCCGGAGTGAGTGCGGTGGCTGACGGCGTCAGCATCGCCATGTGGTCGGGGCCACGTAACATCTCCACGGCGATGATGTACTCATTCGACAACCGAGAGGATTGTTTCGCCAGCGACGAGCCGCTCTACTCTCACTATCTAGCGAGGACAGGCATCAAGCACCCCGATGCAGATGCCGTGATTGCACACCATGAGGTCGATGTCAATTCAGTGGTCGATTACCTCATTGGCGAGATTCCAGGGGGTGCAGGAGTGTGGTATCAGAAGCACATGTGCCACCACATCCTCCCAGAGATGGAGACCAGATGGCTGGATTCGCTGAATAATTGCTTCCTGATTCGCAATCCCCGTGAGGTCTTGCTCTCGCTGTCTATGATAACAGATGAGGTGTCGCTGTGGGCGACTGGTCTGCCTCAGCAGGCAAGGCTGCTTCAACAGGTAGAGAGGGAAAGCGGGGAAGTCCCGCCAATAATGGACGCCCGGGATGTCTTGGAAGACCCTAGGGGTATGCTTGGTCTGTTGTGCGAGCGCGTCGGGATACCCTTCAGTGAGAGGATGCTATCTTGGGAGCCAGGCCCGAGGGAGTGTGACGGGATATGGGCCGAGCATTGGTACGACTCAGTTTGGTCCTCTACGGGATTCTCACCCTACAAGGGTCGACTAGGTAATCTTGGTCCCGAGCACGAGGCGATTCTGTCTGAGGCCCTGCCGCTCTATGAGAGCATGCACTCACTCAGGATGACCTTGTGATTACTCCCGTGTCAGCCGCTTTAGTCTGGCTTCGAAATCATCCTCAGGATAGTCTTCTGGAACTGGTTCAGGTTCACGTGGTTCTTCGACCTCCTCCTTGGCTTCTTCCCCGACAGTATCTTCTACCTCAACCTCTCTAGCGATCTGCTCAGCCACCTTCTCTTCGGCAGCGGCCATGGCCATCTCCATCAGCTCCTTGCCTTCGCGGTAATTCCTGACTATCCAAGCCAAGGCCACAAATACCCCGATAACCAGTATCGCAGCAGCCAGTGAAGTTCCCATGTCAGGGTACTTCGATGGCTCCGTAATTCCTCCTGAGAGAATCAACCTGCTCTCATCGTCATTCGGATTGGAATCGATATCCCAAGGGAACGCGCAGCCTATGGTTACTATGATTTCTTCTCCATCATTAATAGCCTCAGGACGATCTATCTCTACGGTGGGTGCGAAAGTACCAGTAAGGTCGACCTGATGTACCATCGAGTAGTCACCGGAGACCAAACTGAAACTGCAATCAGCATTGTACTGCTCAAGTACGGCCCTGTCTCCATCACCTCGCTTCGTCAGCACCCTAATCTGCTGCTCAGAGCCCTCGCCATCCAGTTCCAATTTCACTAATCCGATGTTCCAGTCGGACCTCCGAATCTGGAAGTCGCCAGTAACAGAAGTAATCTCGACTCCCCTATCATCTAGCAGCCGCAGAGTCAGAATTCGGGTGCCCGGTTCAGGGCTCCAACCCTCTGCACTGAGGTTAATTGGCCCGAGGGGAAATCCTCCGGTGGCTTTACCAGAGAAAGAGTCCAGCATCGCCCCCTCCTCGTCAATCAACAGAATAGTGAACGAGAATGAATCGGAGCCGTTGAGCACAGAACATTGTGCCATCACGGCTCCGAACTCACCCTGAATGCTGCAAAAAGCAGTTCTCAGAGAAGGTTGGGTGACATGGGCATAGTAATCTAGGGTCGAGTCACCCACACTAAGCGAGCCGGACCCACTGGAAAGAGCCGGAAGCTCCCAGTCGCCGCTCTCATCCCTATCCAGAGATCCAGAAGATGAATCTATTACTGAACTCAAGGAGTCGGTACCGTGGATTTCGACCAATGCGTAATCTCCTGACACTGCTACGATGACGGGAGAAGAGGCCCACGAGTACTCTGACTGCTCAGTGTCAAGTGAGACTTCGCGCTGGTTCCCGGCCGAGTCCTCAGCTAGTATCCTGATGGTCTGGACACTGCCGTCCCAATCTACCGAGGGAATGACCTCTAGGGGCACACCACTAATCTCACCCACACCCAGAACTACCTCTGTCTGCCCAGATACCACCCATCCTAGCGGAAGACTCAGTACCTGCAGACTGATGGTGGTCGGTGCATTACCGAGGTTACGCAGTTCCGTCAGAGGATGTCCGCCATCGTCTGATACCAGCCAATCACCTTCTCCGCTCATATCGAAGTCATGGAATACGGCGACTCTCAGGGGCAGCGTGATTTCGACCTCACCGCTGCCGTCGCCCTCACGTAGTCGAATGTGTAATTCTACGGCTCTTCCATGCTGGGCCGTTTCGGGAGGAGTGATGTTGAGGGCCATAGTTGCACTCTGCCCTGGGTCGAGAACGGGTAGGTCATCGGGAACCTCAATTTCCCATCCATTCTCTCCACTGACCCAGACTGTGGCGTAGGCCTCGGAAGGGGAGTTTCCTAGTTGAATCACAGAGAGCTCAACACTGGATCCTCCTACTTCGACCTCGAGATTAGCCTGATCTGCGACAACTGACCAACCTGGGATATGAGCGACCTCGACATTGAAACTAAGACTCCCCATAATTTCTCCCTGGATCTCGGCACTGACGTTGACTGACATCATTGAGCCGTTCCAGGCGTCTCCGGGCACAGAAACCTCTACAGTCATCTGGGCTGATTGATTAACTTCAATTCCCGCAACAGAATCTCCGCTGGAATTCCAGTTCTGAGAGCCGTCTTCCCCTATCGGGGAAACGATGTAGGTGACTTTGAGCTCCAACCCATCAATCAGGTTGCCAACGTTGGTCGCATTCACGTCGAGAACGAGTCCTCCTCCCGGAGCGACGGTGAAGGTGCGCCCGTCTGCATCAGAGCCCGCGACGCTAGCTGTCAGGTTCCAGCGATGGTCCTGACGGGCCTCCAGAGCGACCACATCAGAATCACTCACCGACTGGTCTCCCATCGAGGTCATGTGGATCCTTATGCTGATCGGTGTCCCGGCAGGGGTGCTGGAAGGGAGTACCACCGTGACGGGAATATTCGTCAGACTGCCGGCACCAAGAGAGACCATGTCATTTGAGAACGAGATGGAAACACCCGGGTCCTCTGTTATGTTCTCGTCGAGCACGACCTCGTAAGTCAGGTGGTATGTGTCTTGTCCGTTCCCGGGATTCTCCAGTTTCACCATGACCAGAGCCTCCTCGTCGACCTCGACCAGTTGAGGCTGCTCAGTTGGCGAGGTCACGACCAGAGATGCTCTATGGATTTGTAGTACCTCCAGTGATAACCTGATGACATGATCAGCAGACTGGTCACTCGCATCCGAGAAGGAATGGAAGGCCGGAGGGGCATCATCGGGGATGCTGAGAGTCAGAGTGCCACTGGCCAATGAGTCGGAAACTCCGGACATGATGATTGAATCTCCTACTAGAGATAAGTTGCCCGAAGCACTCCAAGACCATCCTTGTACAGCCATGCCGGAATCCGACAGCGACCAAGTCAACTGAGTCACACCAAGTGGCATATCTGCCTGGACCGTCCACTCAAGGCCTTGGGCCGGTACGCTGCGCTGGTGGACATCCGTAACCACTCCCATCGCTACGAAGGTGAGTGAGATTGTCTGACAGGTTTGTTCATCATCACTGCCTACACACATAGACAGAGGGGTGCTCACAGAGTCCCCAAGGGTGGCACCATCTGGAATTTCCAGCCTCGCTGTCAGCAGCACTACTTCACCGGCAGCGAGAGAGAGCGCAGGACGCTCTGTTCCGTCCATGCCGTAGAGCCTGAGGTCGGAACCCCATGGGGTACCGTCCCAAGAGATGGTAATTTGGTTCTCTGCAGCGTTGCCGAGGTTGTGCAACAGCATCCAAGCTTGAGCGTCGGTGCCCAACAGACCGTAACCAGTACTCGACGCTGTCCCATCCGGTCCGCGGAGAGACAGACCCCGAGTTCGATTTGCTTCCAATGGCAGTAAACTGGACACGCTGACGTTCTCCGGGTCATCGTCCAGCGTCAGCGTCAGTCCAAGGTAGCCAGCATCTGAGCCGAGGGCATCCGGCGGTGAATGGATTCGTAGATGAGGGGCCCAGACCGCATCTGTTTCTATCGCAACTCCCGATAGACCACCATCGGTCTCGTCAATCCAACTCCATCCATCAGGCAGGTTGGTATCGTCGACAGTGAGGCTCCATGTCCCTGAAAGCCTGCCCGTTGAGCGGACATTAAGGATCGCCAGCGCACTATCTCCTGGAGTTACCCTGATTGGCTCAGTAGGTATCTCAAAAGTCGCGTTGTAGGGTGCCACGATGGATAGCGTGGTGGTCTGAGCGTCGTTGTCGCGCCTTGATTGAGATACGTTTGAGTAGGGGTCGAGGACCAGTTCGAATATGTGCTCCCCTAGCGGCCCGCTCCAATCCACGCTGAATGTCTCAAACGAGCCTTGGCCAGTGGGGTCGACCGGCTCCATCGTGCCTGCCTCATAGCTGGCTATCAGCTGACCGTTCACATACAATTTAGCTTCAGTTTCATGATCAGTATCCGCAGTTCCCGAGTTCTCAAACAACGCAGTCACAGTGACAAGCTCCCCTGGATCAGGCTCACTGGGGCTGAATTCGATACTCCTCTGGTCTAGCAACGGCCTCATATCAGCCAGAGCGTGCGACACGACCGTGTCGCCGAGAACCAAATCGAGCGTGGCATCACCGTCCACGTCGGCGAGAGCAGGGGCAGACCAAGTTCTGTGAGAAAGATCGATCGAGCCGCCCCAGACAGCTGCCGACGAACCGTCGTCGCCGTCAAAGGCCCATAGCGAGCGACCGTAGGCGACCAGTAGCTCTTGCTCACCGTTGCCGTCTATATCCATCCATGTTGGGGGCGCGACCGCTATCTCGTCGTTTGGATAACCACTGCTCTGCTCGAGACTTTTCTGCCAGGCCTGATCGGGACTGGAGCCACTCACATCATGACACCCGGCATGCCCGTGCCTGTCGGTGGTATCCTGCGACCATGTCACCCAACATACTCTGTCATGCTGACCGTCGCCATTCGTGTCTATTGCCACTGGGGGTGCGTCGGCGAATCCATTGGAGGCCTCGAAAGACCAGAGCTCATCGCCGTTGCCTATCTCCATGCCAACGAACTCGGCTCCGTCTACCGAGCTGGAACCATCCCAATCAGTGGGGATGGTCAGTATCATCTCGAGGTCGTCAGAGTTCTCATCGAGGTTGGCGATGATGGGACCAGGGAGCCTGATGTGAGGGGCATTGGTGTCACCATCGGAATTGCCCAGCGTCAGTCCGTCCCAGTTCGAATCCCCAGTATCCGAGTCCAGTTTCCACACCCACATCGCCCCACTACTCTCTTGGGTGGTCGTCAAAAGCACGTATCCGGTGGTCTCATCGGTTCGGGCAAAAGCAGGGTCGGAGGGATGACTTCCCTTATCCAAAGCAGCATCCCAGAGTAGACTGGCTCCAGTTTCCGACAGCCCTAGGGCGACCACGACCGGTTCTTCGGAGACCTCGTCTATGGCAGCAATAACAATCTCCGCATCGCCATCAAGGTCGAGGTCAGCCAGCAGCGGTTGGGCTGTGGGCCTGTGGCCACCTAACAAACTGGATGTGTAAGGTCCCTGATCGCTACTGATCATCAGAGACTCGTCGCTCCAGGACCAAAGCATCTGGCTGGAGTCTCCTGAAGAGGACCAACCGGTAACCGAGCAGGACAATCGGGGCGACCAAGCATCGAGGTACAGCGTTCCAGAGGCGTCATAGGCAACCAGTACTTCCTCAAAACCATCGTCGTTGACATCGACCACTACTGGGGCTGCCTTGACGTACTCCGTCAGTCCCATGTCTACTTCCCACGCCAGATCTGCGTCCTCGCCCTCGACGATTCGGAGGTAGGTGTGATCGGAATTTTGGTCTGTCTGAACTAGGATCGTGTAGAGGGAACTGCCTCCACAACGCTCGGAAGCATCCTCGTCCTTAGTCACCGATGCGGACAGATCAGCGACAGGGGTCGCCAGTGCGTCAGTGCCGATGGAGTACGATCCGTACACCCAGTTGACAACCGGCTCGACTATTGACATCAACTCCGATGCATCAGAGGGACTGCCATTGCCGGCACCTCCGATAGGGCTGTGAACCGGAACTTCAGCGACTCTGCCAGGAGTCCTGCCTGACTGGGGCCACGGCTGATCACCGTCGGTCCACGGTTCCTCGCCCCCGGTCTCCATTTTGGCGGGTGAGTCGAAGTGAACCAGAGCAGGAGATAGGGACATCAGTAGCAGCATAGCGACCCCAAGACTCGCTTGCCGGAGTCGGGATGAGTGATTGTCCAAGTGGCTCACCATCATCAGAATCGGAGATGGCCTTCCGAATCCACTTGAACATTCGCATTATAATCTCAAGCAGACCTACGGTCTGATTGACCTGTAGGGCAGGCCGACCTCTTCGCCCTATCCGTTGTGCTTATACAGGGCGGGCGGGTCGCCGGGGCGCACGGAACTCTCCTCCAGAGGCATTGCCGATGAGGGACGGGAGAAAATCTCCCTTTCCTCCGGCAAGCCGCGGAGTGAGTCTAGGCGGAGGAAGAAAAGCATGTACAGCCTCATAACCCGGGATGATACTATCCGCATTCCTGCCGAGTACATTCGAGCAGGGCGTAAGTTAGAGGAGCACATCGACGAACTGGCTCACGACGCTTTTGAGGGAAGATTCGACGAGAACGAGGACTACACCCTGCTCACCTTCGATCACGAGGCAGTAGGCCGAGGGAAGATTATCCACGGCGATGGGGCGATTTACCAGAACGTCCGATTCAAGGCCTTGATATTCACCATGGAGAACAACGAGGTCGTCGATGGCGCTGTGTCGGAAGTCTCCGAGTACGGCGCCTTCGTCAGAATAGGTCCTGTCGAGGCTCTTCTCCACAAATCCCAGATCCTCGACGAACCGGTCCAAGTCCACTTAAGTGCTCAGAACAAGAGGATTGAGGGCTCTAAGAGCGGCAAGCACCTTGAGGAGGGTAGCCCAGTCCGCTCAAGGATAGTATCCAAGTCAATCAATCAGAACGACCCGCGATCGTCCAAGATTGGCCTGAACTGCAAGATGGACGGCCTCGGGGCCTTCGACTGGCTAGGGGAGGAAGACTGAGATGGTCAAGCAGCCTTTCGCCTGCGGCGAGTGTAACAGGATACTCCCCGATCCTGAGAATAAGAACGACCCGCCCCAGTGCATACATTGCCCCGGAGCCCCTGTGACTACCGATTGGCAAGGATTCGTGGTCATTCTGCACCCAGAACGTTCTGAGGTCGCAAAGAGACTCAATGTGACCGACGCGGGCAACTACGCTCTCAAGGTCAACATCCGTTAGAGGGGTGATTCAATGGAAGTCATCGAGAGGAAGGAGAATCCACTGCTCGACCGCGTCGAGATTAGATTCATGTGGAACCACGAAAACTCTCCGACCCCATCCCTAGGTGAGATGGTCGCAGCTGCGACCAAGACGGAGCCTGGTGCCAACAAGGATTTGGTCTTCGTCAAGGAGGTCAGCACGCGCTACGGACGCCCTCAGACCTCGGGGCTCGCATTGATTTACGGCTCATCCGAGTCGGCTGCACTCGAGCCCGAGTATGTTAGGGTCAGGCATGGGGCGGAGTCAGAATCCAAGACACCGGCAACAGTCGAATCCGCACCTGCTATAATCGTCGAGAAGTCGGATAAGGGCGAATCAGAGGAAGGTGGGGAATAATGGGCGACGGACCGAATCCCAACGGCAAGCACTCGAAGTACTCCGTGGAGGACGGAAAACTGGTCAGGAAGGGCGAGTCCTGCGAAGATTGCGGCCCCGGGGTGTTCCTAGGTGTGCACGAGGACCGCAAGGTCTGCGGCAAGTGCGGAAAAACTATCTTGAATCAGTCAGAGTGATTCAGTCCGAAATCTCCCCAGTCCCCTTCGTTAGTCAGTACTCTTCCACCGACAAGAGCTACTCCTATCTGCTCTCTAGCTATACAGTGCACTTCGCCGTCGACAAAGGCTCCGTCATGCCTCCACCCCGTCCACTTCCAGCATTTTCCATCGTAGACAGCGTCTGACACAGGTCCAGGGGTCCGCACCACCAACGGTTCGGACTCTAAATCTTCCAGCAGGACTATGCTGCCACTGTTGAGTAGTAGAAGCCAGCCGCCCTCGTTGCTGTGCCTGACGCCGCTGAGTGAGTCAGGCAGGGATACCACGGTACTGAGGACGTGTCCTCCGTCCTCGCTGTCCAATACCGTCACTCCACCGGCCATTGACCAGACGAAGATTCGCCCATCGACCTCGTTACTGGATACTAGGTGGTCACGTGAGGCCAGTCCTGACAGGTGTGACCACTCAGGGTACGGTGCGCGCCAGACCTCTGATGCCCCCTCATCTATCTTGTAGATCCCCTTTCGCAGAGCGGCGAAGACCACTCCGTCCCCTGCCCTCGAGACAGCCATGGGTTCGGCGTCGAGGAATCTTGACCAGATAGCTGATGAGGGCATCAGATCGACCATCTCGGACTTTTGTCTGAGCACCTCTCTGCCTCCTCCAGATATCCATTCTCCAGCAAGAGGCAGAGCGGCCATCCTCGCCTGCTGCAACTCGTGCTCGACCCATGTCCCGACCCAGACGCCGTCTAGCACGGCACCACCTGTCACAGGGGCTGGGAACGGCCTGACAGGCTGGTGCAGAGTGGTGCCGAATTCGTCTATCCTGACTAACTCTCCCGAACTGCCTACGATGACAGTGGCAGATTCGCCGCGGTCCGCCCTCATCGGCTGGAAGCCCAGAGGCGCTTCGCCCATGACAAGCGCCGTACTAGTTCATGTTTGAAGGTGTGGCTGAGAGGATTAAGGCGCACCCCCCATCGCCTGTCTGTGGTAACCTTGCTGCTCGCATCGAGTGCCGATGCCGCCTCCCTCAATATGCATGAAGCCATGTTGCGCCTCGGGGGCTGGAGCAAACCGACTGCCACAGGTCACGGACTCCTACGAGAACACGTAACCTGTCCCGTACACCTCTTACTAATCGAGGAGTTACACGTAATGGCAGACGGGATAGATTGCACGCACGAGGAGGCCATTGGATGTACTGTCGACGAAGTCCTCATCCTATCTCGCCATGTCTCGGCGACTGAGATTCCCGCATTGACACTCCACGCCATCGGAATACCTGGTGAGACTCCACACGGAGAGAGGGGACAAGCTGGTGGCAGGAAAGGATCGGTTGTACCGCCCTCGCCACGCTTCGCTTCGCTGTTCAGGTCAATGCTCTCCCTAGCCCGCTCGCGTGAACTCGACGAGCAGTTTGACTTGACTTTGGAGACTACTCATCACGGCCCCCTCCTCGAGCGGCCGACACTGTACATCGAGATTGGCTCTACAGGGAGAGAGTGGGGAAGTACCCGGGCCGCCGAACTTTGGGCCGAGGTAATTTCAGACAATCTTGGACTATCGGGGAACCAGCCTGTGAAATGGGTCCCGGGGGGCGATGTGATGATCGGACTCGGTGGTGGCCACTACGCACCTCGTCACAAAGCAGTTCTCTCGGATTCAGAACTATGGGTAGGCCATATTCTGGCGAACTATGCTCTCCCTTTCGAGGAACCGGCAGATCATGGTCCGCCGGGCGGAGCATGGAGGCATTCCATCGAGGTTTCCATCGAGGCCACTCGCGTAGCGTTTCCCGGCGCCAATCTGTTCGCCCACTTGGACAGGAAGTCGTTCAAGGCATGGCAGCGTAACGCCATCACGGAACTCCTAGACGGTATGGATGTCCCGATTCGTCGTGGGCGCGAGCTCCGCTAGATCTCAGCAATTGTGAAGGCTCTCTATACTCTGCAACCCTTCCATGGGCCTACTCGGACGGGTTATCGTAGGCATGATGCCACTGACTCCTCGCTTCATAATCAGGTGGGTCGCCAAGAGATATGTCGCCGGAACAGACATCCCCAGCGCCATCGAACTGATGAGTCGTATGAGCTCTGAGGGAGCGTGCTTTACGGTGGACGTCCTAGGTGAAGACATAGAGTCTCTTGACGAGGCCCAGTTCTTCATGGGCGAATACAGCAGGTTGCTGGATGCAATAGTCGAGAATAACTTGGATGCAAACATCTCGATTAAACCAACGGCATTGGGCTTGCTGATCGACGAGTCAACAGCTCTTGCGAACATCGAGGGACTGCTCAGAAGAGCCGCTGAGGATGATATTTTCGTGCGATTGGATATGGAGGACCACAGGGTTACTCAGGCCACGATAGATACTGCGATAGCTATGCACACGAAGGGACTGACAAACATCGGTGTAGTACTACAGGGGCGACTGTTCAGGACACTCTCCGACATCTTGGAGGTCTCAAGCTCCACGGGAAGCTCCACTGATTTCCGCATCTGCAAGGGAATATACCTCGAGTCCGCAGAGATATCGCACACGAAGTATCGTGAGATAGTAGATGCCACCAACCGAGCTATCGATCTGACGCTAGACTCGGGTGCTTACACGGCCATCGCGTCGCATGACATACCGGTAATCAAGCACTCCTTAGAATCTCTCAAGTCCCGCGGAATGGGGCCTGATGTGGAGGATCCCAGATATAGCGAGCCAGTTTCACGTTCGGCTGGAAAGGGCCCGGGATATGAGTTCCAGTTCTTGCTTGGTGTCCGAGGCAACATCAGGCGAAATCTGGCTAAACAGGGGCACAGGACGAGAGTGTATGTTCCGTACGGAACAAAGTGGTACGAGTATAGCATGCGCAGACTAAGGGAGAACCCAGAGGTGGCGTTGCATGTTGCCAAGGCCCTGCTGATGCCGTGGTCAAACCGTCGCTAGTATCGCGCTCTGGGAGGATGGAGGTACATTCTCCTGAGGTCTCCAGCCGTCCTACTCCCGCTCAGTGTCCTGCCCTTTCCTGTATGCAGAGCTCGAATCCGCCACCTCCTGCCATCGACTTCGAGAATGCTCCCGCAGGTGAAAACTCTCTCGGGTTCGCACTCAATACTTGAAGCGACGCTGTCCTCACCATCGGTGAGTGTCAACTTCACTACGGCTCTGTCACAGCGCACTGCCCACATCGCTCTGATATCAGATGCCTCCAGTCTATCATAAGGTCTTGAGGCGCCGCCGTCGATACGAGTTACCTCCCAAAGAGACCCGTCCCGTTCAAAGACGTCTCCAATCGTAATGATCTCATCCTCGTCGACTTCAATGGAGCGCGACTCGCTCTCCTTGCCGTCAGAGAGCGTCGCATTCACTCGCACAGCCTTGGGGGGGCGTAGTACAATGGTGTGTACCTCACCGCATTCGAAGCACTTTGCAAGAACGTCGTCCCCGCTACCTCTAGAGGTTCTGCGAAGGACCTCGTGCTCGGTGCTTCGCGAGCAGTTCGGGCAACTAGCCGCGCCCGTATCGCCTCCACTATCCTCTGATTGCACGACACTCCGGATTACCTCCCTCTCTTGAAGCCATCCACGCATGCGATGATTGAATAGACGCACCCCTGAGCAATTCCTATGGCCTCCGGTGACAGTGGCTTCGGTCTGCCTCAGATGTCCGAACAGGAAATGTTTGACAAGCTCCTTTCCGAGGACTTGGTGCGGGGCGATTCCGAGCCAGCCATCGCTGCTGGAATCGGAGAGCAGATGCTACACATGAGTCTGCGGCCCATGCCGCGCTCGATGAGGGCGAGGATTAGGGACATCAGCGCAAGAGTCCCGGCTAGGAACGCCATACTAATCGGAGGGGGAATAGGTCACCTGTCGGCATGGCTACTCGACTTGTGGTGCGGGGATCCAGCCAACCCTCCTGAGCAGCCCCCTTCTCGCCCCGAATCGTTCAGGATAGTCGAACCGGGGGGTAAGTTCGGGGTCATTATTGACCGTCTCATCCGCCGTCATGGCGCTGAGAACTGGGCCCAAATCATCCAGATGCCTTGGGGCGAGTTGGCCGCAGAGGCTGCGACCTGGTCAGCAGCCAACGCGTCGCTGCCAGACTCTGCCAGACCCTCTCCTCTACCACTCCCTCTGGACCTCATAATCGTTGATACGGTCGAGAAGGAGAGGGCAACAACCGCAGCCGCAGCCTTCGAACTGCTCTCGCCCGGAGGGGTGATGTTGGTACAGGAGCCCGAGGTTCCCACCGGCGATGTAGGGGAAGCCATTTCCTCCTCAAAGATGACCTCTGCGCAGAGGAAGGTAGAGTCCTTCAACACCTGGATTGAGTTCGTTAAGCGAGCTAACGAGTCTCATTCTTTGGGCTTCGTCGAGCTGACAGGTGGGACATTGGCCGTACTGCGCCGGGCTTGAATATCGTCGGATATGGCATGAACGAATCCGCGCGGACTCATCCCCTGCTCATTTAATACAACTACTGCGCTTTCATTCCCTAGGGCCTGCACCCAGAGGTCGACCCTGAGGTGTCCGTATCCATAGTGATCATCATGCTCGCTCTGCCCCTCTTGCATCTGAGAGTTCTGCATGATGACGCTCTTCATCTGCGCTACTGCTGAAGGCCCCCCTGAATCACCCTCTCTCTGCATCTCTGGGTTAGCCTCAAGCACGATGGCAAGCGCTCCAGACACCCATGCTGTAGCTGCTGAGGTGCCGCTGGACCAGCCCCACCACGCGCCGTTGTCCATTCCACTCGCCATGAGAATCGGGACTTCGTGCGCAGGAGCCACAATCTCGGGCTTCTTATCGGGGTCGTTACGAGGTAGGATAGGGTTAGGCCAGATTCTGCCATTGTTGTCTCCCTCTGAGCTACCTGTCCAGATGCTCCCCGTCCTAGTTATGCCACCGACGCAGATTACGTCCTCGACCGAGCCTGGAGACTCCACATCTCCGTCATCGTCCTCGCCATCGTTTCCCGCTGCGGCTACTACGAACACCCCCTCATCTATGGCATCCTCCACTGATTCCTCAAGGGCGTCGCTAGAAAGGAACCCAGAGCCGAATCCTTGGTCCCCCCCTAGACTCAGAGAGACGATGTCCGCTTGGTTTTCCACGCACCAGTCGACAGCCTCTGCTATCTGCACATCGTCCCCAGTCCCTCCCTCGCCTATCGCCTTGGCCACAAGGAGGCTGACTCCGGGAGCGTTCCCTTCCAATCCGTCCTGCGCTACCACGATTCCCGCCATCGCAGTGCCGTGCCCCTCATCGTCGTATGGCTGAGTGGCGCCATCTATTGCATCCAGCCACCCTGCCAGTTCTAGATTCTCAAGATCAGGATGTCCCATATCGATACCGGAGTCGACGATGCACAGGATGACTCCCGTACCATCGCCTTGTACGGCATCGAGTCCGGTAAGACTCCTGTACTCTCCCTCCCAGGTCAGTAGAGCCGAAGGAGGACCTCCGATATTGACATCCTCTATCTCGGCCCAAACCCAGAGCATCACAACTGCCACGCTTAGCAGCACGATGATTGCAGCAGAGGCACCAATGACGATGCCCAGAGCGTCCTTACCGACAGTTTCCTCCTCGCTGCCGTAATCTGGGACCGGCACTCCATCGGAATGCTCCGCATCGAACGTTTCCGCGACGTCAGAGACATCATCATCCTCCCACCAACCGTGTTCCACCATTTGTTTCGCCTGTATTCGGACGCGTACCGTCCTTGAATGCTCGTCAGTTCTGCATGCCCTCTACCAAGCTTCGGGCCTGCTGAAGTGACTGACAATGGTCGTGTTAGAACTACAGCTCGGGCACTCTATGCGAATCGGCAATACCGTGTCGCATTCCGAACATGCCGTGCCTGGTTTACCTAAGCCAGAGCATTCCTCTGAGCAAGGAACCTCGATACTCCCATTCTCGTGCCGGACCGCTGGAGTAGGTCCACTGCAGATTGGGCACTTGCCCTGCTCGGCCCGGGCAACTGGCTCAGGGGCTTCTCCAGCGACTTCTCTCGCCCTGACCGACTGGATCCTATCCTCGGCCCCTCCTAGCATGAACTGGGGATACCACAGGACGTGCATCAGGAAGGCCACTGAGAGGAACCCTGTAACGACAAACATTGCCACCAGCATGCCGCTATAGTCCACTATCGGTGGCCTCTGTGCTATCGCGTGCGAGCCCGACCATGACATCAGGTTCACCATGATCATCCACATCCCTAGGCTCAGACTCCATGCCCTCAGGCTGTGATCCCTCCATGCCTTCTGGACGACGCGAGGGTCTGGATGTGAGTGCCGCTCCTCAACGTGAATGTCCCGAGTCTCTATGACGGCGCGATGCACGACCACGATGGCTAGGAAGAACAGGATGAGATTGGAGATTCCCAGAATTACCCAGTCCATGCCCGTTGACCCCCATGGGAAGTCCGGTGACTTTGAATGGGAACTTATCGATCCCAGCTGCACCGCTATCATTGCAATCCACAGATAGACCAAGTTCTCCCTCATTATCGGGTATCTGGCCCACAGTGTGGCGAAGATTCCCACCCAGGCTATTATCGATAGGAGCGCTAGCATCAGCGACAAATCAGACAGGTTCTGGAAACCACTGAGCCCCACTCGGTTGTAGTCACCTCCACCTGCCAGTTCCCCGATTCCAAGGTCCCAGGCTCCAAGCATCATTCCAGCGAAGGCCAGTCCGAGGCAAGTCATCTCGCCAATCCTCCACTGCCTTTTCATAATGGCAAGATGGAACATAAAATCCTCTAGGAAGATGTCCAGCAGGGCCAACCTCTCGTCCCTGTCAGCAAATCTCCATGGCAGTTGAACATCGGTCAAGCGAAGCAACTCTCTGCCTGAAGCGGCACCGGCTGTAGGTGCAGTTTCTCCCTCATCCACGCTAGCGCCGAATCAAGACACCGCATAAGGGACGCGCCGTGACGGTCCGCCTACGCAGTGATAGGGAAGGGAGATGAGGTGGCGCCGAGAGGGAGATTTGAACTCCCGAGGGAAAATCCCACAAGATTTCCAGTCTTGCGCAATACCAGGCTATGCGATCTCGGCAGGCAACCCGGCGAGCGATATCATTCTCTTGAGTCTGTTGCACTTACACAAGTCAATCCGCAGTGGTTAAATTGAGCCCAATGATGGCCGGAGCACTGCCACTGTGGCTTAGGGGTATAGCATCCCATTGGTAATGGGAAGGTCGGGAGTTCAATTCTCCCCAGTGGCTCCCTCTAGAACCACCCAAAATGATCATATTTTAAGATGAAAATGCTGCTATATCCTCCTGTTTCCAGAACAGGACCAATTCATTCATAATACCCCAAACCCACGTAGGTGTCATGCCAGCCGAGCGTAAGAGACTAGCAGGAGCCATTGTACTCCTGATGCTCATAGCACCGATTGCCGCCGCAGCGTCCACGAATTGGGTAGGGCCTTCCTCGGTCAACCCCCAAGGAGAGGCAGTGACACTGACGGGGTTTAGAGTACCGGGTAACTCCACCGTCCTTGACGGTTGGCTCCATGTAACCGACTCACCAATGGCTGCATCCTTAGATAGCGGCATAGTATGGGAGGGCACCGACTTCTCCTCAGGGACCTTCTTTGGTACCGAGTTGATAAACGACGATTCACTGACTCTAGAGGACGACGGTTCGACCTCAAACATCAGCACCTTTGATGAGGGTGTTATTGTAGTGAATCTCAATAGCGCGTACAAGTATTCTCCGGGCTGGCGCCATGTCTACGATTACGGCTACAGCACAGGTGTATCTGGTTGCAGTGGAGGTAACGGGACTGTTATGGAGAGAGGATGGGACAGCGATTTTGACACCAATCTCGATAGCGATGAGATTGTGTGGACAGACTACTTCTGCGACGCTGTAATCAACGGTTCAACTGTAAGCTACCTCTTTGCCTTCTTCACAATCCCTGCCGGAACCAATTGCGAGTATGCAGGCAATCTGATGAAGGCAGGACTGAACACCAACGGCAACAACCAGCTCGACTCCAATGAAATCACCAATCAGACCTACTTCTGCAACCAACACAAACTTTGGCAGGCCACCACCTTTAGCGGACTAAATGGGAACATCTCCGGCAACGAGCAGACGCTTTCTCACGGCGTAGTCCCTACTTCGGCGACCGAGGGAATTGTTTCTGTGGGAACGTTGCCCGGATCGCCCGTGCCAGCAGGCAGTTCGGGGTACTTCCTGATGCCCCAGGTCGATGTCCCTGACGCTGAGGACATCAACGGCTACTATCTGAACTTCGATCACTGGTACCACCTCGATAGCACCGCCGCTGGTGGCGGAGATGGCACTTGGGTGGAGTACAGAATTAACACTAACGGCTGGACCGACTGGTCCTACATCGCGCCTGACGGTGGCTATCCGAGCACGATGTCTACCAGCGCACCCACGCCAGCGGGCGCCCCATCGGGGGCCGTCCCTGTGTTCGCTTCACCCACTCACAGCGGCTGGGTCTCAAGCAACATCTCTATGTCATCGATTACCGACATTGACAATGCCAGTAAGATTCAGTTCAGATTCCACATTTGGACCGATCCCACTTCCACCAACGAGCGCCCTGGATGGTTCCTTGACAACATCAACTTCCATAACGACGGGATTCAGTACGGAGCATGGCACGGTGGATGCTACACTCCCGGCACTGGATGCGACTATACACCCGGCATGTACGGCGCCCTGCAGAGGACACTCAATCTGTCAGGAACCAACAGCACCTTCAGCATCGAGGCAGATATGGAGTGGGATCTACAGGGCTCTTACAGTGACAACGCCTGCGTCGAACTCTCCCTGAACAACAACTCCTGGACCGACATCTCTTCGACAGGCTCGAGCACTTCCAACAACTGTGAGGACAGAAACGGGGCCATCCCGGGCGTCAACGGCTATGATGGCGTCTCCGGGGATCAGAGCAACGGGATACGAACAGTCTCCTTCGACATCCCAACCTCGTTCCAGAACCAATCCAACGTATATCTTCGGTTCATCGTCGATAGCGACCCCTACGTCCCTCACTATGGGGGCGGCACAGCAGATGAACAAGAAGGGTTGACCGTTGCAGCCATACGTGTTGTTGATGATTCAGGCAACACTGTCTTTGAGGACGACTTGGAGACCTCATCTACCGCGTATCACTATGGCGCTGTTTGGCCGAGCCCTGCCTCAAACACTCAGGCAGGTGTCGACGACTGGGCCTACTACACTTTCACCAGTGGTTCTCAGGACATCACCAATGGCTTCGAGGACTCCACTGCCAGCAACCCCTCTACGGGCATGCCTTCTGGGTGGACCAGAAACCCCTCGTCTGGAGCAAACGGAAACAAGTGGTCCTACGGACAGATCACATCAAACGCTGGTCCCACGAACAGCGAGCCCTCATTCCCTTATGCTATGGCAATCAACCTCGGAGGAACGTACGGGAGCAGCCTCAATGCGAATCTATACTCTCCGACATACAGCCTGCCTGCCAACTCGAGCGCCTCATTCGTGATGGATCACTGGGCTTGCTTCGAGAATAACTGGGACGGAGGCGGCATTTTCATCTCTCTGAACGGCGGCTCTTGGACCTACTGGGACCCGGGCAACAATTTCTATGACACGCCCAGCATTGCGTTCACCTATACGTCAATCCCTCAGGGCTCCAACTACTTCGGTTCGGTCCACTGCGCTGGCTCGGGCTCAACATACTCCGTTACGACGACCGCGTTCGAGCACAAGGAGGCGAGCCTAGCGTCCTTTGCGGGAGATGACGTGCGCTTCAGGTTCCACGGTGGTGGAGATAGCATCTGGAACTACGCCGGATGGTACCTCGATAACGTTGGAATAAGAATCGCCAACTACGGGAGCCCGGGCGACTGGCTGAGTCCGGTCTTTAGCGCCTCCGACATTCACGACTTCAACCTTGGATTCATCGATATCGATGCTGCGATTCCCTCTGACTCTTCGGTCAGGGCATCTCTGATTGACACTTTCACCGGGGAGGCTGTTCCTGGATACTCGAATGTCTCTTTCCCAATTTCTCTGGCCGGAGTTGACACCACTACGACTCCGCAGATGAAACTCAGGGTGCACATGGACACCAACAACGAGGAGGAGACTCCTAGGATAAACAAGATTCACATCGGCGGCAAGAGGATTCTGAACGCCGCAGGGTTAGAGGGTAATGGATGGGATCTCAGTACTAGTGTAAGCCTCATCGATGGTCTGTTGAACGCCACCGGCGTCGCTGGTACAGTTTCATCTGACTACCTCCACTCCTCAAGGCCAATCAAGAGCATCGGACTCACAGGGAACTTTTCCAGTGGCCTCTCAATAGACTTCACAGGTCCCAATGGAGGTACTCTGGGAACTGCCTCGCAGGGCGGGTTGACATTCACCTACCCTCAGCCTGGATTCGGGGTATCGATATCACTGCCCACGAATGGCTGGATTGACAGACTGGTCATGACAGCTAATTTCGCTGAGCCTGCACTCAATCCCGACATTGACGTCATCGATGACGGGACCCACGAGTGGAGCTTCCCGTTCGGCATTAACTATGGTCACTACGGATGGCAGTCACTGCTCACCGACGTGGGAGGCGAACCACAGTACCAGGCCACAACGGCCATACTCGCTCTCGACGGCAGCAGTCCTGCATCGCTGTCCTTCAGGATTCCAGCAGCCGGAGCGGTTACCGCTGGAATCATCGCGGTTTCACCGGATTCCAACGGATTCGAATCGCCAGTCTCCGTTAGTGTTGGGACTGCGACTCAGAGTAGTAGTTCAGCCGATTCACCATTCTACAATATGCTCAACAGTGCTCAGATACTCGCAATTAACTCGCTGCCTGGTACCCATACTGACTCCGACACTGGAAGGCAGTGGAGAGAAGTCTCCTTGAGCATAGATTCGAACAGCGCTCAGACGGTGACACTGAGTAGGATGGGGATAGGCTACATGATCTTTGAGAACGTCTCTGGACTAGGCGCCTCGGTATCAGCCTACCACGACTCGCAGACGCAGGATGACCCGCCTCCAGAGCAAGTCTCGATACCCGTCACCATCTCTGCCGAGATGGGTTCTATAGCCATTGACGGCGATATTGATTTCGACTACATCATGACCAATCGTGATTTCCAAGTTCCCAACACGATGTACCCAGATAGGCAGTTAGTGGAGATTCAGACCAAGCACCACCACCTGTATGACAACTCGGAAATCGAGAAGATTACCCTGCGAGGAACTGCCTCCGACGGAGTGATTCTTGAGTTCGAGGCCTCAAAGGACCCAGCATATGGTTGGGATCCGACAGCTGCAGTGATGTTCAGCCAATCCTCAGGCAGCAATTCCGCTATGCTCGACGAGACGGCCAGTTACATCGGCAACGAGATGCACAATGACGGTTGGAATGATGTCGTTGTCCACTGGGCATTTGAGATTTCTTGGAGTTGGGACGACGTTGATAGCATCCGCTGGGTCGCCCAGGCCTTCGATTCTTCAGGAGAGACGGTGTGGCCAGCAGTGGCATTCAGTGGCCAGTCCGGCGCCAAGGCTGTGGAGAACGACCTACAGGTCGACTCCTTTGAGATCCGGGATGAGTCCGGTAGATTGCTGTCCAACCAGTTCTCGCCGTTCTACCCATTCCCGATTATGGATGGCGCTCAGGTCAACATATCGGGGTCCGTCCGCTTCCAAGACTCGACCAGTTCTCGCCCCGACGCCGGTGACTACTCCGTCGGCCTGAATCTATCGGGCAACCTATTCGCGATGACGTCCGAAGAAGGAGGAGGGTACTCCGGAATCGTTTCCCCTCCGGCATCGCTGTCGGAGTTATCCATGTCACCGATGATGCTCTCTGTCGGCCCATCTGGATTGTCGTCAGGAGCTGAGGATGTGACAGGGGTTCCGCCTCAGGTCATAGTCAGAGTCGATTCAAATCCGCCCGTCGCCGGTCCTTTGGAAATTAACACAAATATCGGCCTGCAATCGGCCCACGCTAAGGTCTGGGAACCCGACAACCCACTCGCATTATTCATCACCATTGACGAGGGAGAGGCCCGTGGCGAGATAATCACGCTACGCTATTGGCGCGAGACTGTGGACGATCTGAATATGGATGATGTAGCCGATGAAGACGAGTACTTGTCTATGCAGATGCCTCTAACCTCAGGAATGACCGGCCAGCAGCAGGTGCAGTTCCCTTCACTGGACCTCTCCGCTCTACCGTTCAACAGTATGGTCCACTTCTATATTGAGGGCACCGACTGGGCAGGACACACCTATCAGGACGGAGGAACTGGAGGGGGCCCCGGTGCTGCTGACGCATGGGCCAGTATCGTGGTAGCCACCGACGAGCCGACCAACCTGATTTCATCTGGATATGAATTGGATCGTGAGATTGGCTACCTGCTCGCAGGGGTGCCACACGCCTTTACTATGCAAGTCGAAGAGGCCAACGGCATCCACACTCTCGATAACATCACTGTGATGCTGTGCGGCGACGGTCCGTCCAATTTGGGCAAGTTCACCTTCGACCCATCTAGGGGGACACTGTGGACCGCTGATGACAGCATGGTCTCACCACTTAGTGCTCAATCGACTCAAATCACTTCAGACATCACCCAGATTAGCCTCGGCTTCGAACTATCGTGGGACTATCCATGGGAGGACGGTCAACTTGGATGCAAACCGAGTATCAGCATCGAGGACGATCTCACTACCGTCGCCTACCAGAACAACATAGGCGAACTGACATGGGAACTCGATAACAAGTTCACGGCAGTCCCGGAGTCCATGTCCGATTTGACTCCGCCTATGATTGAACCGAACGGGAATTCGCTATACTTACGACAAGGAGATGAGTTCCAGATGGACGGCTCGATATACTACGCAGGCTCACAGGTGCGAGCTTCAGAGATACCCGAAGACCTACAAGTCGAGATCGAAGTCATCTACGGCACTCAGGAGGTCGACATTGTGGTCGAAGTGGATTCCGATGGATCCTTCTTTGGATCCATGGTCCTACCTGCAAGGGTACCATTGAATCCCGAGATGACAGTCACTACTAGTGTCCTCAACGTTCCAGGATTGGGTTCGTCCATGGCCAACAGTGATGCTTCCGTTATAGTCGACAGTAAGGCACCCCAGGCCCTGTTCAACATAGCGGATTATCCAGATTCTTCTCTGACGATATTGGATTCGGACCTGTTAGGGGATGTCACAGTGACCGTGACAATGGTCGACGAGATTGGTATGATGGACGGTCCACTGCAGGTTTCGTGGGTCTACGTCAGGGCCAACGGCCCAGTTGCAGGGACCGAGGCCACCGGTGAACTGACCATGATTATCGACGATGACACCAACGACGTGTACCAGTCAGCATTGGATTTCAGCCCGCTAAACGATATGAGGGTAGAATCCGGGGACTATCTCTGGTTCTGGATAACCTCTACGGACAAATCTGGTAACCAGATTATCGGCTCAGGAAGCGAGTCGGCACCGAGGCAAGTCACTCTGAGAATCATGGAGTTCCTCGGGCAGTACACTCGCTCGGTAATCAATCCCAGCAACACTCCGGTGCAGGGAGAAATCCTCACTATCGAGACCTTCTGGGAGAATCCTGGCAAGAGAGAGGGAGAGTTCACTATCGGACTCTACGAACTTGTTGATGGAGGTCAGTGGAGAGAGTCACTATCCACAGCTAGAGATGGCATCATTGTATTGTCATTGCCCGCTGAGAGCTCGAGTGTCTACGCCGAGTTCCAATGGGAGTCGTATGAGCCTGGTCAACCGAATTTGTACCTCATCGTTGACGGTGACTTCGACAACCCCTATCAGGCGATTACAGGAATCAACGTCCAACCAACACCCACCACCGAAGGAGGAGGCGAAGACTCGCAAATGCTCTTGCTCGGAGGCGTACTGGTCGTTGTAGTCCTAGGCATAGCTATGACCATGTTGAAGGGACGTGACAGTGATGACTACTACTACGAGGACGATGACGATGACTACTACGAGGACGACTCGTGGGAGTACGAGAAAGAGGAGCCACAACCGGAAGAAGAAGCGGATGACAAAACCGAGTGACGGCTATTCAATCCCACTTCACCAACCGCCCCGGCTGCAAGTTTACTGCCTCTCGTGTTTATAGGCCATATTGCGCCGTTCGCCGGCCTGAGGAAGTGATTCCTCAGATGGGATGCGCGATGACTGAGGACAGCGAGGCTAGGACTTTCGATGACCTCAGAGAGGAGATTGAGGAGCTTAGGACCCTCGTCAACACACTGCTCACAATCATAATGGAAGAGGCCGACGGAGTTCAGTCAGGGGCTGCTCCATCGATACCCGATCAACCGAAGCGCGGATACTGCATGTAGTCAGTACTGCACCGGCTCGGGATCGATGCTACGCCACAGGTACCATGTCGCTACCGTCCTCCAAGGCCTCCAGTCCTGCGACTTGGCAATCAGCTCATCGTTGCTCATTCGTTCACCTTCGGAGTACAGTCGTTCGACCGCACGCACTACTCCTATGTCGCCCACCGGGAAGACATCGGGCCTGAGCAGCGTGAAGATTAGAACCATTTCCGCCGTCCAAGTCCCCACTCCTCTGAGTTCAACGAGAGCATCCATCACCTCTTCGTCACTCAGGCCATCCCAGTTGATGTCGGCGTACCCGTTCTGCCAAGCCTCGGCTATCTCGAGGATGTACTCAGCCTTGCGTCCCGACAGTCCGCATCCGCGTAACTCCTCGTGACTGCGTGACAGCACTGACTTAGGATGCACTTCGCCGACGAGACCCTCAAACCTGCCCCAGATTGTCCGCGCTGCGGTAGTCGAAATCTGCTGGCTGACAATGGCCGAGACCAAATTGAGGAACAGGTCCCCCTTCGAGGAGAGGACTGGCTCCTCGTTCCGTGCGATGACCTCTGCTAGAACCGAATCAGCGGCAGACAGCTCCTCCTTTGCCGTCACCCAGTACCCGGGAATCGAACCTGCCGTCGGCATATCGGGCTGCACAGCCTCATGGTTCAAGACGAATGCGTATGTCCGGGTATCGTGAAGATGGAGTCAATGCTCCTGCTGGGGGCGGGACTGATGACTGCTGCCTTCGTCGCAATAGTCCTCTTTTCACCAAGTACACTCACCGAAGAGTCTGCTGACTGGGAGATTGTCGATGTCTGTTTGGCGGGCCACAGCGAGATTGTCTCGCACGAGCACGCGACGCTGAGGATATTCATCGACGGCTCGGAGGTCGCAATCGCAGCCAACATCGGGATAGACGACTCCGAATGCGACGGCATGAGGGGAATCCACACCCATGACGAGACCGGCAAGCTCCACATCGAGACCCCAACTCAGATGAATGCCCCTATTGGGGCCTTCTTCGAGATATGGGGCGAGACCTTCAATGAGAATCAGATACTCAATCAGGTCGCTGACGAGGACAGCGAGGTGGTGATGTACGTCAACGGCGAGTTGAACGACGAGTATCAGAACAGCGTCATTCACAACAACGATGTCATAGAAATCTACTACCGAGACAGGTCCGACTAGCCCTTGATCACCGCTATCGGTCTCAATCGAGCCACCGGCCTCGCCAGACCGGCTTCGCTAGTCAGTCGGATGACCTCATCGACGTCTTTGTATGCTTCAGGGGCCTCCTCGGAGAGGACGTTTGGGGTCTTGACTCTGACCTGGATGCCACGTGCCTCGAGCGCCTCCATCAGGGCGTTCGAGTCGACACTCTTCCTCGCAGCGGTGCGAGAGAGCCTGCGACCCGCCCCGTGACAGGAAGATGAGAAGGCGTCATTGCCTCCTGAGGTGGGTCCAGCAAGGACCCATGAAGCAGTCCCCATATCTCCTGGGACCAGTACTGGCTGCCCGACTCCGGAGAATGCGGCAGCCAATTCGGGATGATCTCCTCCAAGCGCTCTGGTGGCGCCCTTGCGATGCACGCAGCAGGTGCAGGAGGTACCGTGAACGCGATGCTCCTCAATCTTGGCGATGTTATGGCTCACGTCATAGACGACATCCAGTCCACCATCCCGACCGTGCTGCTCGCGAAGTGCCACGCGCAACCTCTGAGTCAAAGCCGAGCGGTTGGCGAAGGCGTAGTTACCAGCAGCACTCATCGCATCGAGGTAGGCTTCCCCCTCACGGCTGTGGATCGGGGCGGCTGCGAGCTGGCGGTCCGCGAGACTGATCCCCCATTTCTCCGAGTGCCAGACATCGCCATCTCTGTGATAATTCGACTCTATCGCAGCTACATGCTCGGTGCAGACCTGATGCCCGAGTCCTCTGGATCCGGTGTGGATCATGGCCGTCACCTGCCCTTGTCTGAGGCCGAAGGCAGAGGCGGCGTTCTGGTCGACCACCCTGTCTACTACCTGTAGCTCGACGAAGTGATTACCTGACCCAAGGGTACCGAGTGCTGTCGAGCCACGCTTGAGCGCACGTTCACCGACATCTCTCTCAGAACTCTCTAGCCGACCGTTTGACTCGATGGCCCCGAGGTCGCGTGACTCTCCCCATCCGAGGTCGACCGCTGCGCCCGCACCGTTCGAGAGAACAGATTCGATTTCGCTCGCAGTCAGGCTGACTCCTCCCTTGCGGCTGGCCCCGGCAGGAATCGAGCGAGCAAGACTCTCAACCAGTGCCTTGGGATTGATGTCCTCTAGAGTCATCTCAGTAGCGCACAGTCTGACTCCGCAATTGATGTCGAAACCGACTCCCCCAGGGGATATCGACCCGCCCTGCTCGCCAGAATTCACGTCGGTCGCTACTACTCCCCCTATTGGGAAGCCGTAGCCGAAGTGCCAGTCGGCCATTGCCCAGGCCTCGCCGACGATTCCTGGCAGGCAGGCAGTGTTGACAAGCTGAGTCGGAGAGCGGTCGTCAGAGTGCTCTGCCATATGCTGCTCGTCAGCTATCAGGATGGCGTCGGTGAGCATGCTGCCGTGCTTTGAGATACGCATCCGGCCCGGGCCTGATGGCTCAAGGAAATCCCTCCACTCGGCTGTCATGGCCAAGCCTGCTGTACCCTCGCTTTCAACACAACGGGCAACTCTTGACAATCGCCTTCAAGACCGCCAGTCCGATGGACGGAGCGCAGGAAGGTGTGATAGCATGGCTTTCGGAGAGATCGATATACCCTACTGGGATGAATCAGGACACGTCTGCAAGACATGCCGAGTTACCGGAGCACGCTTTTGGACCAGAGACAGTAATCGCACCACCTGTGGCGATACTACTGATGACCCGTATACCTTCATCGGCAACCCGACGATAGGCGGCTTCCCGATGCGGGGCAAACCCCTCAAGGATGCAATGAGAGAAGCCTTCCTCGACTTCTTTGAGAAGCGTGGCCACACACGCGTGGAGCCCTATCCAATAATCGCCAGATGGCGTGACGACATCCATCTGACCATAGCTAGTATAGCCGACTTTCAGCCACATGTGACGAGCGGACAAGTTCCTCCGCCAGCCAACCCGCTGAGCATCAGTCAGCCCTGCATCAGGCTGACCGACGTGGCTGCAGTAGGCCGCTCTGGACGACACCTATCCACTTTTGAGATGATGGCCCACCACGCTTTCAACCGTCCCAAAGACGGTGACGTAGTCTACTGGATAGATCAGTGCGTGCGCTACTGCGACGAGATGCTAGTCGATTCTTTTGGCATCAGTCCCGAGGATCTGACCTACGTCGAGAACCCATGGTCGGGTGGCGGCAACGCCGGCCCCGCCCTCGAGGTCATTGTAGGAGGGCTCGAACTGGCCACCTTGGTGTTCATGAGCCTAGAGGAGTCGGACGATGGCGACATCGACATTAAGGGGCTGCGTTACAAGGAGATGGACCTACAGATTATCGATACCGGCTACGGTCTTGAGAGATTCTGCTGGGCCGCAGCCGGAACTCCCACTATCTACGAGGCTATCTATCCGGAGTCCGTGACTTGGCTGAAGCAACTGAGCGGTTTCGACTCAATGGTATCTTCTCTGGGCATGAAGGTAGACATGGATGCCCTACTCAGCGAACTCTCGAGACTTGCAGGAATCCTGAACATAGACGTCGGTACTGACGTGCAAGCGCTGTACGAGAAACTGGTGGAAAGACTTTCTGAGACAGGAATCAAACTCTCTGTAGAAGAGTTGAAGCGAGTTACTGAGCCGCTGTCTTCGATATATGCTATACCCGATCACATGCATGCACTTTGCAATATGCTCGGTGATGGACTGGTTCCGAGCAATGCCAAGGCGGGCTACCTCGCTAGGATGCTGGCTCGCCGTGCCTGTAGGATGAAAGATGGAATCGGTGCGTCCGTCAGCCTCACCGACCTCGGAGCACACCACATGGATACCTATCTGGACATGTCTTCCTTCGTTCAGTCGAGAGAAGGAGTTCTGAATATCCTCGAACTCGAGGAGATCCGATACTACCAGATGTTGAGAAAGGGCGAGGCTGCGGTGCGCACGGCACTGAAGTCATTACCAAAGGACGCAGTCGAGATACCGGATGAGACCCTATTCCGTCTTGCCGAGGAGCGGGGGTTGAACCCGGAGATGACGGTGTCGATTGCGCATGGTCTCGGTTGGGAGCGGCTGACTGTCAGAGTCGGCTTCGCGGCAGACATGGCTGCTCGCAATGCTCAGATGACCAAGGCCGCTGCCAATTCTCGAGAGAGACAGAGCATAGTCGATGTGGGCTCTATGCCGACTACCTCGCAAGACTACTACGACGACACCAGAGCTACTGAATTCACTTCCGAAGTGCTGCACTGCAGCCCACTTCCAAAGGAGACTACAGACTCGATGAATTACTCTTCCGAAGTCGGCGGTGAGCCGACACACGTCATTGTACTCGACCGCACCCTGTTCTATCCAGAGGGTGGTGGACAGCTCGGCGATCAGGGCACTCTATCGCAGAAAGGCTCGTCAGCAAACGTATTCGACACCAGAGTAGAGGGCGAAGTCATCATCCACTTAGCCGACGCACCGTTGGCCTGCGGACCGGCCAAAGGCGTCGTCGACTGGAGCAGGAGGAAGCAGTTGATGGATCATCACACGGCGGTGCACATAGTTGGAGGGTCGGCCAGAGAAGTGCTAGGTCCACACATCTGGCAGGCAGGTTCGAACAAGGGTGCGCGCTACGCAAGACTCGACATCACTCATCACTCAAGGCTGACGAGGGAGCAGCTGGACAGCATCGAAGACAGAGCCAACGAGATTGTTGAATCAAACCCCGGGATAGAGAAACTGGTCTTGGATAGAGCCGAGGCCGACGCCAGATTCGGCTTCGACATCTACCAGGGCGGCCCTCCTAAGCACAGTCAGATACGAATCATTAGGATAGGGGACTACGACACCCAAGCCTGTGGCGGCACGCACCACGACGAAGCGGGTAAAGTTGGGGAGTTACGCATCATCAGGTCGAGTCAGGTACAAGACGGGGTGGAGCGTCTGCAGATCGTGGCAGGGGAGACGGCACGCGAGCACGCACGACGCCAGGAGCGCCTGCTAAGCGAATCTTCGGAGATTCTCGGAGTGCAGCCCGATGACCTGCCTCGCACCGTATCTCGCTTCTTCGAGGAATGGAAGTTGCAGCAGAAAAGAATTGAATCAATGGAGGCTGAAATCGTGAGATTGCGAACCAGCGGAGGAGGGGATGCAGCAGTCGAGAAGGACGGTGTCCGTTACGTGGTGATGGAGTCAGAGGGAGACTCCAAGCAGATGATGACGATGCTGGGTGAGTTGACTCGAGATGCGTCCACGCCCACTCTAGCGGTACTCGGAAGCCGCGAGGGTGGCGGCACACTCATTGTCGCTTCGACCGAGAGCAGCATAGCAGCCGAGCGTCACAACGCGGTCGAGATACTCAATGCCATAGCAGGCCACATCGGAGGAGGAGGGGGCGGCAGACCGACCATTGCACAAGGCGGTGGCTCCAACCCCGAAGGGATCCCAGCTGCACTTGATGAGGCGCGCTCCCTACTGGGCATCTGAGTAATCTGCAATCCGTCGATTTGATGGCGGAACCGCATCACGCATACATGTGGTAGAGCAAGTCGACGTCTCAGCCCGCGCAGCTGCGATAGAGTATGCTATTCGCGACGTTGTGATTCCCGCCGTCAAACTCGAGGCCCAAGGTCACGAGATCATCCGCCTCAATATAGGCGACCCGTTGGCCTACGAGGGCTTGCCGACCCCAGAGCACATGGTCACCTCATTCAAAGCAGCGCTCGACCGGCAGGACAACGGCTACGGCCCTTCCTACGGGATTCCAGAACTACGTAGCGCCATAGCATCTACAGAATCCTCGAAAGGATGGGACTGCTCGCCTGATGATGTATATGTCACACACGGCGTCACTGAGGCGCTGCAGATTATATTCGCCGCATTCTTAGAGGAGGGTGACACCATCCTCGTCCCTGGCCCTCATTACCCTCCGTACATGGCCTATCCTCAGATGTACGGTGGCACTACCGTAGAATATCGGATGGACCCAAGTGACGGATGGCGAATCGACCTCGAAGACATACGTTCCAAGATGGACGACAGCGTCCGACTACTCGTCCTGATTAACCCAAACAATCCTACCGGAAACGTTGCCACGCCAGAAGAAGTAGACGCACTCATCGACATCGCGAGCCAGTGGCCTAAGTGCACCGTCATCGCAGATGAAATCTACGATGGACTCGACTTCACTGGACACCAGTGCTCTGCGGCCTCACGCTCCGATAGCACTCCAGTCATCGTCCTCAATGGAGTTTCAAAGGTCTACTTCGCACCTGGTTGGAGGGTCGGCTACATGGCTTGGCACGATCCGAGTGGTACTCTTAGAGCCGTTCGCGACGGTGTCGAGCGGCTACTCCGTAGCAGATTGTGCGCCTCGACTCCAGCACAGCACGGCTTCCTAGCTGGTCTTGTAGATGATACGGGATGGATGGATGGACACCGGGACAGAATCAGAAGGAGAATGGATTACTGCTTGGACAGAATCGCATCTATCAATGGGCTTGAGTGCGAGACTCCCGGTGGTGCGTTCTACCTGTTCGTGAGAATTACCAATCCCGAGATGGCCACCGATGACAAGGCATTCGTGCTCAATTTGCTGCATCAGCACCATGTTCTGGTAGTCCACGGTTCGGGATTTTCGCCCGAGTTCGGCGGCGGTCACTTCAGGATGGTATGTCTGCCGCCCGTCAAGGTCCTCGCTGAGGCCTTAGATCGTGTCGAGACGTTCCTAGGTGGCTGATTGATGGGGCTCATGGAATCCATCAGGAATTTTTTCTCCACTCCGTCATCTTCAGAGGAGGGTGTGAAGGAACGCTGGAAGGCTTTCGATGACGGCACTTTTAGGGACTTGTCTCGAGATCACGATGAGATTGCCTGGCGAGTAGGAGGGGGTTGGTTCGAGTCGTGGTTTCAGGGACTTGAGCAGAGGGCGGGACAGAGTTTCGGACGCCGTCTCGCACATGCTGCTGTGGAGCACGAGGAATACATGATGGGATCTGGAGGTTGGAGAACTCCTTCCGGACGCGACCCCGCTTCATGGTCACGAACCATCCTGCGATGGGAGACGAGCGGCCTCGGCAGGTTCAGAATTCTTGAGGAAGGCGATGAGACTAGGATAGTGGTCGAACAACCAGCATCAGGTCCCATCTGTTCAGGACTCATTACCGCCGCTTGGGAGGGAGCTACGAGCAAGCGTCACCGTTTCCTCTGGTCTGAGAGTGCAGGCGAGGGACTGGTCATCACCCTGACTCAGGACGCCGCACAAATCCCCGGCCCCAAACCCCTCAGTCCAGCTTGGAATGACCAAGGTTCCGGCGCTGGTGCGATGCCCAAGTCGAACGATGAGATATGGTTGGATCTGCGGAGCGATTCCCCCGGCCAATGGTCGATAATGGGGGAGCGCAGGATGTTTCTCCACCGAGACCTAATACTACGCTTCGAAGAATACTGTCTCCCGTATCTCGACGGCATCCCTGAAGGCAGGGCCGAAGACTATGCTTGGGAAGGTCTCGATGAGAAGCGCTCTGCGTGGTGGACGGCTGCAGCTGACTCGGCCAGAGAAAGGTTCGTCGCAGAGGGCCACCACGTTCTCGTTCGCGATTCTTCCGACTGGGGCAGCATCGCCCGTCGGCATCTGTCATACCACGGACTCGGGGGGATTGAATCGATGAAACAGATAGACGATTATGGAGGGGTGACTCTTGGTTTCTCCACGGTATTCCATCCAGCCATTGCAAGTGGTGTATTGCTCGGCTGTTGGGAGCGGGCTTATGGCAGAAATGGCCGCGTCTCAATCAGCTTCGAGGGAGGCAGAGTAACACTAGATTTACTCTCTTCGAGAGAGATAGCCGCCTGATTTCGATTGCTCAGTGGCTGTGAAACATTATATTGGTGCCCAATTTGAATCAGACGGCCCCATTGGGGCCGGGTGTACTCCATGGCCCTGAATCACAACCAGTACGCGGTTCTCGCAATCGCTGCAACGCTGTGCCTAGCGGGCTTCTACACAATCATCGATGCCGGTCTCTCTACCACTGAGTCGGGAGGCTTTGAGGCTGCTGGCGGAGATATTGAGGCCAACGATGAATTCCACATTGGCGGAGAGGACTTCGACGGTGATGGGCTGCCTGATAGGATGGAACAGACCTTGTATGGGACCGACTGGAGAGATGCTGACACCGATGGCGACGGACTCAACGACGGATGGGAGATTTCTAATGGCCTAGATCCACTTGACAACGGCGAGCCGGCTACCAGTGAGATTTCATTCAATCCTATCGACAACGAAGAAGAGACAGGGGAGCAGAATGAGACCTTCCCTAATCCCGACAACGGTCCGTTCGGCGACCCCGACAGAGACGGCCTGACGAATACTCAGGAGATGGAGTTGGGCACCAATCCTAATCTCAGAGACACCGATGGTGATGGCTTGAACGATAGGTGGGAGTCTGAGTACACCTTCGTTGTCGAGACTCCGTCCGGCGAAGTCACCCTCTTGGATCCTCTCGATGGGAATTGGGACTGCTACCTGCTTACTCCTGAGGTCAAGGGACAGATAGAGAATGACATCGGATCCAGTGAGTGGGACGATATGGGGAGCCAGTTCGGCCACTCCTGTGACGCGCTACTCGACTTGGAGCAGCCCGAACCCGACAGTCTGAGGAACTATGTCGAAGAGAGATATGACACGAACCCACTCGAAGAGGACAGCGACGGCGACCTGATTGCCGACCGCTATGAGATTGCCTTCGGCCAGATTCAACTTGGAGTGCACTGCGGAGTGCCGGTGTTCGGCACCCTTACTCTCCAAGCACCTTACTCAGAGCACATGAGCGGTCACGGCGACAGGACCTGGTTTGAGGAGGACATGGACAACGACGGACGCCTCAATGGGCCGGGTGACTGGGACACCGATGGTGACGGCATGCCAGATGGATTCGAGTACTGCTATGCGTTGGATTACGAGGGTAACCGCTTCCTCAATCCAGCCAACGCCACCGATGCCTATGGCGACACAGATGACGACGGCCTGAACAATGTCGAGGAGTACGAGGTCGCCTATTCATGGGGGCCTGAGAACTTCACCAGTCCACTCGACGCCGATACCGACAACGATGACATGCCTGACGGCTGGGAGCACATGAGCGGCATCCACCCCAATGATGGCAGCAACGCCGATGAGGACCCTGATTTCGATGGCTATGATGCCGACGGTGACGGAGGGGTCCGGTACTCTGATCTTGTCGGTATCACCACTGTGCACGCCATCTCGGTTGAGGTGGGCGACTACGTGCAGGTCAACAGCACAGTTCTTTGGGTCCGGACAGTCCAGTCTAGTCAGTACGTCAATATCCCCATCAAGACCCTGACAGCGGGTTGGATATACGCGATTAACGTCGAGATAGGCCAAGAAGTGACTAGTCGCCTTCAGGACCTTGCCATGGTTGTCGAAGAGAGTGAGCGCTTCACCAACCTCGACGAGTACAATGCGAGGGATCGTGACGGCGACGGCTTCATCGACGGCCGCTCTACCAACCCGTTAGTGGCTGACACCGATGGCGATGGACTCATCGACGGCATCGAGGTCATCGGCTGGACCATCCGAATAGTCGATCAGGGCGTCAAGGACGTCCACGTACGCAGTGATCCGGGAGCCTTCGATACCGATAGAGACGGACTGTCGGATGCAGCTGAGTACTACGATTTCTTCACCAATGCGACTGACAAGGATACCGATAGTGACGGACTTGAGGACTTCACCGAGGTGATAGATGGCTTCACCTGGAATGGCTCGAAATACTACACCAACGCGTCTTCGCACGACACCGACCTCGACGGTCTGGCCGATGGAGAGGAGGTCATTGATGGCCTAGACCAGTACATCACCCATGCCAACAACCCTGACAGTGACGACGACGGGTTGTTCGATGGCAGCGAAGTCCTAAACATCCCACGCCCTTGGCAGGGTGCGACGAACCCGCTCAATAATGACACCGATGGCGATGGCCAACCTGATGGTTGGGAGATGCAGGTATTCTCGGTGCAGCACAACACTAAGAGTCACAGTCTGTGGATTTCGGTGACAAACTGGCTGCCGCCGGGTTGCGAATCGATGATTGAGTGCGGACTGGGTCCAGGAGGTTGGGTTTGGAGCAGCTATCTCGGCGGTTTCTCTACCTCCGGAGATAGGGATGGCGACGGTCAGATGGACCCCAAGTATTTCCTGCACGAGATGAACCTCTCAGGTTTCGTAATCCCTGCCAGCGGCAGATGGGCCATCAATCCCTCTTGGGGCTCACTGCCGGACTCGGCCTTCGACATTGACAACGACACCCTGATGAACGCCCTTGAGGCACCCGACCGCTGGGATACCAATCCAGTGGATGACGACACCGATGGAGACAGACTTCCCGACGGCTGGGAGGTCCGATTCTCCGAACTCTCACTGAGTCTCGGACTGGTTGACAACAACACCCTCAGCGCCGTTGGTGCACGCGGTCCGATGGACCCCAAAATGGATGACTCCGATGTCGATGGCATCAATGATGGGCAAGAGGACTTCGACAATGACGGGCTGAATCGAACTCACCTGCTGAACAGATACTGCCCGGGCTGGAACGACCCTCAGTACTCCGAATGTCACATAGATCCGACCTCAGAAGCCGGTAATGACTTCTACGACGACTTGGAGAACTACACCAACTTTGAAGAGTACCAGAACGGCACTAACCCCGTCGACCCCGACACCGACGGAGACCAGTGGTTCGACGGTTCTGAGGTGTATCATCAAGATCAGGACGGCGACGGCATGTGGGCTGGCTGGGAGTACTACTTCGGATTCGACCCCTTCGATCCGGCCGATGCCAACATTGACTCCGATGGAGATGGCCACCTGAACAAGTGTGAGAACAAGTGGAACACCAATCCGAAATCTGCCATCAGTTTCCCTGGCCAAGGCGAGCTTTGTAGCGAGTTCGACTGACCCGCTCATTTCTTGCGCGACACACCTCTCGCCGGTATAGGAATAACATGTCTTGGTGGATACTGCCCACGACCGCGGACATCGGCCTGAGGGCGTTTTGTGCTGATGCCCCGGGGGCCATGTCCGAAGCCGCGATTGGCTTGCAGTCCATTCAGTTGTCACCGAAAGGAAATGACTCGGCGGCATCCCTACCGAAGACGGAAGATGAGTGGATAGTCGAATACTCTGGCGACGATCTAGAACGCGGTTTGGTTCGATGGCTCGAGGAAGTCCTATATCGCGGTTCTGCGGAGGGTCAGTGGCTTTGCGAGTCCGAACTTGTCGTAGAGGATGGAAGGATAGTCGCACAGGTTTCATGGGCCAACGCGGACATGATCGAGCGCGAGGTCGAGGTGAAAGCAATCACATTGCACGAACTGGCTCTGATAGAGGTCGCTGAAGGTGAGGTAATTCCCGGTGTCGATTCCGACATCCCGTCTTTTGAGGGTCCCGGATGGATGGCCCAAGTGGTTTTCGACATCTAAAGGATAGCTGCAATGAAGGCGCCTATGGCGACAAGCAGTACTTCCTCCATGCTAGGCTGTGCTGGCCTCAGCACTATGCCATTTACTATTCATGGACATCGAATCGTTGGTAGACCTCATTGGTAGTCTGGGTGACCCGGATGAAGGTGGCGCACTTCGGTAGGTCCTTGATGCGCCTAGCTCCAACATAAGAGCAGGCCGAACGAACTCCTCCGAGAACTGATTGCACAGTTGTTTCCAAATTTCCTCTGTAAGGCACCCTGACCTCTTTGCCCTCTGGAGCCCGATGCTTGGCCACCTCTCCATAGTGCGACTCCATCGCCTTGGATGAGGACATGCCGTAGAACGACTTGTACATCTTCCCGTCTCCATTCTCAACCAGTTCTCCTCCCGACTCGTCGTGGCCGGCGAACATGCCACCCAGCATAACAAAATCTGCTCCTGCTGCGAAAGCCTTGGACACATCTCCCGGCGATGAGCAACCCCCGTCAGCCATCACATGGCCGAGCAGTCCGTGAGCCGCATCGGCACACTCGGCGATGGCTGACAATTGAGGATAGCCGACACCGGCCACCTTACGGGTGGTGCACACCGAACCCGGCCCTATGCCGACCTTCACTATGTCTGCCCCCGCTAGTATCAACGCCTCTGTCATCTCCCGGGTAGCGACATTGCCCGCGATAACGATCTTGTCGGGAAACTCTTTCCTCACACGTCGTACAAAATCGAGGAAGACCTCTCGGTATCCATTGGCGACGTCTATGCAGATCATCCTGATTCCGTCGTTGGTCGCCAACTTGCGCTGAAGCAACTGAAAACTCTCCTCGGTTGAGCCACATGTTACTGCGACGAAGCTTGGATTGACTCCGTCATCCCAAGCTCCCGCACACTCTTTAGTTGAGTAGAAT
>Ga0315318_10000069_pt1 | contig 38989 bp, 27 predicted proteins | sample M1200m3416metaG_FD_203703 | JGI IMG/M metagenome (GOLD analysis project Ga0315318, IMG submission 203703) | Ammonia-oxidizing marine archaeal communities from Monterey Bay, California, United States - M1 200m 3416 | ecosystem: Environmental > Aquatic > Marine > Coastal | place: USA: California... | reverse complement strand
GAACCAGAGCCGGAACCAGAGCCGGAACCAGAGCCGGAACCAGAGCCGGAACCAGAGCCGGAACCAGAGCCGGAACCAGAGCCGGAACCAGAGCCGGAACCAGAGCTGGAGCCCGTGGCATGTCCAATCTGCGGTTCTGAAGCTCAGATAGGCGCCTCTATTTGCACCGTCTGCAGCTATTCGTTTTGAAGTGAATCGACTTGGACGCCTATGGCGTCCACCGAAGCGTTCTTCCTACTCGGTCTGAACGCGTGCCCATGGCTTCCGCAGGAGGTGGTGACCCACAGGCCGAGTCGATGTCATCGATGATGATGCCCATGCTATTCCTCATGCTGATGATGGTAGTGCTGATGTTGAATCCCGGTCTCCGCATCCTTCTGTCAGATGGTGCCGGTTATGCCATTGAACCGCTGCTGCCGTTTCACACAGCCTACTTCGTTCCCACTGTCTTCATTGTGGGCTCCAGCATCATGGTTGTCAACACCATCATTCGCGCATTGTTCACAGATCCGTTGACCCAGGCCCATATCAGCCATCGTCAACGTCAGATTGGCAAACAACTCAGGGAGGCCCAGATGGCCCGTGACACTGCCAGAACTGAGAAGATGCAGAAGATGCAGATGTCAATGCAGCCTGAACAGATGGCTATGCAGGCTGCTATGATGAGGCCGATGATGTTCACAATGGTATTCATCATCGCTATCTTCAGTTGGATGGCTAGCGAGGTGGAGTCGTTTAGAGTCTCCTTCGTCAGTCTACCTTGGGCACCAATGTGGTCGTTCAATGAAAGGGTGATGTGGATATTCCCCGCTTGGATTGCCACATACATCACGATGAGTGCCCCTCTGGGCAGAATCATTGACCGCCACATCAAGATTCGCCGCTACAGGAGCCATCCTATGGTTCTCTCTGGCGACCCTATTCCTGAGCCCCTTATTCACCTCCTGAGCGAGCAGAAGGTCAAGACGAGTGACGATTCGAGGACTCGCCGGGCGCAGCGAAGGAGAGACGGACCTAGGAAGACAGGGGGGCAGACAATGACCTCCTCTCAGAGGAAGAAGGGTAATGTCTCCGCTGCTCCGCCCAAGTCAGGGACGGTATGCCCTTCTTGTAACTCGGACATGGTCACGAGGACCTCCAAGGGAAGACTCAGGTGCGATGTGTGCCGCAACGAATGGAGGTGAGCGAATACTGAGAATGACCGTCAGCGGACCTCCTGGAAGTGGCACTTCGACGCTGGTAGGAAAGTTGTGTGAGGACCGTGACTGGTCCTCTGTCAACGGGGGCGACATATTCCGAGAGGAGGCGTCGAACCGAGGTCTCACTGTGGTTGAGTTCAGCGCTCTGTGTAAACAGGATTTGGATGTAGACCGTTCTTTGGACACGATTCTGAGGCACGCAATGAGTGATCCAAAAGGTCCCGAGGTGATTGAGAGCAGACTCTGCGGCTGGTGGGCCCACGAACTCGACCTACAATGCCTCAGAGTATGGGTCTCGGTTTCAAACGAAGAAAGAGCCAGAAGGATTCAGAACCGAGAGGGAGGGAACTACCAAACCTGTTTGGAACTCTCCAAGCAGCGTCAGAGCAATGACATGGAGAGATACCGTGAACTGTACGACATCGATCTGGACGACATGAGTCCGTACAATCTCGTAGTAGATGCCGACGAATTGGATGCTAACGAGGTTTTCGGAGTCGTTAGCACGGCATTGGAGTAAGTGGTAGAATGGATGAAAGTAATTTCTGGGAACTCTCCGAGGCCTCCACGAATCCTGGATTCGGATGTGCTCCTAGTGAACGCTCGCTCGATGATTTACTATCTGCAGGAGTGGTACTAGTGGACAAGCCTAGGGGTCCCTCAAGCCACCAGTTGGCGGCTTGGGCCAGGGAGACATTGGGAATCACGAAACTGGGTCATGGTGGTACCCTTGATCCGTTTGCAACGGGACTTCTAACTATACTGTGTGGCAAGGCCACTAGGCTCACTGAAATAGTCCTCAAGGGCGACAAGAGGTACGTCGGAGTGTTGCGATTTGGCAGGGATGTCTCAGACGACGAATTCGAATCTATCCTATCTCTGCTCAACGGCGTAATCTACAATGTCCCTCCTCTCGAGTCCGCTGTCAAGATACAAGTCAGGACCCGCACTATCCACTCTCTGAGGATGCTGGAATCTGACACTGACTCGCGCATCGCTGCCTTTGAAGTCTCGTGCAGCGCTGGGACATACATCAGGACCCTCGCCAAGGACATCGGACTGATGCTGGACACGAAATGCGAGCTGACCGAGTTGCATCGAGACAGGACAGGTCCATTCGACCAGACTATGGCTTGCACCATGCAGCAGCTTGCAGATGCGGCATTTCTGCACAGGGAGCATGGTGATGACAGCGCCTTATTGAAACTCATTTCTCCGGTCGAGGTCTTGCTTTCGAGTCTGCCCTCTCTCACTGTAAAAGATGGCGCAGCAGCAGCTCTCTCACACGGAGCACCTCTAGCGAGTCCAGGTGTCGTCAGAGCGCAGAAGGGAGTGCCGGAAGGTTCCAATGTACTCGTGCAGAGCATCAAGGGCGAAGCCGTATCTGTAGCCAAATTAACAGTTGACACCGATGCTCTTCCTAAAATGAAGTCCGGAGAAGTCGCAGTTGCTCATGCTGTAATGATGGAGCCAGGTACTTACCCGCAGAGTTGGTCCAAAGAATAAGGGCTCAGGCCATCTCATGCTCTTCGTAGACCCACTCTTCTGTCTCCAAACGAATTTTCAGTTTCATCATTTCAGTCACACACCACCGGCTCAAACACCATGAAGCACCCTTGCGCGGCATCCTTCTTCGGATTCGCGTATGGTATAACTATTCCCTGAAAATCACCGATTATCGGCCAGAAAGGGGGTCGGAGATGCAAAAAACCGGGCCACTGGGCTACTTCTTGTGGTTGAAGGGCTTGCGTACTCTGTTCGGACTGAAATATAGGGCTGTGAGCGAGATTAGTACCACTCCCACGGAAATGAAAATCAAAGCTGGACCTCTGTCTAGGGAGTCTATGATGCCCTCTCCTCCGTCTTCGCTTTCGGACACATCCAGAATAACAGTAAGGTCGTTGTTGTTCTCTGAGGTTTCTGCTATCGACCCCGTTCCGTCCGCTGCCACCTCGATAGTCAGAGTCTCGCCATCTTTCACTACCTGTGCGTCACAGACGGCTGCACCGAGTCCCCCGGACTCAATATGATCAATCATTATAGCGCCCACTAAGATTCCGTCCACTCTGCACTTGACGTCAACAGCATCAGCGCCTCCGCGACCCTCGTTCCTGATGTATGCGTGAATCTCGATGATGTCACCATCAACTAGATTCGACACGCTGACGCCATCTCTCCTCACGTCTACCATCTCAACCAGCAGGTCAGGTTTTGCGGTCACGATGACCTCTATGTTTTGAGAAATCTCATTAGTACCGTCGCTTATCGAAATCGCCACTGAGTGCGATCCGGAATCGACGGGAGTCAGCACCAAGTCTCCCGCTGCGTCGAAGGTTGCCCATGATCTGCTGGTCTCCAGTGCCAGTGATTCAGTGTCCGGGTCAGTGATTGTCAGATCGACTACCATAGTCTGTCCCAGTTCTATGTAGACGGTCAGTGGCAGACCATCAAGCACAGGAGGATCTTCAACTGGAGTGACTGTTACTAACATTGAATCGGACCAGGTGTTCCCAAGTGCATCGCTGACAACAACTTCAATGCTGGCTTCGCCCCAAGCATCCCGGGCCGGCTGTATCCTGATGTACTGGTCGACTACACTTACTTCGATAATCCCCGAATCGGAGCTCACCGCACTGAGGGCAAGGTTCTCTGGAGCAGTAAGGTCGTCGCTGCATCTGACATCCATAGGGAGGTGGACTCCGACATCGTCCTCATTGAACGACATGTCCTCAAGCCCGAGACATTCGGGGTCATAGTCCCAATGCACGGAATAACCACCGGTTATGGTCATAGATTGGATGTGAACAACAGTGGATTCAGCCGTCCCGTTCGATGACCATTGGAACCTTGAAGCGATACCTACTGACATATCGTTCCCCTGTACTGGCAGTGCGTGACCCACAGGCACGTCCACTGAGAAGGCACCGTACTGAAGTGGTATGCTGTCTACCAGACTGTTGCCGATGGCGAATCTGATGTAACTGGTGTCCGCTAAGCCGCCAAGTGTCCCTGAGACATATCCTTGAATCACCAGATGAGGGTCGTTGACATCAATCCGAGCACCTGAGATGCATCCATCCTCAATTTCTATCCTAATGTGTTGGAGGGAATAAGATATGTCCAGTAATTCTCCCGATTGCATCTCGATGTAGTCTCCATCTACATCATCAGGCAGCGCCCATATTGTGTGGTTACCGGTGCCGAATACGTGTATCCTGCCCAGCTGCTGCAGTGGTGGCACTTCCACGTCGAAAGACCACTCGCCAGTTACAGATCCTTCAGGGATGAGTCCACATGACTCCTGAGAGAGCCCAGAGATTGCCCCATCATATGGCCCGATGTCAATTACAGGGGAATCAACATCGTTGACCGTGTTGGTGGCCTTGACAGTTTCGAAAGAGTACCAAGGCTGATGGTATTTCACCCGGAGGCCCACTGCATCTACCCTGACTTCGGAGTCATCAGTGGTTCCGGTAGATACGTAATCGATGGTGAACTGAGTATCCTCCAGGGAGGACCAGTCGGCAAGGGCCAGTCCGTCGAGAGATAGAATCATTGGATTGGTCATTCTGTATATCGGTCCGAATGTTCGAGCGTAGGTAACGACCAACTTATCCGAGCCGTGGTTCTGCAGGATGACCCTGACCGAGTCCTGATTCAAGGTGTCTGGAATAGAGAAGTGTAGCACTAGAGAGACATTAGCGACCAGCATCCCATGTAGTCCACTGAAATCGTAACCTGTCATCGTGATGTTAGGTCCCTTTGACCAAGTGTAGTACGAATCCGGCTCTCCCAGAGTTGCATTGGAGTTAGTGATACTGTTTGAGGCCCATGAGGTAGAATACTGGAAATTGTCCGGCCTGTCATGAGTGAAAGACAGTTCTCCGTCGGCCACCATGCCCAACGAGTAGTCGGCGGCATCGCTGGAGAATCCGGCAGTACTGGATATTTCCCACTCCTCTGAGTCGGAGAAATCACCAGCCTCCAGCAGCTCTGTACCTTCGGCCCCAATCACAGTGTCGGCCGTGGCAAATGGCACCAGAGGTGCCAAGCCGGCCACAAGCAAGATGACGAGCACGACTCCCGAACGAGTCCTCATGGCATAGCAACGGGAGTGAGCAGGGCTTCAATCCGTTGGTCTCAGGTGCTTCGTGCCTCGGACGCGTAACGGTTGATAAACAGGCATTGAGTCCAAGTTGTCAATACGGCTGTGATGGTGTAGCGGTTAGCACGGTGGGTTGTGGTCCCGCCGGCCCGGGTTCAAGTCCCGGTCACGGCCCCATTTTATGCTCGCGATCGTCGAGGTGCCCGTCTTCGATTTCGTGCCCCATCCTATCTATCTTGGTCGTCAAGTATTGGATATTCAGTTCTCCTATTCCGACGACCAAAGGCATCCTCTCAACTATGTTGATACCATTTTGAACCAGTTGCATTGCTTTGTCAGGATTGTTTGTGAGCAAGCACACACTCTTGATTCCAATAGCACTCAGTATTGTTGAGGCGATTCCGTAGTCCCTTGCATCTGCAGGATGGCCCAGTAGTAGGTTTGCATCAAAAGTATCAGCACCATGGTCCTGTAGGTTGTACGCCTGTATCTTGGCATGCAGGCCTATGCCGCGCCCTTCTTGTCTCAGATAGACGATGCACCCCCATCCAATATCGTGAATCTGTCTCATCGCTGCATCCAACTGGGCACCACAGTCACACCGGAGGCTGCCAAAGGCATCTCCTGTCAGACATTCAGAATGCACCCTGACTAGCACCGGGTCCGGCCCACTCATGTCGCCTAGGGTAAGTGCCACATGGTCCAGGCCTGTGTTCTTCTCGTGGAATACCCTGATGCGGAAGTCTCCATACGATGTCGGGAGGCGTGCATCTGCCGGAACCTCCCCGAGTTCGTTGACGTTGTATTGGTCGGGCACGGTGACCACCGAGATGAACGCCCCCTTTGAACAATATCCAAGCAGCCTACCGCTTCTCGATACGGAAAACGTACTCTCCCGCATCCTCACTCACACCTAGCAGGACAAGTCCCATCCGGTCGCAAAGGGCAGGTATGTCGTGAAGTGTTTCAGGGTCATCACAGAGGACCTCAAAAAGCGTGCCATGGGCCGCTTCCCCAACCGCCTTGCGAGTTTCGTGCACGGGCACTGGACAGAGGAATCCGACTAGGTTGAGAGCGACTATGCCCTCATCGACCATGATTCCACCTAGGCTTCCACGATAATCGGGGACAGAGACCTGCCGTTGAATTCTCTGGCCTTGATTACGCCGATGACGTAGGCGACCTTCTCGACGTGTATCTCGACCTCAGTCTCATCGTCGCTCTGGGAAATCTCTCCGATTACAATGTCGGGTATTCGTGCTTGATTGGTTATCCAATCGGCTATCGCCCACTTGGTGGAATCCGATTTGCCTATTGAGAGCCGAATTTTCACCATTCCAAAGTTATCAGATACCTCGTCCCAGTCCTCTCTCTTTCCGATAGGGTCTCTTTCGACACCCTCTGGAAGCGGAGGTGCGTCGACGACAGGAATAGCCATGTTCCAAGTTGAAGAGATTTTTGCAATCTGAGGCTCGTCCTCACGAGTTACGAAACTCCAGGCTTCACCTTTCCTGCCCATCCTGCCAGTACGTCCTATCCTGTGCACATAGGATTCCGTATCATCAGGGAGATCGTAGTTCACGACATGAGTGATGCCATCCACATCCAGTCCGCGTGCCGCTACATCTGTAGCGATGACTATGCTCTCCCGGCCTTCCTTGAAAGACCCGATTATCTTCTCTCTCTTGTTTTGTGCGAGGTCACCATGAAGCCCGATGGCCTTGATTCTGAATTTGCCAAGCCTCTCTGAGAGGATATCTACCATTCGCTTAGTATTAGCGAATACGAGCATCTGGTCGCCTTCGTTCATTCGGCATATGATACGACCTAGCGCCCAGAGTTTATTCGCCCTGCCAATCTTGATTGCGTATTGATCGATCTCAGGGATCTCGACCTCCATGTCCTCGCTCATCACGTGGATAGCGTCCGACATGAACTCGTCCGCCGCGTCCAGCACCTCCTGCGGAAAGGTCGCACTGAACAACAGAGTCTGTTCTCTGTTAGTAGTCTGTTCGAATATCCAGAGGACGTCGGGAAAGAATCCCATGTCCAGCATCCGATCGGCTTCATCGAGGCAAAACAAGCTTATTCCCTCAAGACTGAGGTGCCCTCGCTTGGTCATGTCGATGACACGACCGGGAGTTCCGACCACTATATCAGCGCCCTGATTGAGTCTCTTTGCCTGCTTCTCAAGATCGGTGCCCCCATAAACGGTCTGTATCGACAGCCCCTTGTCTCCCTGTAGCAAATCCATCTCCTCTGCTACCTGCACGGCCAACTCCCTAGTTGGGCAGAGCACGATTGCCTGTGGTTCTCCCCGAGGCGTGCACTTCTCTAGGATTGGTATGCCAAAAGCTCCGGTTTTGCCCGAACCGGTACGGGCCTGGCCAACTACATTCAAACCCTGTCTGGCCAGAGGAATAGCCTCGCGCTGAATCTCAGTCGGCTCAGTCCAACCGTTAGCCTCGATAGCTTTCGCAATCGGAACCTGTAGGTCCCAAGACGAGAAGCCGGCTATCGCTGAATTCATGGTATCGCCTCAGAAGGTTTCCGAATCGCGGATTTCCTTCTGCAGTTCGCCCATCCAGTACTTGCGGCAGTTTTCCTTCGTGAGAAACTGATCCTTACTTGAGAAACTGTGGTTGAAATGCCCCTTGTCGGCAGACGCCCACTGGCTCTTCTGCTTCTTGTGGAACTTCTGCAGGACGTGTTGTCGCATGTACTGTCTGAACTTTATCGACTTGCTTCGATTAATGCCTTTGGGCGTCACACCGTCCCAAAGGCGCTCGAATCGCTCAAGCTTGTCATCGAACTCCTCGCTCATGCTTGGTCCTCGCTGTGCGGCCGACCTGACTTCTGTTTATCATATTCACCCTCAGGGGGCGAATCACCGCTACGCGGTGCGTCCATTTCCTCAAATGGGGGGTCGACCCTCTCTAGTGGGGCTAGGAAGCGATTCTTCTCCTCCTCAGTCCCCTCTATTTCTAAGTCTCTGGAATAAGCGGTTAGTTTCTTCCGCAGATCTGGGCGAGTTTCCTGTTTGAGCAACTCGGTAGCCGCGTCTCTCAACGCCCCACCGCTCATGATTATCGGGAGGTGCTCAATGCAGGCTTTGCGCAGATTGTAGTCCCTGCTTCTGGCGCCATCAATCACCATCTTGTTGACACGCGGGTTCTGCATGTCCAGCTTCTTGAGCGCCCTGATGACCGACTTCCTGACTCCATCGTCATCATCTAGCATCGCCGATTCGATGAAAATAGTAGCTATCGCTGGTTCCTTGTTGGCTAGGGTTATGAGCGTGTGAGAGGCATATCTCCTTACTAGAGCGTCCTCGTCTTCCAGTGACCAACCTATCAAGTCCCATCCGGTGGCTCCCGCCTTGGAGGCGATGGTACGTAGAATCTTTGAGCCACGTCTACGCAGGTCCCTGTCCTCCTCGCGAATCAGTTCATCGAGGTGCAGGCAACCCGCCTCTGGCCAGTTCTCTGCTGTCAGGCGAAGCGCTTCGAAGGCATTGGCCCTAGAATCCTGCTTTTGATTACGCAACTCTCGCCTCAATATCTCCTCGCAACCCGAAGGGAATACTGGTGCGACCTTCAGCAGGCAGTCGCGTGCTGCATCTTCCACTCGTGGATCTTCGTCTAGCAATCTGTCAGACAGGCACTGTAGCAGACCATCATGCCTCTTCAGAGCGAAGGAGGGGAGGGCACTAAGTGCAGCTATTCTGTTACCGCCATCATCATCGTCCAGTGCATCAAGCAGAACTTCGTGAGCATCATTGATTTGACTCTCCATCACACGATGCAAGGCCTGGATAGCATCGGTCCTCCTAGCGAAACCCCCTCCTAGGCTGCGAGAGAGCTGCAACCCATCCGAGTCGCCACGTGCCAAAGGTAGTATCTCATACACAGGAATTCTCAGCCATATGCCCTCCAGAGGCAACATATCCCGGATATTTACATCCGCAACAGGGCCCCGGCGACCAATCGCTTTCCCAGTGCGCGGGTTCCGTGCAATGTAATCCCTCGCCATACTGCTTCGGCCCGCGCATACCGCCACCTCACTTGAACTGACTGTTTTTCTGTTCCTCTGAGAGAGGTAAGTATCAAGCGTCTCCCTCAGCCTGATGAGTCTCCGGGAGAGCATGGACAAGGGTCATCAGCAGGATGTCTGCCACCTGTTGCACATCAGTTTAGAGGGGTTGTCGGGAGGCACGACGACCAGTGACGAACTGTCACGCATCTGGTCCCTAGAATTGCAGTGGTTCACTCCCGAGGATGCAGATGAGATAGTGACGGCCTTGGTCGAGAGAGGATGGTTGACCGAATCAGAATCCAAACTATCCCCTGCCTCCAATCTCGAGCTCTCGCGGCCTCCACTAGGATGGCGCCCGACTCCCCGTAGGTTACTGGAAATTCCTCAGTTCCAGCAGATGCCACCAACTCAACCTGATTCCGCCCCAGAGGTGGCAAAGGTCGTAACTGAGTCTAAGCCTATGCCAAGGGTCTCTGACCCGACTCCTAGTGCCCTACTCCCTGATCGAGCCGAGGGCTCGATACCACAGCTGATTGGGATGATTGCAGACAAATCAGCCCTTGAGAACAAGGAGGTGATGCGAAGAGCTCAGAGGAAGCGTCGCGCACTGGGTCCTGTTACTTTGTGGATGGCACTGGCGCTGGTGGCTAAAGAACAGGGTCTCGACATGCACGATGTGACTACGGCAATCGAGGCCTAATCAGGCGTAGTCGTTAGAGGTTCGGAACTCGGCTGCAAGCAGCCCGGGCAGGACAAGCAGCGCCATCACTAACGAGAACAGCACAGATATCGAACTCACTATGCCGAAGTCCTGGATGACCGGGATGGGCGACAGCAGCAGTACCATGAAACCACAGATTGTGGTTCCGGCGGAGAGCAGGAGGGCAGTCCCGGTTGTTGAGTACATGTCCCGCATCGCCTCCCATGTCCCCATGCCCGAGTTCCTGTTCGCTTCTATCCTCCTCCAGACGTGAATCGAGTAGTCGATGCCGAGTCCGATGGTCAGGGCAGTAATCATGATTGTCAGGACGTTCCAGTTGATTCCAATCATCGCCATCGCACCGACAACCCAGGCCCCGGCAAGGCCGACGGGTAGAATCACGACTAGTGACTGACCCAGCCTCCTAGTTAGTAGGATCAGCACTAGTATCGAAACGAACAGGCTGATGGCCGTCGTTTCAACTTGTGAAAGCACCAGCCCTGAGAGCACGTTGTTGAGAACCACGACATCTCCTGTGATGTAGACCTCGCCACCGACTAAACCATCATCCTCCAGCAATTGGGCCTGTTTCGCGAAGACCTCTGCTACTTCCTGGGCCTCCTCACTGGTCCTGACCAACACGTCAACCCGCATCTTGAGGAACCGGAGCGACCCCCCATCCTCTGACAGAGCCACATGCATCGCAGTCCTCTCAGCCCAAGTGTGTCCTCTCAGGACGTCGCCCACCGAGTCATTACTCAGTAGAGACGTCACGGCAGCAGTCAGATCCCCTTCTTCAAATCCGTCTGCGACACCCAGTTGACCCTCGAAGATACCTAGGTGAAAAGACTCGCCTAGTCCCGGGTCGTTCTCGATGGCATCCCTCAGAATGGGATAGAGTCCGTCATAAGATGGACGCTGGATCCCGGTATTAGTCGGGTTGACAACTTCTGGAAGTCCAGAGATTCTGCCATCAAAGAAACCCAGTCCCTTCATCAGGTCCCTCTCTCCCGACAGGGCACCTTCTTGAAATTCTGGCTCAACGAGTATGATCACTGACTTCCAAGCCGCAGCATCGTAAGAATCGTAGATGTCGTTCCTTACTTCCATGACTTCCATCCCCTCCTCAGAAAGGAAGTCAGTCAACTCGAAACTGGTGTCAAGCTCCCTTATTGCCACGATGACAGAGCCCATGGTTATCATCGCCACTATCAGCAGAACTCTCGCGGTGTTTCTCCTCTGAAATCGGGTCGCTATGTCCGCTACCCTGTCCATTCGGAGGCCCCTATGATGCATCTCTCCTGCGCTATTTTCGACAACAACGTGCACCGCTCCTACAGTGATGGTGCTGGCCGCGAATGCCGAAACCACCCCGAGGGCTAGGGTGAATCCAAAGGTCCTGAGCGGAGGGAGTTCAGATGACATGTTGGCGAGGAAGGCGAATACAGTGGTCACCACTGCTAAAGACAGGGCGAGACGCAGCACGGAGAACGACTCGACCCAGGCTTTGGCCGCGCTAATGGGCCGATTCTTGGCGAATTCGTAGCCTCGTTGCAAATGGATTGAGTAATCGATACCCAATCCTAGCACGACCGGAGCGACCGCAACCTCGAGAACTGACATCCGCATTCCCAGTAGAGTCACGATGCCGTAGGTCCAGACCAAAGCGGCAGACAGTCCAAGAAGAGGCGCTGCCACCATCATAAAGGAGCGGAAGGCAATAGCCAAGAGGGCCACCACCACCATCACAGCGATTAGAAGAAGCCAGACTAGGTTGCCCATTGTCGACTGGTTAATATCATGACTAATCAAATCGTCAGAGATGACTCCGTAGGCAAGTGACGAACCTCCTCCTAGAGGGTGTTTTACTGTCAACATGGTCCTAATCGTAGAAGTCTTCTCACGTCTCTCGTCATCGCTGATATCTCCGCTAATCTCAATCACCCACATGGTGCTCGAGGCAGAAGGCGTGGGATCTCCCTCACCGCTGTCAAGCCATTCGCAGACCGGTGCGTAGTCCAGATCTTCATGGAGCATTGCCGACGCAGCGAAAGAAGCCGAGGCGATGGCCTGTTCGTTCCCTATCGCATCAGAGCATCTCTCGCCCTCACTCACCGCGTCGAGCAGATTCTCCCAATCGGTGAAGTCGCTGAGGCTGCGGCCTTGTTCATCCCTTTCCTCAAGGGCACTCTCAAGCATTCCAGCGGCATTCATGTGGGCTATGATGAATCCTTGATTGGCTTGCGAGAATTCTTCGATCCTATCTAGGTCGTCCGATAGCTGCTGCAGTGCAACTATCTCGAGGACGTTACAGGGCGAGTTCTCGCACGAGTTGGTTCCGTCAGCCGTTTGGTCATAAGGCTCAACGTTGATGTATATTAGATGAGGAGAGGCCTGCATGACCTCACCAATCCTGTCTTCAGCGGCATCCGATTCAGTTTCGGGAGCGAATGAGGCTATGTCTGTGGTGAAACCAGGAAACTCCAGCAGAACCTGAGCCATTGCAGCTGTGAAAAGGACACTCAGCACCACTATTGGAAGGGCAGATTTCTCAAATGCCCTTACCAGAGGCTCTGGGACCGAGTCTCCATTCGCCATACCGCGGCCAAAACTACCCCATGTATAACTTAGGCTCTGCTTGGACCCTAGGGGGTCCAACCTGAGTATGAAAGCCCTCAAAAGGGAAGGGCCGGTCGGGCGGCTGTCATGCCAATCAAGGTACTAATGAATGAAGGTCGCGAACTACGACTACGAATGGTAGGAGAGAGTCATACGACCCTACAGTTGTTCCGCTCCAGGCTCAACAGTAGCAAGGACGTCGAGTACTCAAACTACTTCCAGAACCACCCTGATCTCGATGAACCGGAACTGTATCTCAGGACTGTCAAGGGCAAGAGCGCTGAGAAGGTATTCAAGAGCCTCTGCTCCGGTATCTCAAAGGATCTCTCTAAGCTCAAGCTGTGAAGGCGGTGAGGATTTGACCGCCGACTCTGTGGAGGGGCATCTGGGACTGACAGGCTGGTCTGCGGAAGGAGAGGGGACCGGCGGCTTACTGAAGGTTAGAGTGGAGGATTTCAGGGTCGAAGAGGTCTCTCAGATCCCAGCGCTCAATCCCAAGGGCAGGTTCACGGTCGTGCGAGCTACTCTGAACAACTGGGAGACCAATCGATACCTCAACCGTCTGGCTAAGGCCTGTAGAATCAGTCGGAAGAGGGTATTCTCCTCTGGAATGAAGGACAAGCGAGCCGTGACGACACAAATCCTAGTCATCGACGCCCCTCAGTCCAAAGTGGAACAGGTTAGTATTGCCGACTCGACAATCGAGATTCTCGGCAGGACTCACCAGAAAATAGGAATGAGCGACCACGACGGAAACAGATTCACCATCACCGTCCGAGGATGCTGCAATTCGGACGGTAGTCCGATTGATGGCAAGGAGGCTATGAGAAGGGTCAGAGTGATGCAGTCGAGCATGTCCGAGAGGATGGGGGCCGACGCGTTCCCCAATTGGATTGGCCCGCAGAGATTCGGCGCTACTAGGCCAGTCACTCCAGAGGTGGGGAGGGCGGTAATCGAGGACGACTACAAGAGGGCTTGCGACTTATATCTAGGGATGGCAGGGCACAACGCGACCGAAGATGTGGCAGCTTTCAGGACCATGTGGCGCAAGACTGGGGATCCTCAGAAATGCTTGGAGGTTATACCCCGTCACTTGGGTTACGAGAGAGGCATACTTGAGAGGTTGATGAAAGACTCTGAGAACTGGCTCGGCGCTTACAAGAGCCTACCTCACTCCTTACAACTTCTGACCATACACTCTCTACAGTCACTTACCTTCAATCATGCATTAGCCGGGCGTCTGGCCTCAGGACTCTCACTCGTAGAACCTGAGTTGGGTGACTTGGTTGCCCCGATGCAGTCAAACGGCCGAATTGATGTTTCCAAGATGGCCTTAGTCAGCGAGTCCAATCTTGAGAGGTGCCGACGCAACTGCAGACTGGGCAGACTGGCGGTGACCGGTCCGCTGCCTGGAGGGAATGCAATCTTCGCACAGGACCATCCTGGAGATATCGAGCATCAAGCGCTTGAGGACACCGGTTTGGCGGATGCGGATTGGAACGTTTCGAGAATTCCCCGCCTAACTTCCTCGGGGACACGCAGGCCGCTTGCAGTGCCCTTCCGCTCGTTCTCGGTCGAGGAGGCTCCCGAACTTTCAGACTCCTCGGCTTCGGAGAAGTGGGAGAGGGGCCCGGGTGAGGCAGACCTGTGGCACCCCGATGGCGCCAGCCTCAGGATGAGGTTTGAATTACCACCGGGAACCTATGCTACAGTGCTCATGCGAGAACTGATGAAGTCCCCATTGGACCACTATTGAATCAGAGGCGACCCATCTCAAGAGCCTCTATCTGGCCCACTAGCGGATTGATTCCCCTGACTTTATTCTCGAAGCCGTCGACGATGCCTTCGCCTTCTCCGAGGACCACTTGAACCTCGATAAACATCATTCCAAAGGCCAGTGGCTTGACCTCTACAGCTTGAACCTCTTCGAAACTGTCTATTTGCTCGGCTATTCCGTCGTAGTCAGGAGTGCCGTCCTCAGGCTGATCTATAGTGACCTTGTACTTCACAACGACATGCCCCATTCGCTCACCTCTCAATCAGGGCCCTTCGAACCTACACTCTGGACATACGTACTTGACAGCCTGCACCCTGCTCTGCTCGCTGCGACCAATCGAGTGGCCACACTCAGGGCAAGGGAAGGTAGTACTCCTCTTGTCAACTAAGGGCAGTCCGGATGATACGCAGAAGTTTGCTTTCCGTGACATTGCCATTCCTCGGTGACGCGGCGAACTGCACTCCCCTTTTAGCGTTGACCGAGAGGAGCAGCAATAACATCCTTGCAGTGGCCCGATTAGAGTCTTGAGGAAATTTCAAATCAGACTGCCCCCCCGTTCTTTGATAGTATGGGTGAGAAGGAGATTAGTCTGACAGGAGTGCAAGAGGATTTGAGTCGCTACGTGACCGATGAAGGCGGGATATGGAGTCTCAGGCAATTGGAGAAAGTTAGAGGTTGGAACAATATCGAGTACGCACCTGGTCTGTCTGGCAAGAACACCCCCTCTACTGGCCTGTCGATGAATCGTGCATACATCCCTCCTGGAGGGGTCGCTAAGGCTCATATCCACGTTGGTTTCGATGTTATGGTCTATCTTCTGCAGGGTAGTGTCCGTCACGAATATGGTCCGGGTTGTAGGAAGTCAGTGGTGCACAGCGCAGGCGATATGTTCTACATCGAACCGGGTTTACCGCACGAGGTCTTCAACTGCTCAGATTCCGAATGGGTATACGCGGTCGTCTCTCGGTCAGACGCATCCGAGTGGCAGAATATAGAGCCATACGATCGAGATTCAGAGTGATTGTAGTCACTCCTCCTCACGCTTCTGAATGCGTCTGAAACCGACCTTTGACTCCACCTCGACAGACTCTTCCTCGACGACAATCCCCAGTTCGGACAAGTGGTTCTGCACCTGCTCCAATGCACTCTTCCCCTGTGCCTTCCTCCGGGGTCGAGGCAGTCTGTTTTGACAGATTAGATAGGTCTCAGAGGATGCACTTCGACTTGCCGTGGGCGAGTATCTCCGGACGTTGGAAAAGCGATCCCGAGCGGCGGTAATCAGGCCCTCGATACCTGTGCCCTGAAAGATCTTCGTGACGAAGCTGCCACCATGAGGGATAAACTCCATCGCCGCATCGAGGACTAGGGTAGAAAGCTCAAGTGAGATTGTCTGATCGGTGTCGTATCGCCCAGTCAAATTGGGAGAGATGTCACTGACCACGACGTTTAGTTCTCGTTCACCCAGAGTCTGTTTTATTCGTGTAATTGTATCCTCTTCAGTGATGTTACCGATGATGATGCTAGCACCGTCGACTGGAGATGTCGCCAGCAAGTCCACTCCGATTACCAACCCTTCCTCTCCGACCTCTTCGACAGCTACCTGAGTCCACCCTCCGGGATGGCATCCCACATCGAGCACCGCATCTCCTCTGCGAATGATGCCGAAGCGCTCTTGAATCTGCTTGAGTTTGTACGCCGAACGCGTGCGATATCCCTTGGAGCGCGCTATCCTCTTCCAAGCGTCGCGTCTGCTGTCTTGATACCAGCGCTTGCTCATAATGAGTCCTCGGGCCACGGGGTTATGAAGGAGGCTTGCCGGAAAAGCGCTCACAGGCCAATCTCGTCTATCAGCGCCTGAGCAGTGTGTCTGATGGCCTGCTCTGACTGCATCTCTGGTGAGAATCCGGTGGAGAACAGAAACTCGACATCAAGGGAGGTCTTCGGAACATCGCCAGCCCAGCCACGATCCCCTCCGGTGTATTCAATTGAGACTCCTTCCAGTCCGCTCTCCTCGATCACAATCTCTGCGATTTTGCCAACCGAACAAGTGTCTCCGGTCCCGAGGTTGTACAGGTTGACATCAGCGTCGACGCCGTCAACTAGATGCAGCATGGCGCTGACACAATCCTCGGCCGACATGTACGACTTCTCCTGCTTACCGTTTCCCAGGACCTCCAATCGAGAAGGGTCAGACTTGAGTTTGTGCACGAAGTCGTAGATGACGCCATGGGTCCCTCTAGGGCCGACGATGTTGGCGAATCTGTGTATCCATGACTTGGCGCCAAAGGTGCCGCACCAAGCGGTAATCAGGGCTTCCGAGGCAAGTTTGGAAGCCCCGTAGAGTGAAATTGGTTTTATTGGACCATATGTCTCGGGCGTCGGCATCTGGGAAGCCTCACCGTACACTGCCGAGGACGAAGAGAATGAAATCCTACTCACTCCCTCCATGCGCATGGATTCTAGTACATTGTAAGTCGCTATCGTGCCTTGTTTGAGGTCGGTATCGGTGACAGAGGTGCCCAGCCTGATGTCAGGGTTTGCTGCCATGTGGTGGACCGTGTCCACGCCTTCCATGGCCAATCTCACGGACTCTAAATCGAGCAAATCTCCTCTCACGACTTCCACCATGTTCGAGCCAGCGTGATGGGAGAGAAACTCTTCGCGCCCGCTGCTGAAGTTGTCGAGTACGCGCACCTGCCTGCCCTTGGCGACTAGAGAGTCAACTAGGTGGGAACCGATGAACCCCGCGCCTCCAGTAACCAGTTCCATGTCCACACGACCCTAGGGTCAGCCTTGAGTCCATCGGGTTGCCGCCGCCGGCAAATCAGACCCACATGCCGCTCTGTTTGCGCCCCCGCAGTGCGTGGGCAGCGGCGAGGAAACCTATCAGGGACAAGTGAGCAACCGTGCAGAATGGGCAGATGTGAGGGGCGCCTTCGACCTGAGTCAATTCAACAAAAATCAGGAAGACGACGAAGGGCAGACCGGCGAGTCCGGCTAGCAACGAGTAGGTGGTGAATGACTCTGCCCATTTCGCATGCATGTCCATCCGCAGTGACAGGAAGAGGAAAAACAGCAAGCTGAAAGAGAGTAGTCCAGTGATTCCCCAGGGGATGCCAAAGAGATTATTCCATTCCGGATCACCAATCACCGAACCACACTGGACGAGCCCCTCAGAGGCGCACATACTGCTCTCGCCCGAATCAAGCAGTGAGTTGTGGATGGCGTAGGTCCAACCTGATGACATCAGTCCGACTACTGAGAATGCCAATCCTGAATCAATCATCGTCCTAGTGCCGTCTTCACCATCTTTCGACCTAGCTTGCAGGATGAGGGCCGAGGCAATCGCCAGTCCGGCGATGAATATCATCATAGGGGCATCGAGAGCCATCAAGAACCCCCCACCAAGCGCTGCAAAGCGCCTTCCATTTCTTCCCCATCGGGGTGGTTGCCCGGCTGTTGAGGGTTCCAAGCCACTATCCCGTCAGGCTGTAGCAGTGCGGCAAATGGCGTTCCGGGCAATTCCCAGTCTCCACTCGTCCTCGAATTCAGGTCGTCGATGTAGGCCCACGAGTGTGGGTTTCCGGGCCTGTCTGCGCAGTTAGAGTTAGTCTTACAGCCATCGTAAGGGGTCTTGTCCCTGAAAGCCTCCACTTCTCCTCTGCTGCTGTCGTGACCCTGGATTCCGAGTTCAACCACGACGGTAACGAAGGTAACTTTCTGATTCCATTGCGAGTGCAACTGACTCATCAACTCGCCCTCGCTCCAGCAGTACGGGCAGTCAGTATCGATGTACTGCACCACTATCCAATTACCATCTCCACCCGGTGCCCAACTTTTGTTGAACAAATCAGACAGACGAAAATCTCCCCATTCTCCGCCGCTGTAAGCCTGGACTGAGAAGTCGGGAGCCAACTCACCCTCTGAAGGGCCGACCTTGACTACAGGTGCCAGAAGCATTACTGCCATCAGGATCATGCTAGTAACTCCGAAGGTCACCAGAGCCGCCATCAACCTGACATCGTCATCCCTGCCCTTGGGGGCAGCCGCCCTTCTTCTCCTAGCCATGCATCTCCCTCGGGTGGCTCATCCATTTTCAGGGATTCGATGGTCTCTGGGCGGCGGCGAGTAAGCCGTAACACAGTCAGTTAGTTCCAGAATTCCTAATCCCGCCCGTAACACGCCTCTCACACGGGGTCAATGCGAACGCTTCATTTGGCTCCCGTGGAGGCTCCATCCCGTGGCGCGAGCTGAGCCGGAGGACAAGTACTCCATCGGAGATGGAGAAGGCCGTGATGACGAGGCCGCTTTTTGGGATAGCTTCTTTGAGAAACTCAAGCCTCTCAAAGAGTCCTTTGACAGCGTTCGCGAGGGCTTCGCCGGCAGTATTGTCGGCGAAGGATTGGATACCATGGCCCAACTAATCGATGACGTCGGCGACGCTGCTGAAGCCACTACTCGCAGGACGATTGAGCTGACTTATTCGTCGATACTCAGAAGTCCAGCCAGCATCGTAGTCCTCCTTCTTCTGGTAACTACGGTAATCGGTAGGGACGCCATGGAGTTCGAGCATCAAATCAATGGAGACGTCGAGATATACTTGCCCGATGGGGCTGATTCCAGTATCCTATTACAGCAGGTTAGGGAGCAGTGGTCGACTGACATTTTCATCTTGTATGTGCAGACCGACAACGCTGTCGACGATTCCAGTCACAGAGGAACAGAAAATATTACCAGCGTAGAGATACTGAAACAGATCTCGTGGATAGAGGGAGACGATCAGAATCGAGGGATAGGCGGCTACCAGTCTGGACTCGACTACAACAAAGAGGACAGAGGAGGAATTGACGGCGTTGTTTGGGTAATTTCCCCTGCGCAGATTATCAAAGAAGCGAACTCATCTAACTACCGCTTCAACTGCGCGATGGAAAAGTATGCGCTACCGACAGGAGACAACGAAAACTGCGCGGTCTCGTCACTCAATCCCTACGAAGGGTACTCGATTCCAGAAGGCTCTGGAGCACAGGAGAGGATAGACAGGTTCGTCGAGGATGCTGAACCGCTTCTATCTAACTTCGTTCGTGACACCAACAACGACGGCATCTGGGATACTGGAGTAGTCATCATGGGACTGAAGTTCGATATGTCGGAAACGGACATCACATCTCGCCCGGACCCAAAAGGCACGACTGAAGAGAATCCAGATGGAATATTGAGGGACCACAAGGCCTTCATCAAACACTCTCAACAATTGATTTATGAGGAATCAAATCCTGTGGATTGTCAACTGTGTCACAGAGTATATGATACTCCTACCTCGACAATGGACGAATTCACCTCGACTGACAACCGCAAGGCCATCACAATTACCGGACTGACTCCGGTGGTGCACGACATCTCTGATGCAATTTACATCGAACTTGTTGACAGGATGCTCCCCATCAGCATAGTCCTAGTCTCATTGACTATGCTGCTGCTGCACCGCAACCCCAAGGTCATTATTATCTGCGGCGCCCCTATTATGATGAGTCTAGCGATAACATTCGGCATCACCGTCATCGCCGACATCATGCTCACTCCAATGATTATCTCGGTTGGTCCCATACTGGTCGGACTGGGAGTGGACTACTCCCTGCATCTGACCAACAGGATAGAGGAGAACAGAATTGAGTTGATTGAGGAACGTCTCGAGATGGCTTGGTCGGCCCAGAGGGACGGCTTCCAGACCGAGGATATTGACCCGTGGGATCCTCATATCAGCCTCACAGCGACAGTCAGGGCAGTACTTACCACCGGCCACGCCATATTCCTATCCGCGTTGACCACTATCATCGGTTTCAGTGTACTCAGGTGGCCCAGTTTGGTTCCGATAGAGCCTATGAGGACTGTCGGAACCACACTCCTAATCGGTATCTCGACGACTTTCGTGTTGTCGATTCTAATGGTCCCCGCGCTAGTTCAGTTATTGAGGTACAGAAAGAGCCGTTCAAAAGCCTTCGATAAGATGTGGGAGTCAATAGGAGAGATTCCAGTCAAGGCCACAGTCATAGTTCTGATAGTCACCTTAGCCCTAACTTTCTCAGGGGCCCGTATTCTTGAAGAACAACTCGGACAGGGAATAAGCGGTTCCGCCGACGAGGTTCCGCCGGGTTTAGAATCGTATGAGACTCTCAGAGAATACAGCTACGTCTTCGACGGCGGGCAGACTAACATGTTCATCGTAGACGCCACTCAGAGGGGGGCTCAGAATGGCACAGCCCCGATTCGAGACCTCCCTATACTTGATGCCATAGATATCATGCAAGTCAACAAAATCGATCAAGTGGCTAATACCTCTACCGTCAGTTTAGTAACCATTCTGAAATCAATACATGTAGATGTCGTGATTGGAAATTTGGAATTATACGATGAGAGCCTTTGGGAAATCCTTCACGACGAGTGTTGGGACGAGTCAACTAATCCCTTGCGCCCTGATTGTTGGGCCTACGTTGCAACCAGTCGTGAGGACATGGTCAATGTGGCTTTCGACACCCTCTCTCCAGAGATTCGCTCAATGCTGATGAATGCCGATCAGGGTTCAGGCGAGACAAAGACTCTGGTTTACGTGAACCAACCCTATCTCAATCTGGCCGACGCAGGCTCCCTACGAGATGCCATAGACAGCTTCCTGACGGGCGTGGGATGCGGTGGTTCGGCCTGGACCTGTCAGGGTCTGGGGTTGGAGCAGACCTTCAACTCGCTCTTGACGGGGGGGTTGCCGGTATCCATTGACGTCAACGATGGGGTCCACGAGGCTCAGTCAGAGACTACCATAGCTACGATGCTCATACTGCTCATCGCCATGGCCTTTCTATTCCGCTCCCCTCGGCTGGCTCTATTCACTATGATTGCAGTAGGAGTTGTGGTGGTTTGGCAGCCGCTGCTGATGCGCAGTGGAGGCGTCAACGTCAACTTCTTCACCGCCATGGTGGGAACAATTGTCTTTGGCATAGGGGTGGATGATTCTATCCACATCGTTGATCGAATCAAAGACGAGGGAGAGACTCCTGCTGGCATCGTAAAGTCCGTGGCTAGGACCGGCCAGACTATCTTTGAGACTACTGCCACGACCTGCGCCGGTCTCTCAGCCGGGCTGTTCGTAGCTATCCCCGGTCTGCAGAACTTCTTCGTGCTGATGATGCTGCTGCTCATTCTAGCTCTGTTGACTAGCTCAATCCTACTGCCGGCGATGATTGTCGCCTACCACGAGTTCGGCCATCGAATCGCTCGAGGAGAATCTTGGCTCGACTACGAACAGAGCGGGGTGTTGTCTGCAGAGGCTGTGCTCGAAGCAGTCATTGAATAGCGAACGCTGTCGCTATGCAGTTGGGCGAGGGTGCAGGGAATAAGCCCCTTTCTGTTCACCTTTCGGCTGGTCGCATTCAACTATGCGTCCTACCCGGTCCTGTCGATGCCATGCAGACCTGCTTGGACTTGCTCCGGCGGGGATGCTCGTTCCAGCCGCGGTCAGGAAACCTCTCCCTTGCGGGTTCATAGTACGCCTGTCGCGGTTCGTTTCTGTTGCAGAGCCGACCCTCCCGGGCCTCCGACTTGCGTCGGACCACCTGCATCATGGAGAGGGGACTTTCCTCAGTGTCGTACACTGTCAGCAACCCTCCTGCTCCCTCGCACCCACGGGCGCAGGTGCCTCGCATGAACCCCTCGGTTGCTTAAATCACAGTATTGAACAACAAACACACGTGGAAACCATGATGCGCAGTACACTTCCAGCGCGCATAGTGGACAAGGTCGAGGCGCTGAAGCGCGAGGCCGGAATCGCTGCTTGTTCATTCGTCAACAGTGGTATGACACTGGGCCTCGGAACCGGCTCCACAGTCCGCTACACGGTGTTGGAGATTGGACGCAGGATGGCCGAGGAGGGACTACAGGTCAAAGGAGTCCCGACCAGCGAGGCGACTAGATATCTGGCAGAGGACCTTGGCATCCCACTACTCACACTCAAGCAGGCCGGTGAGATCGACCTGACGATAGACGGTGCGGACGAGTTCGACCCGGATTTCCAACTTATCAAGGGCGGCGGTGGTGCCCTCACTCGAGAGAAGAGGGTAGCCGCTGCATCGAAGGCCATGGTTGTGGTGGCAGATGACCGCAAGCAGGTACCTGTTCTCGGTAGATTCGACCTACCTCTCGAGGTCGGTACCGGTGACTGGGAGAGAATTCGTGATGAATTAGACTCAATATGCCCTGGATTGGTGAGGTTGCGCGGCGGTCAGACATCCTATGTTACTGACAATGGCGGCTACATCCTCGATTGCGAGTTCGGCCCCACCATCACAAACCCAGGTCAGCTGGAAGAACTGATTCTTTCGGTCGACGGAGTCGTCGAGGTGGGACTATTCGTCGGTATGTGCGACGCGGTCGTGATGGCGACGCCGTCAGAAGTGCTGACTATGATTAAGCAAGGCGGCAGACTTGACTGAACAACCCCTCCGTCGCGGTTATAGAGGGGCGTCAAGTCGGTGGGCCGGGTCTGTAGCTTAGTCAGGTAGAGCACCCGGCTCTTAACCGGGCGGTCGCGGGTTCGAACCCCGTCAGACTCGCCATCCGAACCTACCTTTGAATCGAAGTTTCTTAACCGATGAGCGAGCGAGTAGCCAACAGGAAGTGAGTCGATGAGCAAGGAGCACTGGGTCGGCGATGTGAGAGCCGGAGATTACGATGGGTCCGAGGTCGAACTGAAGGGTTGGATACACAGGTCCCGTGGCTCGAACAAAATCTGGTTCCTAGTAATTCGAGATTCGACTGGTGTCGTGCAGTGCGTAGTCAAACGCGAAGACGTCGGTGACGATACATTCGAAGGTCTACGTACGGCCCTCATAGAGTCCAGCGTAATCATCCATGGCATAGTCAAAACCACCGACAGGGAACACGGTCATGAGGTGCTGGTCAGCTCCGGGGAGATCGTTGGTGCGGTGAATCCCGAACGACCTTTCCCGATAACCGAGTCTGCCATGGCCGATGCAGACGGAGGTCAGACCGAGTTCCTGTTGGATAACCGACACTTGTATCTGCGCACCAGCCGGATGACTACGATGCTGAAGATGCGCTCGACTGTGTTCGGAGCGATTCACTCATACTTCCGGGACCGAGATTTCATTGAGTACCAAGCACCGAACTTCGTAGCCGGAGCAGTAGAGGGCGGAAGTACCCTGTTCGAGGTACCCTACTTCGACCGTAAGGCCTACCTGACTCAATCTTGGCAGCTATATGCTGAGGCGGCGATGCCCGCTCTAGAGCGCCTGTATACTATGGCCCCTTCCTTCCGGGCAGAGAAGAGTCGCACTAGGCGACACCTCACAGAGTTCTGGCACGCCGAAATGGAGGTCGCCTGGGCGAGCAACTCTGAGATTATGGAGTATGGCGAGGGCGTAGTTAGGCACATCGCTAAATCCCTACTGGACGAGAGGTCGGACGAGCTGACTGAATTGGGGAGGGACCTCGATTTAATCGCTAACTATGCAGATAGTGAATATCCTAGGATGCGGTACGACGAGGCTATCGAGATACTGCAAGATAAGGGAGTGGTTGTCGAATGGGGCCAAGACCTTGATTACTCTAAGGAGAAGATACTAACCTCTGATTTCGACATCCCTCATTTCTTGACACACTATCCAAGAATAGCCAAGCCGTTCTACCACCGCCCCGATCCAGATGATGAGAAATATGTTCTCTGCCACGACCTACTCGCTCCTGAGGGATACGGTGAGATTGTGGGTGGAGGCGAGCGGACCTGGTCTGAGAAGGAGATTCTCGAACGCATTGATGAGGAGGGCACTCCGCGCGAGCCATACGAGTTCTACATCGACATTCGCCGCTATGGAGGTGTACCACATGGCGGCTTCGGCCTCGGCGTCGATAGGGTCTGTGCGTGGCTGTCTGGCGCTGACCACATCCGCGAGGTAATTCCATTTCCGAGAGACAGCAGAAGGGTCACGCCGTAGGCGTGCTTCTACGAATCACTCATACGAAGGCGGCGTTTAGCGAGACTATGGGAGAGGACTGGCGCGAACTGGACATCGCGAATCCCACCGAGGAACACGCGATGTTGCGTGAGATGGTGCGCAGTTTCGTCTACGACGAGGTCGAACCTCAGGCTCTTGAGCACGACCGTGATGAGAAGTTCAACTCCAAACTGTTCCGCAGACTGGGTGAGCAGGGGATTCTTGGGATCTCCGTTCCTCTTGAGTACGGCGGTGGAGGAATGGACGCTACTGCGGTGGCCATAATCAACGAGGAGATTTCCTACTCCGACCCCGGACTCTGTCTAGCATACCTTGCTCACGACCAGCTTATCGCCAACAACCTCGCTCACAACGGCAGCGAAGAGCAGAAGCAGCGGATACTGCCGAAACTGTGCAGTGGTGAATGGATTGGCTGCATGGCGATGAGCGAACCTGGATACGGAACAGACGTCCTCGGCATGCAGACCGGCGCCGAGCAGCGCGAGGATGGCTCTTGGGTAATCAACGGCCGCAAGATGTGGATTACCAACGGCTCAATCGACGAGGAAGGCACGCCTGCTGACGTGGTTTGGCTGTACGCTCGCACTGGAACTGATTCCAAGGGGCGGGCCGAGCTAACCACCTTCATCGTAGAGAGGGGCATGCCGGGTTATTCGGTCGGTCAGAAGATTGAGGACAAACTAGGTATGAGATCCAGTAACACCGCCGAGTTAGTGTTCGACGACTGCATCGTCCCGGCAATAAATGTCGTCGGCAAGCCAGGCGAATCAATGATTCACATGATGAGAAACCTCGAGCTGGAGAGGTTAGGCCTCGCAGCGATGGGAGTGGGCATAGCTAGGCGCAGTTTGATGGCGATGAATAGGTACGCAAGCGAGAGGGAAGCCTTCGGTAAGCAGATTCGAGAATTCGGACAGATTCAACGCCACATTGGCGAATCTTGGGCCGAGTACAGGGCGATGCGTGCCTACGTTTACGACACCGCCCGCAAGACCGACCTCTCGAAGGCGGGTAACAGGCTGGATTCGGATGGAGTCAAGCTGTTCGGAACCTCCGCCGCCAAGAATATCGCAGATAGGGCCATCCAGGTTATGGGTGGCTACGGCTACGTTGGTGAGTACACTGTCGAGAGGCTATGGCGGGATGCCAAACTCCTCGAAATCGGGGGTGGCACCCTCGAGGGACATCAGAAAAATATCACTAGAGACCTCGCTGACGATTCCGGGGCAATAGACGGATAGTGGTAGTCCCGGGAGGATTCGAACCTCCGTCACCGGGACCAAAACCCGGTATGATGGACCACTACACCACGGGACTCCAAGCCGATGCTGGCGAGCCCTTGCTTTTGATTTGACGGGACACCTAGCCGACACTATCAAAGGTTCTCGGAGTGCCCTTGGAACATGCGTCAGCGCACAGCGTCTGCATTAGTGCTGCTACTGCTACTGTCTTCTCTTTCGGTCGGCATGGCTTCAGCTGACATCTCACAAGCCCGTAATCCCAGCATCACAGATGCTGATGATGGTGGCAACAGCGAGTATAGTCAAAACTTCCAGAGCGGGTCTCCATGGATTGAATCAAGTCTCTGGGAACGAGTCGATTCGGATGCGGAGCAAGTCAGAGTGACGGTCATTACACGTTCTTTGGCCATGCTCAATCAGTGGCAGTATGACAACGACGCTATCGAGGAGCAAAAGCCGGCCAAGAGCGGAGAGTCCCTAGTTGCTATCGACCCGATCGACGGACAGGTCGACCACAGGACTTTCTGGATGGATGCGGGTATCTTCCACAAGCTGACAGGAGTCCCTGGTGTCATCGCCATATTGGACGCCGAGAATACACCCGAACCCTATGACACGATGCCTTTCGAGTCTCCTCCGGAATTCGAGCCTGAGTCGGTCCGCAGCGGTGAGATACACGGTGCCAACGATGCATGGGAGAGAGGGTATGCCGGAGAGGGCATAGTGGTCGCCGTCGCAGATACAGGAGTAGACTTCGGACATCCTGATTTGAACGGCACTCAAGCCAGAGTTACAGACACTAAGTCGCCTTACGAGGGTTGGCCGCTTATGTTTGATCACAACAGCATGTACTACTGGCTGTTGTACGGCGATGCCTACCCTGCCAGAGGTACTTGGTACGCCGACACATCGATAATTGATTACGACAACAACACCGATGGATTGCTAGATGATTCCGGATACAACATAACCGGCGTCAACGCCTCACTATCGGGAGCTTACCACCTAGGGGAACACCCTGATTGGAGACTCATTGACAAGGCGGGTGGAGACGTACCCATCCTAGTGGTGGATGATAGGATATCAGGGCTTTACGAGACCGTTTACCCTGACATCAACCGGGACGGACAATTCTCGAATGACGTCCCGATGCGCCCGGGAGAGGAGACAGCCGGCCTAGACACCGATGGAGACGGTCTATGGGATATCTCAGGGGGCTTGGTCTACTGGGTGGCCGATGGTACCAACGGAGTGCCTTACACAGACACCTACGCGGCACGCCACGGCTACGCAAATCGAATTCCAGGAGCAGGGAACCTGACTCTGTTCATGATTGAGTCGGGAAGCCACGGGACGCTTTGTGCCAGCGCGGTCGCCGCACAGGGGATTGTGAGTGACGGCAAGGTCCTAGGGATGGCTCCGAACGCTACCATATCCTCGATAGGTAACCACTACTCAGGTGGTCACGCGCTCGACGGCTGGCGCTTCATCGCCGAGGGCTACGACGGCGTCACCATAACTCAGGGCGACCAGCCCCACATCGGCTCGTTCTCGTTCGGATACTCTTCGATCGACGAGGCCGGTGCCGATGGCTACTCCTTGTATCTTGACTGGCTCACTCGGGTATACAATGACAACGCATCCTACTCCGTGGCCATAGGCAACGGCGGTCACGGCTTCGGCACTGCCAAGGTACCCGGTGCTGCCCACGGCATCTTCTCTGTCGGCGCCTTCAGCAGCCGCTCCAGCGACTCATGGGGGCAGAACGCACCCTGGTCCAACCGAGGCCCCAACGTGGTCGGGAGGATGGATCCGGACATCGTCTCTGTCGGATGGTCCGCTACTGGTGATGTGCCTCTGAACCAAAGGAGCAACGCGAACTCCGCCTGGGGTACTTGGGGTGGGACCAGCCTCGCCACTCCCATCGCAGCTGGACTGATGGCGCTGGTAGCACAGGCCTGGCAGGCCAATCTTGGATACCACCCTGGGTCACAGGAGTTCAGGGACTTCGTGATGTCCACCTCCGACGACAGGGGCTACGAACCGTTCGTCCAAGGCGGTGGCTGGTTCAACGCGTCTCGTGCCACAGCCACCCTAGACGGGGCTAACGGTACTTGGTGGGCCAGTCCCGCTCAGTGGAACAGCGGTACCTTCCAAGGCAGCCACAGGGACGCCAACATCAACCTCATGCGTCCAGGGGAGTCGCAGGACGTCGACCTAGAGTTCGCCAATTATGGCGACACTGACGTCCTCTTGAGATTCACTCCGACTGTTTTCGCCCCCTTGGAGCACACTGTGCAGGTGTGGGAGAGCCTAGGCAATGGCAGCGAAGAGGGGCTTAACGATTCATGGGATGGCCACCAAGGTAGCAGGCCCGACCTGTTGATCCCCCTGCACGTCACAAACGGCACCGCAAACAGGTTACCCATCGATACCTTGCAGCTCAGAGCCAGAGCTACCATCGAGTACTCCGCGTTCGATGAGAATCAAGACCGCAGTTCGGAGGAGCGGGTGCTCTTGCAGATATACCGCTGGAGCGACGATGACGGAGACGGCATCTACGTCGAGGACTTCGACAACGACTCAATGGTCGACTCCGATGATTGGACCGAGTCGAGCGAGCTCGAAGAGGTGACCTACTGGTGGGAGAATGGTCCGAACGCCGAGGTCAGGGTCGGACTGCCCTTCGAGGATGCCAGAGACGGCCTCTTCCTCGGGGTCTGGAACTACAACGGGCACCAGTCGGACGACCCTGTCAGGATTGAGATAGACTGGACCGCATTCGGTAGCACGGACGACGACTGGATTACTCTACCAATCACCACCGTGGTCCCTGCCAACGGATCGGCATCAACACCGATGACGGTCTCGGTCCCTGCCGACGCCGAATCTGGTTTGCATCAGCACGGCGTTCTCATCGAGTCCTTCGAACTAGATCAGGGGGGCAACTTGACCTCAACGACACCACACAGGAACTGGACCCTCCCCGTAGTCACCAACGTGCCTTGGAGCGGCCCGTTCTCACTAAATGCGAGACCGCTGGATGGCAACGTGTCGAACCAGACTCTGTACGACGAGGAGTGGATAAGTGGGGCGACCAGATGGGACTGGAGGGCTGAGAGCGGCGACTGGCGCTTCCTCTCAGTCGAGTGGCCTGAGGAGTGGGACACCGGAGGAACAGCCATCCTCGATGTCGACTGGGAGGACAACCCATACACCGACATCGACGTGCTCTGGCTCTCGGAGATGGCTCACGGATATGCCGAGGACGACCCGGATGCATATGGTGATTCAACCTTTTTCATCGAGTCGCGCTCAACCAACAACCACGCCGGCAGCGGCTCGCACAACTGGGGGACATACACTGGTACTTCGCGAGAGATGTTTGCCGTCCCTGCCGAGCAAGGAGTCCACCAGATGGTCCTGCACACAGCTCTGCACGGTGTCTCATCAAATGACAACCCACTCAATATCTCAGTAGGATACATCGCTGCCGAAGAGTCCGGCTTTGAGCAGGTGGTGACTGATTGGGCCGAAGGTAGCGGAGTTGACGCGGTTCATGTGGTCTCGACTGTGCCACTGAACGTTGACTCGGTGTCTGCATACGGTTGGAGCCAACCGGTCCATTTCGATAACGAGACTGCCTTCCAAGATGTCTCTGGCGACAAGATGACGGCATCGTGGTGGCACAATATGACAGTCCATAACTCCACCGAGCTGAACATCAAGATGAACGCTCACGAGGACGCAGATCTCGACCTATTCTTGTTTCGCGACTCAAATGGAGATGGGACATTCTCCTCTGGAGAGGAGGTAACACGCTCGTGGTCTGGTTCATCGGCAGAGACAATCAGAATAGTCGACCCTGATGACGGCTACTATTCGGTCGCAGTACACGGTTACTCCGTGCCGAGCGGAACAGTCCAGTTCTGGATCGACATCGAGGTTGTAGGCGGCGAAGAACTCGTGATAACCGATCAATTATCGCTGACTAAGGGCGAGATAGATGCGATTTGGCCTAACGGCAGCGATACACTCGCAGGACAGGTCCCATCTTCCGCACTACAAGTCAACCTCGCCTATGATAGGCCGGAGACAGCTGGAATCTGGACAGGTTTCATCGATATCACCGTTGAAGGTGACATCAGTCTTCGTCTTCCATACACCTACGAGTTGGTCGAACTCGACCCCGAGGTGAGTTTTGACATCCCTGCCAACCTCACGCAGTCCAATTCAGTAGTGCCGATTCGTCTGCACGCCTTGGACATCGGTATCGGCTTCCGCCTCGACGACCTTGACTGGGAACCGGTCGACGAGAGCACTAACGTTCCCGAAGCCGACCTCGTCGAAGCCATCGACACGGTCGGTGTGCACCACAACCTGACTTCGATATGGAACAGTGGTAATCACTTCGCGATACCCGAGAACATTACTTTCCGAGAGGTCTGGGTCAATGCCACCCTACCTGCAATCGAGCAGTGGCATGATTACCGGGCCACATTGACAGATATCTCGAACAACACTGCTGAGGCCTACCTCTCGGTGGCTTACGATGTGACAGCGCCCACATTGGCATTGTCGAACATACCTTGGATTACCAATCAACAGAATCTCACTTACATCATCCAGACAGAACCCAGTGCGAGCGTTACTCACTCAGGCAGTGTAGTTGAATTGGACGAGAACGGCAACGCAGAACTCACGATTCAACTGGCAGAGGCCGAAGCTAGGTCGAATTCCGGATCATCTTTCTATTACGTACATGGCAACAGCATCTTTGACATAGTGGTCAGCGATACTGCTGGAAATTCATTCACTAGGGAGTTTGTCGTGGTGTATGATCCTCATGTGCCCAGCGCCGACCTTCTCGATGTTTCCGACCAAGCCGGTTATCACTACACTCCGGCACAGATTTCCACACCTGTGAATATGAGCGAAGGAGTGCTCACCGCCTCAATCCCAGTTGACATCCGCGACTGGTGTTTGAGAATCACTGCCTTGAATTCGCCTCACCAGTCTGTTCAGTGCGAGACTAACCAATTGATTCCACAAATCGTAATGCAGGATGACCCCGGTCAAGTGAGCACTGTCACTCAGTACCAAATAGACACTACTGAGTTGCCAGATGGGGACTACCTCATTTCTCTCGAGATGATTGACTGGGCTAACAACACGGACACTGAGGAGTGGCCCCTAGCTCTCGACCGCACCACTCCTCTCGTCGAGTGGGCCATCAGCCCTGGCACCGAAGACTCATTCTTCGACCATAGGCAGGGGCTCTCGTGGCTTTCCAGTGAAGAAGTCCATGTCCGTTTCACTATCGACGGTGTCCTCATCAGCGAGCGCACTGCAATCACCAGCGGGGCCTTGTTTGAACTGAACCACACCGGGGTACACGAGGTTTGCTTGGAGGCTGTTGACTTCACAGAACCCCAGGAAAATGACAACAGGTTCCTCGAATGCCGCAGCATCCTGCTCGACGCCTCAATCTACAATACCCACGTCGCTGCTGACTGGAACGGTGGCCTTGTGGCCATCGACCAAGTCGAGACAATCCTTCAGAGAGGGCCCGACCAGGAGATTTGGTGGAGCAGAACTGATGTCGAAGGAGAGCACCTGATTGAGCCCGGAGCAAGCGTGGTTAGCGTCATATTCGATCTAATCGAGGGCGAGAACCAGTTCCTTATCGAAATCCACGCCCTAGACCACGTAGACAACTACACACTCTCTATCGTAAGAGACACTACTCCTCCTGTGTTGAGTTTCTTTGAGGTAACTAACCGAACCACTCCTCTGGTTACAACCCGCGTCGTTGGCGGCATTTGTGAGCACGGTACGACGGTGATGTTGTGGACCGAAATCGAGTCGAAAGAGTTCGTATGTGACTCGAGTGACCAGTTCGAGATTCACATCGCAATACCCGAATCTCCGGGCACACACATCATCAACGGACTTGCCGTCGACGCCGCCAACAACCAATACACATCTTCGATAGAGGTAATGGAGCAAGAATGGATCGACTGGGCTATCGAGGACGCCCGGAACTCTGGCCCGATGCTGTGGTGGTTTTCTCTCGCAGTTATCGCTGCACTGCTCGCCATAGCAGTGCCAACAACCCTGTTACGTAGGCGTCGCGCTCGAAGGGATGAGGTTGAGAATCACGAACCCGACCTTGAAGACATAATGTCTGAGATTGAGAGAGTTGCTGAACTGCCTATTGTCGAATCCGAAGACGAACTGGCTGAGTAAGGCTCATGCCCTTCCGTATGCACGACGATGCGTGGAGATAGGCAGCATAGCCGTGCTGGGTGCCGGCCAGATGGGCAATGGTATCGCCCAAGTAGCAGCTTGCGCGGGCTACCATGTGACCATGATTGACATCGAGCAGACCTTCGTCGATCGCGGCATGGCATCGATTGAGACGTCTCTTGCAAAACTTGTCTCGAAGGAGAAGATGAGCCAAGCTGATGCCCACGCCGCCCTCGCGCGCGTGCGCATATCGACAGACAGGGGCGAAGCCTCAGATTGCGATCTTGTTGTCGAGGCAATTCCCGAAATTCCCGAATTAAAATTCTCCACATTCTCTGAGTTAGACAGTATTTGCAAGCCGGAGGCAATCCTAGCCAGTAACACCTCAAGCATCAGCATCGATGAGATTGCAGCATCAACCAATAGGCCCGACAGAGTAATTGGCATGCACTTCATGAATCCTGTTCCAATAATGAAACTGGTCGAGATAATCAATGGCTCCGAGACCTCCGACGAGGTCAACTCGGCAGTAGTCGCTGCAGCAGAGAGGATGGGCAAGACCGCACTTTCCTGCAATGACTCGCCTGGTTTTGTGAGCAACAGGATACTGTGTCCTATGATTAACGAGGCAATCCTAACTCTGCAGGAAGGCGTAGCCGAGCCTGAGGCCATTGATGGAATCATGAAACTCGGGATGAATCATCCTATTGGCCCCCTTGCACTGGCCGATCTTATCGGACTGGACACCGTTCTTCACATCATGAATGTCCTGCACGAGGGTTTCGGGGACGACAAGTACGCACCCGCGCCGCTATTGATTAGCATGGTAGAAGATGGAAAACTCGGTAGAAAGAGTGGCGACGGATTCTACTCCTACTAATCATTCGTCGTACAGAGGCGGTGCAATTTACGCACTATCTTATGGTGCCAAAGTTCAAGCGTTCCAGCATAGCCCTAGGGCTATGACTAGCCGTGGCGTTGCGAGAACAATCACTACCCTGATTCTACTCTCTTGCTTCTCTGGGGTGGTGCTTGCGAATGATGCTGGCACAGGTGGAGACGCTGGGAGCTCTACTTCCACCGCAGTTTGGCTGCCAGCAACCAACGCCACATACTACGGAAACCTGACTATATCTTCGGATAATGACGACTACTATGCGATAAACATGTCCAACGCCACGGGAATCGCAGTCGAGTTAACGTACAACAGCACCGAGGACTTTGATCTGTACCTATTGGACCAGAACGGCACCTACATCGATACCAGCGTTTCAACAGGAACTACCGACGCAGTGACCTCCAACGGAACCAATGTCGGAGGAACTACGGTGTACATCGACGTCTCCCGCTGGGCCGGCTCCGGCCAGTACACCTTGCAAATCTGGATATTCGTGATTACGCCGCCACCGACCCAAAACGACGCAAACACCGGTGGCGATGCTGGTGACACATACTCTACGGCGACAGCCCTAACTGGTACGAATGCTACATACTACGGCTACGTTGACAAAAGCACCGACGAGTTCGACTACTACAACATCCCTGTTCCATCTTATCACCGTATCAACGCGACCGTATCTTGGAACACCTCCAGTGCCACCCTTCACCTCCATCTGTACGACTCCACCGGACAATACCTTCCAGGTGGACAGGGCTTCAACAGTAACTCTCCTAACACTGTCTCCAGCGAAAATTCCTCGGTTGGTGGGACAACTGTAACTCTAATGGTCAGGGCCTGGGTCGGTGATGACGACTACACCCTAACGCTCGAGTTCGACAACATTTCCTCCGCTCCCGCCTACAATCAGAACGACTCGGGAACAGGCGCCGATGCCTCCGACGACTACAACAACCCTACAGGAATAATCGCCAACATAGGCCAGAACGACTTCACTGGCTGGGCTTCCAACGCCGACGACCTAGTCGACGAGTACGCAGTAGACGTGCCTGTCGATTACGGCATCGCTGTCAGTGTCTCCTTTGACACCGGCGAGGTCAACTTCGACATAGCCTTGGCCTTGATGCCGAATCCAGCGAGCAACATCATCGACACCTCCACGGGCTTCGCCAGTCCCGAGACGGTCACCTCCAACGGCACCTACGTAGGAGGGGACGCCGTCCTGATTGAGGTCTACGCCTACTCCGGCGAGGGAGAGTACAACATGACCATCTGGATATTCACTCTGGACACTGATGGCGACGGCTTCTATGACGATGACGAGGTCACATGTGGCTCGGACCCCGATGATGCCTCGAGCGTCCCTCAGGACACAGACGCAGATGGCATCTGCGACGTCATGGACAACGACGATGACGGAGACGGCTACGATGACGCCAACGATTCATTCCCGCTTGACAATAGCGAGTGGGATGACACCGACAACGACGGAATAGGTGATAATTCCGATGACGATGACGATGGAGATGGCTGGACAGACTCAGATGAGTACCAGTGTGGTACAGATCCGATGTTGTACTCTAGTCAGCCTACAGATACCGATGCTGATGGGACCTGTGACGTGGTTGACGAAGATGATGACGACGATGGCTACCCAGACAACTTGGACGCCTTCCCCCTGGATAATCAAGAATGGTTGGACACCGATGGGGACCTAATCGGCGATAACGCAGACATCGATGATGACGGCGATGGCTTCAGCGACGCCATCGAAGCGACCTGCGGTTCCGACCCACTGGACGCCAATTCTCTGCCTCCCGATACTGATCAGGATGGCTCGTGCAACGCTGTAGACGGTGATGACGACAACGATGGATTCGCCGATGTTATCGACGCCTTCCCATTAGACGCGGGTGAATGGGTCGACACTGATGGCGACGGAATTGGAAACAACGGCGACGGCGACGATGATGGCGATTCAGTACCAGATATCGGTGACGTCTTCCCTCTGGATTCTAGCGAGTGGGACGACAATGATGGCGATGGAGTGGGCGACAACGCTGACCTTGATGACGACCAAGATGGCTGGTCTGATACCGACGAGGCGGACTGCCAGACCGATCCGTACTCCTCTTTCAGTATCCCTGATGACTATGATGGGGACCACACCTGTGACCGCGTCGATCCAGATGACGATGGCGACGGGACCGATGATATCTACGACATGTTCCCGTTCGATGCGACTGAATGGGAGGACTACGACTTCGACGGCGTCGGCAATAACGCCGACACCGACGATGACGACGACACTTGGTCGGATTTAGATGAGCCGAACTGCGGAACTGACCCATTGGATACCAGTTCCTTCCCTGCCGACTTTGACGGTGATAGAATCTGTGACCCTATAGACAACGACGACGACAACGATATGGCCCTCGACATCAATGACGCCTTCCCATTCGATCCGAGTGAGACCAAGGACACTGACGGGGACGGCAAGGGAGACAATGCAGACAACGATGATGACGGTGACGACTGGCCCGACAGCGTCGAGGTGTTGTGCCTGACCGAGGCTCTGTCTAACACTTCTGTGCCCCTTGACACCGATGGCGACGGCTCGTGTGACGTGATAGACGCTGATGACGACAATGACGAGGTAGGCGATTTGAATGATGTATTCCCTCTAGATTCAACGGAGTGGGAGGATCGCAACGGCGACGGGCTAGGGGACAACGCCAACCCCCTCTCTTTAGTCGATCACATGAAACTCAACCCGATGTTGACCATTCTGAGCGTGCTGGTACTCCTAACAGTAATCGGAGGCTCAGTGGCCTTTACCATAGGTCGCCGCAAGGGCCAGTCTGATGAATCATGGAAGGATGATGACTACAGGAGATACAGCAGTTCTCCGGAAGCAGCCTCAGATTGGCAGGATACACCACTTCCCTCGCTGTCCACCCCGAGTCCTGTTCCCGAGCTCCCTGAAATCGAAGTTCCTGAGGAGGTTGAGGATACGCAAGAAGTAATCGAGGTCGAGTCCGAGGAGCCTAGCCTCTCCGATCTCACAGTCGTCCAGTTGAAGGAGATGGCCAGCGAGCGTGGCTTTTCAGGATTCTCCAAGTTCAAGAAGTCTGAGATTATCACACTGCTCGAAACCGAGCCTGAAATTGAGGACGAGCCAGAAATCGTCCCCCCTCCACCGCCTAAGTTCGAGAGACGACCTCCTCCTCCGCCCCCAGGCTTCGAAAACGCATCCCCAAATGTGCCCGTCGTTCCCGTCAGGGCCGATAGTTGGGAAGATTTACCTGACGGCGGTGAATACGTCCAGACCGAGCCGATGCAGTACGTTGGCGAGGAGTGCGGTACTTGGGTCAGGCAGGAAGATGATAGTTGGATCCAACAGTAGATGTTTCACAGTGGCTGATAACCCTCTGCTTATCGGCCACAATAGACCAAAATAACCTCACAGGCAACATTTTTCGAAACCTCTTACTATAGAGATAGAAATGAGCATCTTGCGACATGACTATATCATTTACATTGTCTGATGCACGTTAGTGACACCCATGAATGAGAACGCCCCACGTTCAATCTGTCTAGCCATACTGATGATTGCATCTATCGCACTGCCGCTGTTTGACGCGCAGATGGATCCGCCCGAGCTACGAGACTCCAAGGATAAAATGGAGACCATTAACGGTGGTGCATGTACAGGGCACGACGCTTGTCGTGGGACTGATGCGGGTAATACGTACGCTACAGCGATTGACCTAACTGGTGACTTCGATTGGACAGGGGCCAACGAGACTAACGTCTACTTCGGGGATCACGATACTGCTACTGTCTACTGCAATGATTGCGACGAAAACAATGACTTCTACATTATTGATGCACCTCCAGGATATGGAGTAAGCGCTACACTGACATGGAACCATACGGGACAGGGTTCCTACGTCTACACAGAGACCTACGCTTACAGGTTGCATATGGGCAACGAGGACATGCTGGGATACTTCTACACAGACACCAGCACTTACGGCGGTGCGTGGGTATACTGCTACTACAGCAACATGGGTCTACTGCAGACGACCACTGAGAACTGGGAAATGTACGAGGGTAACGCAAACACAGGAACTGGATATTGCAACAAGGCAACCTCATCTACCTATTCTACGTTCACTGAGGTTCCTCATGACCTCGCAGGAGAACCTATGATGGTTGGAGTCAGTTGCTACTACTGCTACCAGAACACCTACCAAGATTACCAGCTGGAGATTACTGTGTGGCCTGGGGACGCAGGTCTCCCCGGAGATCAGGTACAACCACTCACCGGCGCACCACTCCTCGAATTGGGTGGTGGCTGGTACTGGGGCGCAGCAGGCAGCCCATCCGGTACTAACTGGAACTCGATATCTGATACATTCGATCTTGTCGCAGGACAGAGCGTTGGTCTGGAATATGAGTGCGACTACTGGTGCCCCTACGAGACCGCAGTCTCTCTGACTGCTCCTAACGGAACTGCGTACTCTTGGGGCGTTGGCTCACTAGCCGGATATTCCACAGGTAGTTTAGGAACTTATTCAGGTGCTGGCACTTGGACTTTGGGTGCCACCGACTCTTTCGGTGATGGAGGCATCTTACTTACGGTAGCCGAAGCGTTAGGGAGTTTCACAGGTCTATTGACAGGCGACGCCTTCGATATGGAAGACATAAAGTCCGGAAACGTGGGAACCTCGGATACCTCCGATTTATGGGCGGTTCAGATTCCAGTAAATATGGCAGCCAATATCACCTTGGACTGGGAGGCCAATGTGGACCTCGATTTGTATGTCTATTCTAACGCTGATGGGACTGGTACAATCGACTACTCATGGTACGACCAGCCCGAGTTCGTCGATCTAGGCGCGGCTTACGCCGGCACTACCGTGTTCGTCAAGGTCGAGTACTTCGGCTACTACAGCGTAGACCCGGCCGCTGGCTATACCTTGTTGCTACAGCTTTCACCCTCTGTAGATCCTCCATGCTGGACTCAGGATGACGGCGGAACAGGGGCTGACGCAGGCGACACCAATTCTGATGCAACTAACGTGTCATCAAGTGCCATGGAAGGAACACTTACTGGAATGGTATGTGCCGGCTATGACGATTACGATTACTACCTCCTAGACGTCCCTGCCGACTACGGCGTTTGGGCACGGCTTGATTGGGGCAAAGACGACGGAGGTGGCGGCACTATCTACGGCTTCAACCACATGTGGTTCTACATGTATACCGCAACCGGCTCTTACATCTACGGGAGCACGTCAACCCTGCGTAATCCGCATGCTCTATCGACCAACAACTCATACACTTGGATCAATTCGTTGTCTGTGGCCTCGCAGGTCGTATTACAGGTTCGACATTATGATTCTCCTACTGATTGGGAACTGAATTACACGGTCCAGTATGCTATCTATGACCAGACTGTTGAGCCCACTCAGAGTTCAAGCCCAGATGATGCGGGCCTCGGTCAGGATGCTGGCGACTCGCTCCAGGGCCTCGATGCACTGGGCATTATGTCGATGAACCAGACCTTCAGTGGTTGGGCGCATGACAGTTGGGACAGGTATGACCACTACGAAGTCTACTTGCCGAACAACTACGCCCTACAGGTCGATTTGACCCACCCCGAAGAGAACTGGCTCTATCTGTACATCATGTACCTGAGTCCGACCGGTTACATGTACTCGGCCTGCTACGCTTCATCCTCGACCATACAAGGAGAAATGTCATGTTCGATAGGTTACACATACGGCGGACAATCTGTCTTCATCCGCGTTTACAACTCGATGGGTGGCGGAGAGTACGATATCGACATGACGATGATTACTCCCGACAACGAACCTGGCGCACCGCACAACGATTGTGGATCCGGTGTTGATGCTTCAGACAATATTTACACCAATCCAGGTGGAAACACGTGGCTGAATGACAGCACACAGATTGACGCCAACGGTGATGCCAACGACACTGGCGGCGTGTGCACTGGATGGAAGGACAACCAGTGGGATCCGAACGACTACTACAACATCCTCGTTCCTCCAGGCAAGTACCTGTCGATGAACGTCACATGGACTGCGAGCACCTACTACCTCTACACATACC
>Ga0315318_10000067_pt1 | contig 39267 bp, 53 predicted proteins | sample M1200m3416metaG_FD_203703 | JGI IMG/M metagenome (GOLD analysis project Ga0315318, IMG submission 203703) | Ammonia-oxidizing marine archaeal communities from Monterey Bay, California, United States - M1 200m 3416 | ecosystem: Environmental > Aquatic > Marine > Coastal | place: USA: California... | reverse complement strand
ATGCTAAGCGTGGCGCTCACGGGCGCGTTCCTAATCGCTTGCCTAATCGCGGGGATCCTATTCGGCGACATATAAACGACAACTAAACGGCAACGACGGGCGCCCTAACGGGCGCCCGTCTCGCGTCTACGGCGCGCCGCACCTACGCCCGTCTAAGCGCGCGAATTGTGCCACGGTAGTTAGGTTCGCTAGCGCTCGCGGGCGCCCGCTAAACGGCGCCTAGCCCGTCATAATCTGATGTTTGTGCATGGTTCGCGGCGATTAGTGACAGATATCTGGCGCTACCGGCAAGCCTATTGCCACGGGCTAGGGATTGGGTCTCATGACCCAATCGCACGCCCGCAGCTTCAGCTGCCCCTGCCCGAGGGCACCCCCCAGGGGGGGCGGGCCGGCGGGCGGGCGGGGTGTATAGATAAGGATCGACAGTGCGTACTACTTTTTTTCTTGGCTGGCCCATTCGAGCGGATGTCGTTGCTGTTGTTTGTCTGTCGTGAGCTAGCTCTGTACGCCACTTGTTTTTAAGTTGATCGCGCTAGCTCTAGCGCTGTCCCTGTTTGGTTACAAACTGCAGGGTGTCCCATTGCTATTTTGGTGGGACGGTGTGCTCATGTTTTTGAGCGATTGGAGTTTTGGATGCCTCAGAATGGTGGCGGTAAGGGTTGGGTGACTGATCCTGATTCTGGTGTGAAGGTGATGCCTGATCATTGGCGCGAGTTTTTGGAGTGGTTGTTGTTGGGGCCTGAGCGTGAGCCGAAGACGCAGAAGGCTTGGGCGGTTGATCATGACGTACATGAGGATTCGTTGCGTCGGTGGAAGCGTGATCCGCGGTTTCGTAAGGAGTGGGAGGCCAGGGCGGCTGAGTTGAATGTGCATGTTGAGCGTGTGCAGACGGTGATTGATGCTGTGTATCGGGAGGCTGCGAAGGGGGATGTGAAGGCTGCGTCTTTGTATTTGCAGTATGTGGATCGGTTTACTCCGAAGCGTCAGGTGATTGTTGATGAGGCTGAGGCTTCGGCGTTGTCGGATGGTGCGTTGATTACTGAGTTGGAGGATCTTTTGGATGCTCTTCGGGATGGGGACTGAGTTGGGGGATCCGAAGACGTTGGTGGAGGTTTTTGAGGAGCATCCTGAGTTGATGGGGGAGCGTGGTGTTGATCCGTTTGATGATGACGCTCCTATTGAGTGTTCGGTTGATGGTTATGAGGTGTGTGATTCATGCACTTAGGGGGATGGGATGAGTATCGAGGATGTGGCTGAGAAGGCCGATGTTTGGTCTGAGGCTATTAGGAAGATTGTTAAGGCCATTGTTGCGGCTGGCGTCGCGTTGGCGGCAGCGATTGGTGGTGTGCTGATGTGGTGGCCCTTTGGGGTGAGTGAGTCTGTGGATGAGTCTCCCGTTGAGGGTTGGGGGTCGCAGTGTTCGCAGTTGTATAGCGCTATGGATCATACGTGGACTGAGTCGCAGTGGTCTGTGTGGGAGCAGTTGCGGAAAGATCTAGGCTGTTAGTATGACAAATTTTAGGGTTTCGGTGTGTGCGGGTCAGGGGTTTAAGATTCCTCCGATTATCCGTGAATATAGGAGGGATGATCGGGTGTGGTTTCCTGATGTGTGTGTGTTCAGTGACTCCCCGTCGATGTACCCGTACAAAAAGTATGTGCCTGAGCATATACACGGGGGCGAAAGCTAACGAAGTGGGTAGCCGTTGTACCACATCACTGCGCTGTGTCGCTGGCCTTTGGTGATGGGTGTTATTTGGTGGTCCATGAAACTGGGGAATACGGTCATTGATCCTCTGGGGGCGTTGTTGAAGGTGTGGAGTTGGTCGTAGCAGCGGATCTGTAGTTCGCCGCCTTCGTAGTCTTCGGGGTTTGTTAGGTTGACTGTTGCCGAGAGTTTGCGGACGAGCCCTTGGAGTTTGGGGAAGGGTGTGAAGGTCAGTGGGTTTGGGTGCTCGGTTTGGGTTGTGAATTTGCGGGCGGCGTGGTGGTCTTGGTTCCCATCGATGTGCCAACGGTATCTTCCTTGCGGGTGGTATCGGGTGTACTGGACGGCTTCTGTGGCCTGTAGGTCGTATCGCCATCCTGCTTCTGTGTTGGCTTGACGTACCAGTGCGGCGATTAGGTCTGTTAGGTGGGGGTCGTAGAGCCAGGAGACTTGGGAGTCGCGATGGTTTTCGTCATGTCCGAAGTGGATTCCCTCGATTTGTTCGGTTGCAGCTGCGGCGTGTTGGATGTCGTCGCATTGCTGTTGGGTTAATGCCTCTGGGACGTACCAGTAGTGGTTGGTAAGCATGTCTCGATTCGATGATTTGAGGAAGGAAGTGGAGTGGCGTAAGTGTGTACGTGATGAATCTTACTTCTTGCGTAACTACTGGTCTATCGCTCATCCAGCGCATGGTCGTATTCTTTTCGATTTGCGTTCTTCGCAGGAGCATGCTTTGGGGGAGTGGGCTTCTGCGCGTTATTCGTTGACTCTTAAGGCTCGCCAGATTGGGTGGACGACGTTGGTTGCGGCGCACCAGTTTTGGTTGGCGTTTTTTCATGACGATCAGAACATTATTGATTTGAGTCGTACAGAGCGGGAAGCGGTTTTGTTGTTGCGTAAAACGAAGTATGGCTTTCAGCATTTGCCTAGGTGGATGGTGGCGCGTGGCCCTAAGTCGCTTGTGGATCATCAGCAGAGAATGCAGTTTGAGAATGGGAGTCAGGTTACGTCGATGCCTTCGGCGTCTGATCCCGCTCGAGGTGAATCTGCGACTCTGATCGTGGTTGATGAGTGGGGGTTTCTTCCTAATGCGGAGGAGGCGTGGGCCAGTATTGAGCCTGTTGCTGATGTTGGGGGCCGTATTATTGGTTTGAGTACGGCGAATGGTTCGGGAAACTTTTTTCATGAGTTGTGGGTTGGTGCTACGACTGGGGCGAATAAGTTCAGTCCAATGTTTTTTCCGTGGTCTGCGGTGGAGGATCGGGGTGAGGCGTGGTATGCGGAGAAGGTTGATTCGATGTTGCCGTGGCAACTCGCTCAGGAGTATCCGACTACCGCTGAGGAGGCGTTTGTTAAGTCAGGTAACCCTGTTTTCGATTTAGACGTTTTGGATGATATGGCGAAGCGTGTGAAGCGTGGCAAGCAGGGGTTTATGTGGCGTAACGGTAAGCATGTGGAGTTTCGGGTATGAGTATGACGATTTTTGAGCCACCACAGCTTGGTCATGCCTACGTGATGGGGGTTGATACTGCTGAGGGTTTAGCTCACGGCGATTATTCGGCGATTCAGGTGTTGGATGTTGGGACTGGGGAGCAGTCTGCTATTTGGCATGGACACATTGCGCCTGATTTGTTGGCCGAAGAGGTGTACGCCGTTGGTTTGCATTACATGGACGCACTTTGTTGTGTGGAGTCCAACAACCACGGGTTGACGACGATCACTGAGTTACGGCATTTGGGGTATCCGAGGTTGTTTCGCCGTCGAGCGTTGAATCAGGTGTCGAATCGGGTGTCTCAGGAGTATGGGTGGAAGACGACTCGTACTTCTAAGCCGTTGATGATTGACGAATTGAGTTCTGCGTTGCGGAATGACGAGATTTGCTTGTACGACAAACATACGATTGCCGAGTTGCGGACGTTTGTGCGTAACGAGAGGGGTTCGATGTCTGGTTCTCCTTACGATGACCGTGTGATGTCGTTGGCTTTGGCGAATCAGATGCGTAAGTACGCTCATGCGCCCGAATATGTTGAGAAGGAAGATGATTACTGGACGGTGAACTGGTTTGCCCGTCTTGCTTCGGGTGTGCCGGCGGCTGCAGGGACTCGGATCGGTGGGAATACGTTGCGTGGGACACCCCGCAAGGGCTATTGACGCCTACTTTTTGAGGTTATCGATGGGAAGAAACATCGCTCATACTCCTGGTTCCACAGTTGATGGGGCTAAGGGGAAAAACAATAAAATGGAACGTGGTTCTAGCGTTTCAGCTAATCCGATCTGGTCGCCTGGGGGTGGACAAAGTCCTAGGCAACGTACTGACTCGCCTAAATATGCGAATCAGACTGGTGGGTATGGTGAAACTACTGTCCGCGATACTCCCAAGAATCAGCACGGGACGACTGGCAAGGTTGAGCCTGCGGGCAAGCAACCGAATCTTCGCGGCCATAACGCTGGCTGATCGTGGCCGTCCTGTCAGATGGGGCGACCTTTGAGGAGTTCACTGACTACGTTTTGAAACGGCGTGGTCAGGTTCCTTTGATGGAGCTTCGCGAACTTTACGAGCGGCGCCTACGGTTGAAGTCGGTGACGATTTCTACCGGTCAGGGGTTGCAGTCGATTTTGCCTGCAGATGAGCAGGGTTTGACGAAGGTGGAGCGTGAACGAAAGATTCATGCTGAGGTGATGTCGTCGGGTCGTAACGTCGAGAAGGTTTCTGAGCGGGCGGTGTTCTGATGGCTCGAATGTCGAAGAGCAAGAAATTAGAGAAGTACCGTGAGCGTTTAACTCGAGCGCGGCGGTGGCGTTCCGACCAGGGGTATGACGATCTGTGGCGTCGCATGATCGACCTGTATCGGGGGAAGCACTGGCCTGCGACTACGTCTAATCAGCAAGATCTGATAGCGGTCAATCTAAGTTTTTCGACTATCAACGTGCTGGGGCCTGCTGTTTCGGTGAACCATCCGAAGGTGGTGGTGTCAGCGAATCGTGCTGAGGATGTGGCAGCGGCCAGTACCGTTGAGTCGATTGTCAACTACTTGTGGAAGCATCACGATTTTCAGGATTCGTTTAGGCGCTCTGTCAAGGATTTTCTGATCTTTGGGCATGGCTGGATAAAGGTTGGGTGGCGTTTCCAAGAACAGGAAACATCGGTATCTGAGTCTGCCCGTGTTGGGGCAGCTGATCGGGCGTTCGCTGAACTTGATGCGTACGCCGTTGAGAACCCTGAGATGGCTGGCGATCTTCCCTCGGATGAGGATGTGATTGCTAATCTCCCGAATACGGAGATGGTTGTAGTCGAGGATCAGCCGTTTGTTGAACGTGTCTCCCCGTTCGATGTATTTGTTGACCCTGAAGCGACTTGCATGGAAGACGCTCAGTGGATCTGCCAAAGAGTTCTTCGAACCTTAGATGAGGTGCAGAATGATAAGCGTTACAGGGCGTCGGCGCGGAAGTCGGTTACTCCTGATGGTGGCAGTCTCGTTATGTATGGGGATGGTCCTCCGCAGCGTCTTGAAACGGACGAGTACACGCAGCAGGAAGATCTTGTAACCGTCTGGGAGTTTTACAACATCACTGATAACACGTTATGTGTGTTCGCTGAGAATGGTGTGGGGGAACTTGTGGAACCTACGCCCATGCCGTACGCCTACGGTCAGCCGTTTGTGATGCTTCGAAATTATGATGTTCCTGATTCTTTCTACCCGATGGGTGATCTGGAAAGTATTGAGAGTTTGCAACTCGAGTTGGATAAGACTCGCTCGCAGTTGATGAATGACCGTAAGCGTGGACAAAGGAAGTATCTGTACCATGAGCGTTCGTTTGATGGGGCTGGCCGCGAGGCTTTGGAGTCTGATGACGATGGCCGTCTGGTTCCTGTCGTTGATGAGAACCGGCCTTTGTCTGAGGTTGTGGTACCGATGCCGCAGACGCCTGTACCACCTGAGATCTATAACTATTCAGCCATTATTGAGAACGATATCAACACTGTTTCAGGCATCAGTGAATATGCGCGAGGAGCTCTACCAGAGACTCGGCGTACAGCGACCGAAGCGTCCATTATTGCTGACGCCCAGAATGCTCGGGCAGCGGACAAACTGGCAACAATAGAACTTTCTATTGGGAGTATCGCTCGCCGAGTCATCCAGCTACTGCAGCAATACATGACTGGTGAAGATTTTGCTCGCATTGTTGGTCCTGATGGGCAGGATGCGTGGATTGCTTATAGTCGTGAGGAGATTGTTGGCGAGTTCGACTTTAATGTTGAGGCTGGTTCGACTCAGCCGATGAACGACACAATTCGTAAACAGCAAGCGGTTTCGCTTTTGAATGCGGTTGCCCCCTTGGTGGGCACTGTGATCGATGCGGGTGAAATTGCTAAACATGTACTCCAATCTGGGTTCGGTATCTCTGATCCTGAGCGTTTCATTATGCAGCAGCAGCCGATGGTTGAAGGCCCTGATGCTGCTGGTGTTCCACCGGCACCTATACCTGAAGCCCCAGGTGAAGCGTTCGCTCCGACTGGTGGCGTACCTCCTGAGTTGGTGGCGCAGTTACAAAATCAGATGGGAATGGCGCTTCCTGCATCGTAAATGGGACACCCCTCAAGTCCTTTGTGAGCAACCTTTTGGACTCCTAGGAGGGCTTTGTGCCTGAAGAAGAAGACGCAGTTGTTGAGGAATCCGTCGAGGATAATCCTGAAGCAGCAGCACCAGATGAAGTAGTTGGGGAACCTGACGAGTCATACACCATCAAAATTGATGGCGGTGAGGAACAGGTCAGTCTCGATGAACTCAGAAACGGCTATCAACGGCAAGCGGATTACACCCGCAAAACGCAAGAGATAGCTACAGAACGGCAACGATTGTCGCAAGCTGAAGCGATTGTGGCTGCGCTTGAAAGTGACCCTTCGGGGACAATTCAGGCTCTGGCACGATCATTCGATGTGGCTGTGGATACCGGCACCAAAGCATCTGACTTATCTGACGATAGTTGGAATGCTGAGGATGACGATCCCCAGATCAAACGCATCACAGAACTTGAGGGTCGCCTCGAGGCTCAGGAGCGCAACGCACGCCAACAAGCCATACAGAAAGAAGTGACCGAGTTACAGGATCGGTATGGGGAATTTGATTCCCAGCAACTCTTTAGCCATGCCCTTAAGAAAGGCATCGGAAACTTGGAAGCCGCGTTGAAAGATATGCGGTATGACGGTTTGACAGCTGAGGCTGACAAACTGCGTGATGAGCTTTCGGTGCTGGACAAGAAACGTGAGGGCGCTGCGTTAGTGGAGTCTGGTGGTTCGAAACAGCCCTCTGCGATTACTGAACCGTCTCAAGAGGCGGGAACGCTTCGTGAAGCTTTCGCTATGGCACTCAAACAGCACAGCTAAAGCACAACTAGGAGCAAACAAATATGGCCGGTAACGCCAATTTTGATGAGATTCTGACTACGACTCTCAACAACTATGTGCCCAAGTTGACAGACAACATATTTAGTGCTCGCCCACTGTTCTATGCCTTAACTAATGGTTCTGGTCTGCGAACGGTTTCGGGTGGCGCACAGATTGTTGTACCGATCATCTATGGCGCAAACTCAACCGCAAAATCTTACGCTGGAACTGAAACCATTGATATTGCAGCGCAGACAGGTCTTACGTCTGCCGCATATGACTGGGGCCAGTATGCAGCCACCGTAACGATCAACGGTTTAGAAGAAGCAAAAAACAACGGTGAGGCACAGATCATTGACCTTCTCGAAGGCAAGATCTTTCAGACTCAAGAATCCATTATCGAGAACATGAACGAAATGTTTCACGGTGATGGAACCGCCAAGGCGACTGACTGGAACGGACTCGAAAACATTGTTAACGATTCCGCTCTCACAGCCAACACTCTTGGTGGCATCGATCCGTCGGTGGCTGGTAACAGTTTCTGGAAGTCGTCAGCAACAACGGCGGCAGGAGCCCTGACATTAGCGAAACTAGCTACACGCTATAACGCTGTGTCGGTCGGCAATGACCAACCCACCATTATCATCACAACCGTAACTTTGTATGAGGCTTATGAGGCTCTGCTCACCAGCAACATTCGGTACACAGATACCGATATGGCTGACGCAGGTTTCCAAAACCTGATGTACAAAGGTGCGCCCATGACATTTGATGGGCAAAACACTTCGGGTGTGGTCTATTTCCTAAACACCAAATACCTGCAGCTTGTGCGCCACTCGGACACTTGGTTCAAACCGACTCCGTTTGTACGCCCAACTGACAAAGATGCGGTGTATAGCCAAATCCTCTGCTACGGCCAGCTAACTTGCAGTAACCGTGCCCGTCACGGCTACCTCGAGGGTGCAACTGCCTAGCAGCCATTCGGTGGGGGGTAGTCTGACTACCCCCGCCTTTAATCTCAGGAGAAGCATGGGGCGGTCCCTTCAGATTGGGTACAGTGGCAACGCTAGACCGTATGGTCAACCCGCAGACGACTCTCAGGAATACATTACTGAGTTCGTGGGTGGCAGGAATGTCACTCGGGTGCCTGACTATCTGGGGGAGATTGCTCCTGCTTCTTCCTGTGTTACCCCGACGAAGTCGGGGAATCCGTGCAAGGCACCACCTGTGTCGGGCACAGATACGTGTGTCTTTCACGGTGGGTGACAATGCAAATTCAGGACATGAGGTCGTACATTCACTCTGTTGTGGAGATCGATTCTGACGACATAAGCAATGACGTTCTGAATCGCTTCCTCGGTGAGGCGTATGACCTAGTCGTGTATTCCGAAAAACGGTGGCCTTGGTATGAGGCTTCAACGACGTTTTCGACTGTTTCGGACACTTCGGATTATTCGATGGCGACCGTTGGGGCAGCGGTCACGAACGGGTTGCGTGAAATTGGTGCGCTTCGCACCGACTCTCAGGTTCTTGAGTTCATTGGCCGCGACGCTGGGGATCTCAGCTACCCGTTGAATTCGGCTGGGTCTGGAGAACCGTATCGTTGGTCTTTCTGGGGGGAAAGCGTTCGGATTTATCCGACTCCTGCAGCTGTCAAGACGATCTATGTGCGGGGCTGGTCAAGTCCTTCTGCTTTCGGCATAGGGTCCGTTGATGGGACGAGTCCTTCCGATTTTCCTGATCCGTTCCATATTCTCTTTGCGACTTACGGCATTGCTCGAGCGTACGAGCAGCAAGAGGATATCGAGATGGCCGATTCGTATCACAGGATGTTTACAAGAGAATTAGATAATTTGCGGGCACGCTATTTGGATGCGCCTGCTCCTCAGCCTGTGGTGTTGAATGGTTCTTCTAGCCGTCGGTGGATGAGCTCAGTGAATCTCCCTGGTCGTCTCCGCTACTCGTGGGAGTAGCGGATGCCACGCAACTACTATCTCCAATCTCTTGAGAGTTTCAGTGGGGGATTGAATCTTCGTTCTGACCAGTTCAATCTGGCGCAGAACGAGTCGCCTGATTTGTTGAACGTGGATGTTGATCCGCGTGGTGGGGTTCGTTTGCGTCGAGGAGTCGAAGTTATCGATGGTGATAACACGGCTTTGGGGTCAAATGTGGAAGGTATCGGCTCGTTCTTTACTGATGCTGGCCTCTCTGAACTCGTTGTCAACTACGGCACTGCGGTGGCGTACAGTACTGGGTCGTCAGCGTGGACAACTATCACTGGGCAGACTGCTCGCACTACCGGTACTCGGATGTACGGCGTAACTATGAACAACTTGTTCTACGCAGTCAGCGGTGATGTTGTCTCTTTCAAAGTGACTGCAGGTAACAGCGGCACAGACCTTGGCACCAACCTGAACGGGACCGCCGGCAACTTCCCTATTGCACAGTACGTGACTTTCTGGAATAACCACATGTGGACGGGGAAAACTTTGGAGGGTGGTACTGCCTACAACTCTCGGGTTCGATGGTCGAATCTGAACGATCCAGAAACGTGGGCGAACACCAGCTACGTTGACATCGATATCGGTGAACGAGGCGACCAGATTACAGGGTTCGCTCCGATGGCAGACCGCCTGCTGATCTTCAAAAGCAACTCTGTTTTCGCTATCTACGGCGATGACACAGATACTTTCCAAATGGTGCCGTTAACTCGCGATGTGGGATCGATTGCTTTGTCGACGCCTGTGTCCACACCCATAGGTGTGTTCTTCTGGCATGACCAGAACGGCGTCTACCTGTACGACGGCCAGCGATTCAATTACCTGTTCGACAAACTGAAGCCAGCTATCGATGATGGTCGCCTCCGCTTCACTGACGCACCACAACTCGCATGGTTCCGTAATCGCCTCTACGTGTCAGTTGACTGGACCGAGGAGGGTGTCACCAGTCGACGGGTACTGATTTTGGATCCGTCGCTTAGCGCAGATGGTGCCTGGACTGTCACCGACATTGACGCTATGGGTTTGCATTCCCATACTCCTCCTGGCGGTGAGCCATTCCTTGCGGGTGCATGCGCTGATACCACGGGTCGAGTTATCAGACTTGAACAAGACCGGTACACAGACCTGTACGTCTCAGGTGCTGCCGCAGCAATCCCATCGTATTTCACGACGCCTTGGGTTGCTGGGAAGAACCCTATTGTTCAGAAACGCTGGGGTAAACCGCGTTTCATCATGGACACTTCGGCGTCAGGGACGGTCAACCTCGAGGTGTACAAGGATTACGATAAAGCCACATCCGTTAGCAATTCGTTTAACGTGACAGGTCGCGGTTCCACCTCAGTGTGGGATACGGCTACGTGGTGTACAGATTCTACTGGTGCCGGTGGGAATGCTGTGTGGGCTGCTTCGGCTGACACCAGCATCACCGACATCATCAAACTCACAACGATGGGATCGGCGAAAGCCATTGCAATGAAAGTTAACGGTCCCGACCATACGTCGGCCTGGGAGGTCAACTCAATGATGTTCACGTACCGCCCTAGGAGATTACGATGACGCTTGCTGTGACGAATTCATTTTCTGCTGGGGCGTCCATTGTCGCCAGTGAAATGAATGCGAACTTCAACGATGTGGAGGCGTACATAAATACGTCCCCTGGAGTGCTGGTAAAGACTGGGGGGACTGTCACTGGGGCAGTGATCTTTAGTAACGATTTCACTGTTTCGGGCACCTCGAGTTTGGGTACAAACAATCAGGTCTATATTGATGCCACTGAAACGGTGACGGGTTTTGCCACAGGGACCGACATCACGAACAACAACGTGGGGTCGTTCTTGTTTGACGCAGGCGTTCCTGTGGGCACAAACACCAATGCGCCTTACAACGGGAACCACTACCAGTACTCCAAATACGACACCCAATCGGGTGGCGGTGGAGCAGGAGCCGACCGACCTAAGTCTAAATATCGGTTGGTGATCAACGGTTCCATTCTCGTTAACGGTGACATCATCGGGTACACCGACGAGTGGACTGGGAACAGTGCGACGTATACGGCTGGGGATGGCTCTCGGATAGAGTGCCAGTGGTTGAATGTTAGAGAGAACGTGGACATCAACGGCTACTGTCGAATCCAAACAGACTATGACTACGCACGCCTGTATATGGGGAACGATTACAGTTCTGCTGAAGATTACATCGAGTGGAATGACACTTTACCTAACACGAGTCTCCCAGGATTCCAGTTTGTCCATAACGGTAACCCGCATCTAGTTATTTCCGAATCGTCTTACAGTGGGAGTATTGCTCTCGACTTGCGTGCGGCGTCAGGTTCTCAGTGGCCTGTCCTCTCTGGCACTGCTGCTGTGATCACAACGACTGGGAGTTCACAACTCGGGTTGTCGTCTTCTTCTATCCGTTTCAAAGAAGATGTAGAGGATCTCCCCACTGAAGATACTTGGGCAAAGTTGAGGGCTCTGAAGCCTCGCACGTTCCGTTGGAACGAGGAGATAGCAACAAGTTCAGGGTTGGATTACGAAACGCAGACGCCAGAACCAGGGTTCATAGCTGAGGAAGTCCATGAGGCAGCGCCAGACGCAACCTTGTACGACGAGAACGGCGACCCAATCGTGTACCGAGATAAGTCGATGCTTGCGTTGCTCGTGAAAGCGGTGCAGGACATTGACCAGCGGTTGGAGGCTCTCGAATAGTGCCTCTGACGACGCAGTACACGCAGGAGTTAACTCCCCAGGTAGCGATAACGCTCACTGATGGCCCCACCTATGAGGGGGCATGGTCGAGCGGTACTGCGTATCAGGCTGGGGATGTTGTGACGTATAACGACACTGCGTACATAGCGCGTCAAGGCAGCACAGGTCAGACACCTGGGAATACAGCTTACTGGCAGCAGATGGCTCCAACTCCGTCGGCTGGTGGTGCCGGCGCTACTGGGCCTGCAGGGCCGACGGGTTCGACAGGGTCGACTGGGCCTACAGGTCCCGATGGCATATCTTTGCTGAACGGTGGCAGCGACCCTCTCGTCGGTACTGGCGACATAGGCGACTTCTTTATCAATACTGCAAGCAGCCAGATCTTCGGTCCTAAAGTTGGTTCTCCCAGTCCTTCGTGGGGTACGGGAACGAATCTCATAGGGCCAGGGGGGAGCACTGGGCCGACAGGACCGCTCGGTCCGACAGGTTCGACGGGGCCTACAGGGAACACAGGAAATACTGGTGGCATTGGTCCGACTGGTCCGACTGGTCCGACAGGTGATCCAGGTGGACCGCCTGGACCTGACGGTCCGACAGGTCCGACAGGTGGCACGGGACCTGACGGTCCGATTGGGCCTGCTGGCACAGGGAATGGTTTGCTGGACGGCGGTTTGCCAACCAGCACGTATGGGGGAGTTTCCCCTGTTGATGCAGGAGGGCCGTAAATGCCGTTGCAGATTCAGTTCAGACGAGGCACAGCTTCAGCGTGGGCTGCCGCAGATCCGACGTTGGCTCAGGGCGAGTTCGCTTTGGAGCTTGACACGGACAAGTTCAAAATAGGTGACGGTACGACAGCGTACGTCAGTTTGCCGTATGGGGGCATAGTTGGGCCTGTAGGGCCTTCTCTTGCCAACATTGATGGCGGTTTAAGTAACTCGGTATACACCATCGCTGGGCCAGTCGATGGCGGGAACTCAGGAGCACAGTAATGGCAATAATTATTCAATTGCGGAGGGATACCGCTGCGAACTGGACATCGAACAATCCGACTCCCGCTTCGGGAGAGTTTTGTATCGAAACCGACACCGATTTTTATAAGATTGGTGACGGGGCTACGGCGTGGACCTCTTTGGGGTATTCGTCGCTGCCGTCTGGGACTGCGCCGTTGGCGTCACCGACGTTTACGGGGGTTCCTGTTGCGCCTACAGCGGCAGCGGATACGAATACTACGCAGTTGGCGACGACTGCGTTTGTGATGACCGAACTCGGTGATTACGCTCCTTTGGCTTCTCCAACATTCACGGGTGCGCCTCTTGGGCCTACCGCTGTGGCAGGGACGAACACTACGCAACTCAGCACTACTGCTTTCGTTACGGCTGCGGTGGCTGCTGCTCCATCAACATCAATCCTTCAAGTCCAAGTATTTAGTTAAGGAATCATTATGGCGACATATACAAAAACAAAATTATCTGCTAGTACAGATGGTAGAGGCATTCTTGTCGCTACTACTGGCGAGCCAGGGACTACTATTCATACTGGTAGTTCTGTGGCAACAACCATAGACGAAGTATGGCTTTATGCTGTCAACAAGAGTAGTGCCACAGATTACAAGTTAACTGTTCAGTGGGGTGTTACAGGTGACGCTAATGACTGGATCGAGCAAACAGTTACGGCTGAAACAGGATTGGTTCTTATTACTCCTGGTTTAATTCTCCAGGGAAATGCTAGTGCTGCTTTGGTAGTTAGAGCGTTTGCTGAGAATGCGGCGAATGTTATTCTTCATGGTTATGTAAATCAGATCACAGTCTAGCTAGGAATCTGAATGTCGTTTAATCAGTTCCGTACTAACCCAAGTCAGGCTGCCAGCAACTTTAAGGGTAGGTCGTCTACTCTTAAAGGCTGGCCGTCTACCGCTGTTTCTACTTGGATGAACGGCGGGTTGTTTGGTAGTGGCCCAGTGGAATTTTCTGGTGGGTCTAGTTCCGTTGTGGGTGATTATACTTATGTGACGTATGCGTCAAGTGGGACGATTACTTGTGTTAGCGGTGGCGAAATTGATTTGTTAGTCGTTGGCGCTGGCGGCGGAATGGGCGCTGCGACTGGTCAGAATACTGGCGGTGGCGGTGGTGGCGGTTGTCTTGCTGGTACTACTGTCACCGTAGAAGCAGGCGATTACACTTTAACTATTGGTGCTACCCCTGTTCTCAATACTGGCGACCCTGGTGGTGATACCCACATCCTTATAGCTGGCTGGAATCTTTACGCATGTGGCGGCGGTAACGGCGGCTACGGCGGCTACGCAAATTGTACTTCTGGTGGAGGAGGAGGAGCGACAGGTCAAGTAACTCCTTACCAGCGTGCAGGTGGAGCAGGTGGCGGTGGGGGTAGTTGGTACGGCTACTGTTCTGGTGGCCCTGGCTATGGTTCAGTAACCGCAAGTGCTGGTACTGGTAGCGGTGGAGGTACTTGGAGCACCATTACAGCAGGTAACGGTAACGGGAGTTATAACTCTTACGAGAATAGAGGCGGCGGTGGCGGCAGTGGCAGCGGTAGCAGTTCTTTTAGCGCAGATGGCCCTGCTGGTTATACGTGGTTAGATGGCAATACGTACAGTGCTGGTGGTGATGGAGGTGGCACAAACAGTCCTGAGGCTACTGCTTACGGACGAGGCCAAGGTTATTACAACCAACTCGGTCAAAATGGTGTCTTTATCGTACGGTATTTAACGGACGGGTAGCTGATGAGAACTTTTGCTGAAGTAGATGGAAACAACCTTGTAGTTAATGTTGCTATCTTTGGAGATGATAAAACTCCTGTAGATTTAGGGTGGTCTGGGTGGTATGAAACCGCAGAGAACATTCGCAAAAACCCAGCAGGAGTTGGTTCGACGTTTGTTCCAGAAGCAGACGGCTATCCTCTCGGATTGTTTTATCCTCGATCTCCACATAACGGATGGGTGTTAGACGCTAACTATGAGTGGGGTCCACCTGCTGACAAACCTTACCCAGATGGCTATGGCGAACCACCTAACACTTGGTGGTGGGATGATCTGATTGAGGACTGGGATGAGAAAACTCCTGTGCCCGAGGAAGAGGAAGAGGAATGATTGACATAGGGCTAGAAGACGTAATCGCCCACCTTTCCCCTATGGGTCAGATGGAGTGGGAGAACGCTGTGTTGCGAACACAGTTGGAGCAGTTGGAGGCAGCGCAATGTACTTGCGACTGTTGTTGTGGGACATCAGAGCCCACGTAGATGAGGTGATCTAGGTATGGCGTCGATTGTTGAGCCAGTGGGAACGATGGGGCCAGGGCGCCGCAAGTCAACCCCTAACCGAAACTTGTATAGCGCTGGGATCCCAAGTCTTCCAGCACAGAACCCGAATCGTTTCGAACGGCATCCGATAGAGGCTGAACCCTACCGTCCATCGACGATCCAACCAAATCCTAATGATTGGATCATGCCTTACACCCCGCCGACGCAACCAAACCCTGATGTCATTCAGCGACTTGGGCAAGAGTCACAGGGACCCATCCCAGAGTTCACCCCCGAGCCTGTACGCCCCACAAAGGGAACTCACATAGCTGATGCTGCGACAGCTGCGCTGCAATATATGAGCCGGCGTGATTCCGATGTGGATCGTTGGGGCGCTTACCAGCGGCCTGATGGTGCGCCCTATGGAACTGGTGATGTTGTCAAGGCCGGTATCCCTGGAACGCCGAACGCCAAGCGAATCAATGATGCGATAGTAGAGATCCAACGTCGAGCAGCTATTGACCAACTCGGTATGCCGCAGAGCCGTTTACACAGTTCAGGTCAGGACATGGAATCGGCGCTGAAGACACGCGGCATGACTGACTATCCGCTGGATATTCCCGTTGACCGAAGAGTGACCGACTACCCGACTGATATCCCAATGGGGTGGTACCCGCAAGACGACACAGGACGCTACCAACGCGAACTAGATCTATGGGCTTTAACTGATGGCCTAAAAAATCAGCGTGACTTAGACGCCCAGTACCTGGGCATCGATATGACGCCGAAGGTTCTGTCAAGCGGAATTCGAACCAGCACAGAAAGCGAAGCCCTTGGAGGGGACAATAACCTGCCAGTGAAGACAAGCGATCAGCAGAGTGCTGTTCTTGGCGGGTTGGGCAGCCAAATTGCTCCTGGCAGTCTTACGGGGAAACCCAAATTTGGGTCAGCCGACTACGGGTCACCCACCTATGGTGGCTATTTGGCCCCCGAACTCATTGCTTTAAAAGCAAAGCTTGCGAATTCTTACCGCATGAAGCAGCGGGCAATGCGTGACAGAGCGATGTATCACGACGATGCGTCAAGAGACTTCAACAAAAAAATTAATGAGGTCGGAGCGCAATATAATCGGCGAGGTCTTGGGCCTGACACTGGTCTGATTTCTCGTGACAAGGGCCGTTTGGGTGAGTCCCATATTCGCGGGTTGGGTCGCTACGACATCAGCTACGGCGACTATATGGAAGACAGGGCAGTGCAGGATGATGCTGCTCGCCGGCAAGCATTCCTTAACGCAATGCAAAAATATCAAGCAGATGTCGCTTTGAGGGCGGCAATGAAGCCAAACATTATGGAGGCTTTCTAATGGGCGTCGGGAATATGACTCCTGAAGAGGCTCGCTATTTATACGAGCATTACGAACCCGAATCGTTTCGGAAGCGTTCCACTCCCCGCGTGTACGGGCCAGCCGATTTTCCCTCAGGCTGGGATACCGACCGCCCCCCGATCAGTATGCCTAGTTCAGATATGTCGTACAACTTTGATGGGTTGGAACAACGAAGGCTTCCCCCTAGTAGTGCTTCCCTCGAGGAAGACCTGTACGCCATGCTCAACCAAAGCGCTCAAGACACTCACGCTTTAGATGCAGGGTTTGCGTCTGATCAGCGCGATCGCCTGTTGGGGTTGATGGTCCCTGAAGCTGGTGGTGTTCGCTCGGGCGGCTACCTGAACGAACTGAACGATTTGACGACGGGTAACATCGGCGCAATGAATGACCTGCAACTTGCAGGCATCGCAGATTTGTTGGCTGCTCAACAGGCTGGCGCTCAAGGCGTACATGGTGCGGTCACCTCAGGTGCGACGGGTCGCCAGAATCTGATTGGTGGACAGCAGGATGCCCGCATGGGTCGTGTCGGCGGTCAGATCGACAACTACGAGTCGATGATGCTTGGTGGTTACGGTGAGGAGGAAACTGCTGCCTTGGATTACCTATCTGGTGCTGAAGATATTCGGCGAGGAATGAGTGCCGATTCGCGCAGAGAAAGTGTTCAGGGGTATGAGGATGCGAAACAGGCGAACATACGTCGCCAAAACAATTTAGCCCAGCACCTTGATCCGATGGTGTCTGCGGCTGGTGCCGAAACCACGGCTCTGTTGTCGCAATCAGCGAATGTTTCGTTGGAGTTCCAAGACATGATGATTGGGATCGATGAGCAGATCGCTATTGATCGTGCTTTGGGTGTGAAGTCTGAGTTCTCTAAGGTCAGACTTCAGTTGAAGCATGATGTGTGGAATGCTCGTACTCGTTTAGAGAACAGTGTGGCTGACACGAAAGATGCTGCCGCATTGCAAGCGTTTGACACGATTGCTGCTGCGGACGCTAGTTTGGCTGTAGCGTTGGGTGCTGCTGGAATTCAGAGTACTGAGTCGTTGAATGCGGTTGCTCAGGCAACGCTGCAGCAGAAGAACGATCTTAGTTTGGCTATGTCGGGGGCACAGTTTCAGGCGAACGAGTCGTTCGCTGTTGACAAGTATGAAGCTGATAAGGCTTTGGTGACGCAGATCGACACGATTAAGGCTGCTGAAACCCAGGGCAAGATCGGGCGAGCAGAGGCTCGTGAGCAGATGTTGGCTGCTAAAGCGAAGGAGCAGCAGAGCTGGAATTTGAAGATGCGTCGTGGTGAGGAAACTGCGAAGTACCTTGGTTTCCCGCCTGAAGTTGCGGCTGCTTGGGGCGGTATGTCTGAGGCTCAACAAAAGGTGTACATCGAAACTCTGACCAGTGGTGACATCACTGTGCCTGTGGTTATTAATGGTGAAACCGTTGATGTGACTATGAGTCCTGAGGCGTATTTCGAGATGGAAGATCGAAACACTGGTCGTGCTTTACAGATGGCAGAGCAACAGCAGGACGCCTACGAGTTTGAGCAGAGCTCTCTTGACGATATGGATTTGATTGAGCAGTTGATGGCTGCTGGCGTTCCAATAAACAGCGAAACACTCAAATCTATTTTGGATATATATGCGGAAGCAGATAAAGCGCCGCCAACTGATCTTTTGCTTGCGATGTTGGAAGGTGACTCATCCTTACAGGCAGAAGCGCAGGCTGCAGAAGTTGCTGCTGGGGAGCAAGCGCAACGTCAAGCGTTGATTGATTCCATTGTCAAAGATTCAAGCGGTAGGACTCGCTCTGAGGGAGCAGCGCCTTCAGGCACCGATTTTCGCACAGGGGGGTTGCAAGACATCATTAACGCCATTCTCGGCAGGTCACCTGACATCGACAAACAGATCGCTGAACAGACGGGGAACTCTAACGGAGGCATGCTAAGCCGCGGAGATATTCTCCAAGGCGGTTCATGGTGATATGGCCGACAGGGCCGATATCCTTGCTGGTCTTGGAACGAGATCGGACATCATCAACACTGGTCGAACCAAAGGCAGCAACAGGGCTGCCATCATGGGGGCGTTGCCTATCGGTAGCCCTACGTCGTACACAGGGATGCTTGATGACGCCCTAATAAAACTCGAAGAGCAGGGGCTGTTGACAACTCCAGTCCCGTCTCTACGTTTCGACATACCTGAGGCCGGCTACCCCAGAGGCGACCTGCTAGATATCGAGAAAGCTGACAAGCCGCGATCATTACTGGGTCGAGCCAAGGGATCTGCTGGCATGAAAGCGTTGCGTTTCGGCGTATCCATTCCTGCGTCAACAGCGATGGAAACAATGGACCTACTCACAGGCCAGGGACCGTCAGCGAAAGACTGGTGGAAACAGTCGTTCAATGAACCTATCGGATGGCGTCATGTACGTGAGAAACACCCAGATGTGTACAAGTGGGGCGCTCTTCCCGTTCAACCCTTTGCTCCTCTCTTTTGGATACCTGCGACTCTCGACCTAGCGGGCTGGGAAACGGGAGCAGATTTCGCTGCCGACATGACATTCGATCTTTGGAATGTTGCCGGCGGTTTGGGAAAGTTTGCTGGTTGGACCAGAGGCGCCGCTGGTATAGCTGACGACTTGGTGGAAGCGGCTGGCAGGGTAGGTGGGCGTGAAGGTGTGTTCGCTGCAGGTAGCGCACAGCAGGAAGTGGCACTTGTTGCTTCAGGGATTATACGTCGAGAGAAGTCTATTTCTGCTGGTGTCAGATATTTGAACAAGACTCCTGCTGGTCAGGAAGTCATGCGGGTCATGGGTATCACCCCTGGCATACGGTTCCGTGTCCCAGGTACTGGGCCTGTTACCCGCTGGTTTGGTTTAGATCGTTTGCCAGGAGTTGGTAAACGCGTGGCTGCGGTAAGGGCACGCCAAACCCCAGAGTTCTATAAGCGAGCAGCGAAAGTCACTGATGAAGAACTTGCTGCAGAAATTTTGCGGCAACGTCAGGCCCATAAACCGTTCGATTGGTGGCGTATCGGCGACGACGCAGTCGTCAATCCGAACGATCCTATTCAGACTCTTGCTCGTCGTTCTTCGAAGCAACCAATCGAGTTGGTGATTCCTGGGCAAAAGGGCAGCGTCGGTGTTGCTCACGTAATGGATGCTCCGATTCGGGGCCGCAATGCTTTACGGGGAATAAATCCTGAGAAGTGGGATGCGGCGATGAAGATGGCGCTCCCAGCGATGTTCACCAGTCCATACAAATTCTTGGATACTTTCATCAATTCCGATAATCCTATCGTCGGGTTTGTTGGTGCCCGTATCAAAGAGGCTGGCCGTAACGCTGACTGGCGTTCCCGCGATTTTAACGCCGAGCTAGTTAATCGGGTTCAGAAAGCTTTGAACGAAGCCAATGTTTTGAATAAGAATCTTGCGAAGGGCGATGCGCTTCAAGAGTTGGCGTACATGGATGACATTTGGATTCGTGGTGCTGACGGGGAGATTCTGTCACGTAGACCACAGGTCGCTACTGGTGATCTTGGTGCGTTGACTGACGACGAGTTGACGAACCTGTTCGACCTTGTGAAACAGGTTGAGATTTTCACACGGGAAACCCAGATGGCTGCCCGTGGAGCAGAGTTCAAGATGAGTGTCGATGAGATCCTCGAGATGGAGGGTGCGTATCAGCCGCGCCTCCCCACTGAAGAGGGCTACGAGATGCTTGGCAAAGAAAGCAGTGGCGAGTTACCTCACGGGAAAATCAAATTCGAGGGACGTTTCGAAGCATCAAACTTGAAGGACCGCAAGATAAGAGTTGGTGACCCTGTTGATCTGATTGACCCTAAGACTGGTCAGAAGGTTCGTGTCCTTGATGAGGTGTTGGATCCGCGGGAGTCGGGTCGTTCTGTTGTCAAGCAGGTGAATGATGCCGCTAATGAAGCGGGACTCCCTCAGGTGTATGAAACATCTTTCTTGGAGACATGGGGCCGTTACGGCAATGTCATGGGTGACGACTACAGGCTTCGTCTCATAGAGAACGAGTTCGAGAAGCTCGGGTTGATCATCGATGACCGTGAGGCTTTGACGAAGTTGGGGAAGATTCGGGACAACATAGGGAAAATAGAACCCAAGGTCAACAAAGCCAAAGACTTAGTGGTTAAGGCTCGGAAGGAAGCTAAAGATTTTGATAGGAAACGTCGGGAGGCATGGAAGGGAGATTCGCGGCCACGGTTCCCTAACAGTGAAGATGGATTACGAACTGCGGTGAAGATGGAGCAGGCTTTCAACGAGAAGTCTGCTTTGAGTGCCGAGTTAGAGATCATTGATGCTGAACTTGATGTGGTTCGGGCACAGTTACGTGACCTACCCAAGGACGGTGCGAATAATTCGATTAAGAACAAACAGTATTTGGATGCTGTTGAGCGAGCCAACGAGTTGGCTGCTCGAGTACGTGCGATTGAAGATATGCGTAAAGCCATCGATGAGGTGGTCGACACGTTGCAACGTATGCGTGCTCTTGAACAGGCTGGTGATCCCAGGAATCTGACACCCGAGGCTCGGGTCATGTCGAGAGCCCGCCGTGGTGTGACGGCTGACGACGAGGCAGTCCCCTTCGTCATGTATCAGGAACTTGATGACATCCTGGCTGCCCAGTTGGACCGTATCGAAACTCAGGTAATACCGTCGGTTCGCGAACTAGCTGAACGGTTCGGTTTCGCCACTAGAGAGGCAGAACAACTACAGGATTTGGTAGCGGCCAGTCGAGGCGAACTACGTGTAGCCCGCAACAGGAAACAGAAGATCGATTCCCGAGTCAAAGTATTTAATGACCGAATTAGAGAGTTCAAAGATCTGGACTCAGAGTTGGGGTATGAAACTCAACTCGCTTCAGCTAACCCAGATATTCCTTTAGAGCAGCAACTCCTTATTGCTCAAACCAATTTGGAACGGCAGAACCAGTGGATACAGCAGCAGATGGCTGCAGTCGGTGGCGGCGGGGAACTGGTTCCTGCCGGCACGGTTATCGATTTGCCGTCTGGCCCATTGGAGTTACCGACTCAGTTGGTGAGTCGACGTAAACGCTTGGGGTTGGAGAAAACCCAGCTGGATCAACGCAAAAACGAAATACTCGTTGAACTCGCTGCAAAGAACGAACAGATCAACGCCTTGTACGTGACGATGAATGAGCAGTTTGCTAAAGCGCAACGAGCCATAGAATTGGGTGCGGCTCGAAACATTAAGCGTGAAGAAGAGTTGGGGAAGATGGCGCAGTACGAGTACGACGCTGCTCAACTGGAGTTCGATGAACTGATCCCACTGTACGACGAATTCCAACGCACTCTTGATGAGATCGCTAGTCGTGTGCAACGTGGCATGGATGGCACTGAAGCCGCTGGGATGCGTATCTCTGAAGCGTACGGAACTTTGGAGCAGGGCCTCGAGGAGTTAGGTGCGATGCCTGTCCGCGAAACTGCTGAAGCGATTGACGATCTACAAAAGATATTGCGTGATGATGTTGACCGTTGGGGTAACTGGCAGGTTCTTGGTTCAGAAGAGATAACAACACGCGAAGTCCAAGACATGCTCACTACCTTCCAGCAGATCAACCACCGCGAGAGCGTAAAGGGCGCTATCAAACACTGGAACACGATTCAGAGATTCTTGAAGTCACAGCAGTTGGCTACTCCTGGTTTCGTGCTGCGTAACACACAGGGTGCTTTCTGGAATGCGTGGCAGATGGGTGTGCCACCCAGCGATTTGATTCGCGCGTTCAGAATGTTGAGGCATGCCAGGGAGATCGGCAACGGCGACTATCAGGCTGGTGTGCGGCAACTTGCCGAAGAGACAGGCAGGAACGACTGGAACAACATGCTGGAGTTGATGGACTCTGGTGTGATGCGTTCAGGTATGGGCGCTCAGTCGGTTGAGCAGGCTCTGGCTGTAGATGTGAATCTGGCGGTCAAGATTGGTCGACGTAAAAGTGGACCGAAAGAGGGTCAGGCGTACAGGTTTGAGATGAACCCGTTGCGCCCTGAGTTCGCAGTCAACCAAGGTATTCGTTCTGCGAACAACATGGTTGAAGATGCTGTCCGTTTGGGCACTGGTATGCATGTCCGCTACGAGGGCGGCACCATCGGTGAGGCTCTCGAATTGATCGCTCGAACCCAGTTCGATTACAACGAACTCAGTGAAGCTGAACGCTGGTTGAAGCAGTTCGTGTTCCCGTTCTGGACATGGACGAGGAAGAACTTGCCGTTGCAGTTAAGCATGCTGTGGCGCAAGCCAGGGAAACTGAATCGGCTGCTCACTATCAAGGACAATATCGAAGCGATGTCTGAGGAAGAAAGGAACGTGCCAGCGTTCTTTATGGAACCGTTTGGTGTACGCCTACCGTTCGCTCCTGGTGGGTCACAAATATATTTCGTTCCTGATTTGCCGTTCGTGGATCTATTCAGAGCCGACTTCACATCAGAAGAGTTCCTTACGAAAACTATTTTGTCTGACATGACTCCTGTCGTAAAAGCACCCATCGAGTTAGCTCTGAGCAAACAGTTCTTCAAGGGCATACCGATATCCAACAGATACCAAAAATTTCCTGTGCTCGGTCAGGTGCCAGGACTGAAGCAAGCAATAAGCGCTTTACCACTGATACGCGATGGCAAGATACGAGCTAACCATCTGTATTTTATTGAGCAAATGATTCCAATGTTTGGACGCATGAGACGCATCATCCCCACCGAAGAGCGGTATCAAGGGGATCGACATTTGCAGTCGTTCTTGTCCATGGGGCTCGGGTTGCCTGCACGGTTCAACAACAGGGATGCTCAACGTATGGCCCGTAACCAGCGTGCCCGTGACCGTGCTGCTGCACGGCAAGATAGACGCGATTTGAGAGACGCTGACCGATAATTCGGGACACCTGACACTTATGTGTGATGGAGTACACATCTCGCAAACAGTGGGGCGCAACGCCACCTAAAAAGCCTTTCAGTAGGCTTCGACCCTCACGGGTCGTTGGCGTCGTTTTGCATCACAGCGGGGTGAAAAACGGCCCCACAGGACACGACGCTGCTAGAGCATTCGAGGCGTATCACCTATCTAAACGATGGGCAGGCATCGCCTACAACTGGATGGTCACTGAATCGGGCGAAGTCCTCGAGGGGCGGGGTGCAGGTGCTGTCTCAGCAGCTACCAAAGGATGGAACTCGCGGACAGAGAGTGTGATGTACACAGGCTGGGGTTCTGGGATTGTTCCTGAGGCAGCACTGCACTCCTTAAAGAGAGTCATCGAGGATGTGCAAGACAGGTATTTGGATTCACTGTGGGTGAAGCCTCACAAAAATTTGGGGACCACATCGTGCCCTGGGTCATTCCTGATCAACTGGTTATCTGAGGGTATGCCATCTGGCACCGAAAGTTCATTCGATTGGGCAGTTGTTGATATGGCGCACTTCAAGCGACGCAGTTTCAACGACCGCTATTTAGAAGAGATTCGTAAAGCCCCGTTGAGTCGCCGGCGGCGAAGCAGGGGGGAAATTGTTCGTGTCGTACAGGTGCGTCTCAAGGAACGTGGGCATGACCCTGGGGTCGCCGATGGAGTGGCGGGGCCTTTATTTGAGGCCGCTGTCAAGTCGTTCCAATCGGCGTGTGGCTGGTTGAAGCCTGACGGTGTTGTCGATACGAGAACTTTTCATGCCCTATTTATTCAATAGTTAGGAGCCAACAGTGGCTAACGATAGCAAACAGTACAAAGATTCGTCCTCGGTGGATAACATGCAAGCGATAGGCCAGAAAGCCAAACGCGCTGCAGCGTTCCTTCGTAAAACAAAACTCGGCAACGCCGCCTTCGGGGGCAGGCCGTTCGGCAAATAGTGCCACTCGAATCTGGCAGAGGGCGTAAAACCATCGGACGTAACATCGGCAAGCTCATTGGCGAGGGCTACGACCGAAAGCAGGCTGCCGCCATCGCATACGACAATGCAAAGAAACGGAAACGAAAATGACCAACAACGAGAAGACAGCGTTCGACTGGACTGACTGGGTTGAGCGTTCTGTGTGGACTGCTGTTGAGGCAGGTTTAGCGGTGATGGTTGTCACCGATATCTCCACATGGAAAGCAGCGGGGGCTGCTGCGCTTGCTGCTGGCATCGCTGCTGTTAAGACCCTCGCCAAGGCGCGGCTCAACAAATAGTGCAATGGACTTCAATGCCCGCTTCGAAGAATGGTTAGAGATAGAGGGTAAAGCTGTCGCTGAGGAGATCGCTGGCGACGTTGAGATCTCTATGCCTCTGTTCGATTCTGCTGACGGGATCCACGCCAAGTGGGTGACACCGTTCCAAGGTGCCGACGAGTCCCTGGGGGTGTTGCTCATGTTCTCCCATCATGAACTCGCTGACCTGCTGTGTGCTTGGGAGGAAGCCAAGGAGGGGGACTCGAACGGGGGAAGTTTTGTGGCCGGCTGGTTACACACCTTCATGTCATTCATTGATGCTGCTTGTGACCAGTAGGTCTGTCCATAAGCCACTGTCGTTTCGGACTGTTTCCCCAATTCGGTCCCGAAGGAGATCTCTTCTGCGGGCCAGGGTTGTCTTGGGGATCCCTGTAAAGGCGGCAGCGACACGCAGCGAAAGGTTAGCGATCAGGATGCAATCAAATACGTCCTGGTCAATTTCGTCTTCGATGCAGGTCTTGCAAACCTCATAAAAGTTTTGCATTGCGACAGAACGACTCGAGTCTTCGGCTTCTTTCGCTGGCGCCTGAGGGATCCACCATTCTTGACTTGGGTCACGCGGCGACACACGCTTACGTCTTGGTTCAGATAGGGGCATCGTAGACACCCCAAGGGAGTTTCGTTGAGGTAACCCTCAATGCTGCTTTCCCCCTTGAAGTGGCGTTATACGTGTCTAGTCTCTCGATGCGTCCTTCTTGTCTATCCCAAAGCTCCCATGCCGAATCCAGAGGCATCCAAAGCCCCTCTTCCTTAACTCTTGACCACAGCCAAAACCAGACAGGGTAGTGGTCGTTCCATTTTGAGAGTTCTACGAGTTTCCCTATCTTGAAGAGAATCCCCTTTCTGCCAAACCCTTGCACTTCGACGAACGCTTTCGGCAGCAGATAGTCGGGAGAGTTCCGTACGAACTTCGGAAGATTCTGCACGCCCCAGTCCAGTGAGGGCCGGTCGAGGCCGAAGCGGAGAGGAGGTGAGGCCAGTCCCCCATATAAACACATGAAGTGCCCTTCAGCCTCGGCTGCCCAGTCGCCGTTATACCTTTCAACCAGCGGTCGACTACTGAAGTCGCTCACAACTTGAATGCGTTGATACTTTTCACCAGTTTGTCGTTCGTGAACGCACCACTGATGCTCCCGTCGAATATTGCACCTTGCTGTAACCCGTCGAGCGTCAGCTTTACGAGGTTATCTAGATCCCCTCCCCAATGAGAGGTTGGATGCTCGATCTCTTTCACCCAGATCGAGGAACCGTTCCTGTCGTAGATGACAGTCACATCGACAGGCACATCAAGCATTGGGTGGCCGGCATTGTGCCATGCTTGACGCACACACTGCTCTGCCAAGATCGTCGTCGCTGGTGTATAGGTTCGCCTTCTCGACATCCTTGGCCGCTCTTTCGGCTTAGGTCGAGAATCGACATGACAAAAGTATCCCTCAGGTTCCATGGAGAACTCCTTGGTCGGCTCGGTAACGACGGTCAGCAGCAGCGACCATCTCAGCGTAACGCTGATCGGCGTCGGGCCGGTCAGAGAACTTTCGAGCGAAGCGTGCATCCCAGTCAGACAAAGTTCGGATCACCTCATCGTGCGGCCATCCAGCGCCAAGTAGTCCCACAGCGAGAGTGAACATCGATTTTGAACGATCCACTTTGCCGTTAATCATGGCTGGTCCACGGTCCAATATTTCTTGACTGACTGAACCCACTCGTCGGCGTTTCGCCCACGACAAACGGCGGGTAGGTATCGGTGACGGGGTCACCACCTTGGGGGCAAGATCTTCGAGTTCCTCGAAGACTGGCGCTGGGTAGCGGTGGGCTGTCGCTTCTTTAACGAACTCATCGACGCTAAGGGTCCAAGATCCTCGACGCACTACTTGCTTCCCATGGAACCCAACCCTGGGGTAGGGCAAACGGATGCCGTTCCCGAACCCTTTCCCAGATAGCGCTATCTGTTTCGGATAGACCTCAACGACTGGGGCCTTGACCACCGAGCACGCAGCCATCAATGCGTTCCGCATTGTCTTCGCTGAGACTGGTTCTTTGGCGTACACCCACAGGTGGACACCTTTGCTGCGAGAGATCTCAGTGAAAGAGGTAACTCCATACATGTCGAGGACGTTCGTTACGTTCGCTGCATGTATGAGTGAGTGTTCGGGGTAGTCCCGATCTTTATCTAGGTCCCAATCAACTGCACCCCACCATACGGTGGGGGGAGTGGTGGACATCAATGGGTACACACCGAGGGGTTCATCCCCGTATAGGTGGTCGTCTATCGCAGCGAGATATGCTGGCCCTTCGTGGGCAGTTGGTTTCCCATCAGGGTCTTTACGTGGACGAAACTCATCGCCAGCGTCAGCTACTGCGCCTCCCTGATGGAGGTCGGCAAAGTTTTGAACGAGTTCAGAAGTCATCGGCTTCGGGGACTAGATCTGTGGTGTACTCCCTGATCTGACCAGACTCAGGATCCAAATAGTAGGTGAGGTCGCCTCGGAGGTTGCCGCGCTTGTTCTTCACAAGGTTGATGTTGATCGAGTTCTCATGAAAGCGACGTTCGGCTGCGCTCAAGTCCGAACGGTCCCGCTGACGGTACACCTCGTAAGCGAAGATAGCTTCTTGTTCTCCACCGAAACGCGAGGAGTACAGGCCAGCGGATTCGCCGACAGTTCCCGATCTCCCCTGCTGGTGGATGAGTACGACAGGGATGTCTGCCTCTTTAGCAAATATTTTCATGCCCTGCGCTTTAGCGATCACCCCTTGAGAGTCAGCTGCGCCTGCGCCACCGAAGAGTTCGAGGTAGTCGCAGACCGTTAGCGTCGCTGGCATCTGCCAGTAGTCTTCCGCTTCGACGACGACATCATGCATCGTTTGAAACGACGGCGAACCGTCATAGATCAAGAGTTTGTCGAGGTAGTTCCCTGGCTCTGCTAGTTCGGTCAGGTGAGCAACGAGAGCAGGGTCACCTTCACGCATTCGTTTCTCTACCTCAATCGAGTTGAGCCCAAACATGAGCGAGTAGAACTTTGCGACGATCAGTTCGCGAGGCTCATCTGGGCTAAACAGAATGATGCGAACGTCCTCCACGTTTAAAAGAGAGTGGATGCAGGCGTTGAATACAACCTGCGATTTTCCCATGTGGGATCTCCCCATGAACAATGCAAGTTCACCTCGCCCGAGGCCCCTGGTCATTACATCGAGTCGATGGAATCCAGTGAGCCAGCGGGCCTCAGGGTTGGTGGCGTAATCGATCCATGAAGAGACTGCTGTGCTCGTCGGATCGATCAGGTTAAAAGAACGCGCCGGCACTTTCGGAGTTTGATCGATTTCTTTATTGGCAGAACGCAGGGAGAGGACGCTTTGCTCAATATCGGATCGCTCCAGAAGTACCGGCGCGTCACTCACTAATGGCCCATCCTCTGTCGTAATTCTGCGATGGCTTCCATCTTTGTAGCGAACTGCACGATGCCTTCCGCAGTATTGAACCGTGTTGGTACCGAGTCAGCCCACAAGCCTTCCTCGAGATAGGGGTTGCCGACGTTCTTGAATCTGAAGTCGGGGCCTTTACCTCCACCTGTCTTGGACCGAGGGTCATTGACGTTGCAGAACGCTGAACCTGGGTTAGTGAACAAGTAGTCCCACATTGTTTGCTTCTTGTTCCCAGTCGATGGTGCTTGAGCTAGGGCAGGCTGGGGTGCTGCAGGCTGACTATTGTCAGTTGCGGGAAGTGGCGGTGCAGTATTCGCAACGCTTTTAGAGTTGGTGTCTTCGACCTCTTCCAAGAGTGCCGAAAGAACCGTCTCGAATGTGGCTCCCCAAGCGTTTTGATCGCCTGAACCTGCGTGTATTCGTCCCGCCACATGGGCGGCTGTTTGTATGATCCCCACTTGGGGGTTGTAGTTATCGGCCATCTGGCCTCCTAGTTTGTTTATGTTTATACACTGACTTCTTTCTTTATTGTCAGAATCGGTCGACCAAGATCTCTTACATCATCGGTCACGTACTTACCCCTACAGTCAGACCACGCTGGGCACCAGTCTGCGGAACAGAACCACGAGTCCCATTTCTGCGGGAGAGCTGTCAAGTTCGCTTCGAGAGTCACGGCTAAACCCACGATCATGTCGATGAGTGCCTCGTGTTCTCGTTCGTTGCGACCCATCTCTATCCAAGAGGGCTCGTCAACTATTAGTCCATTTCTTTTCTTCACGGGAGGGAGAAGATGGCACAGTGTGAACCGTTCGATACCTGTAGCAAATGTGTACACAACTGATTGCAGATTGGAGCGACGCGTCAGCCACTCATCTCGGGGTGGGCCGCCTGGGTTTTTCCAGTCCACGATTCGAGACAACGGATCCCCTGGTTCACCTTCAACCCAGTCAGGCGTCCCTGTTAAATAGATTTGACGTACAGCATCCTCGTACGCCAAGAATTCGAACTTCTGTTCAATGGCACTGGGGCGACGCAAAACAGGGAGGGCCTTCTCGTACCACTGCGTCAACCGCTGGTTGACCTGCTCCAAAACTTTTTCTGGGTTCGCCCGCCACGTTGTGTCAGGCATTGATGATTCCTCTTCGAAGCATCGCTCTCCAAGTTCGAGCAATGTCACCAACGGCATCTGGGTATCTTCGATCATCCATTCAAGACCGAACGCTTCAATCGAATTATGGACAGCATTGCCTCGAACGAAGTCAGAGTTGTTTTGCTCCTTGATCAGGCCAGCATGTTTACGTCGACCGTACTCAGGGCATTTCCAGAAGTCATTGATGTTTGACTGACGGAACTTGTGTATGTGCTTAGGGGGTGTGACCATTTCAACCTCAAATGTACCGTGCCGGTGCGCGGTATTACGGGATTTAAACTAGAAGAGAGGTGGGACACTCAGTGACGCTCGCGCTGTCAAGACGTACAAGCCCTCATAAAGGAAAGAGGCCGCCTGGGGCGGCCATCCTTCTGCTAGCGATTGTAACGGTTTGTCAAGGGTCTGTCACGTCTTTGGGAACAAATAGTCGTCGCCACGGGCAGTAAGCCGGCAGCAACCCGTGGCACTTACACAGGTCGATAGGTGGTTCCTCTTCACTCACGCCGACATCCGTTCCTTCAGGTCTTCCTCTAACCCGTCACTCATGTCCACATAATATTTTTGTGTCGTCGCACTGGTGGCATGATTCATCAATCCTGCGACCCTCTCAATGGGCAGTCCTGCTTGGAAAAGGTTGTGACCGAACGAATGCCGCAAGTCGTGCGGGGTGAACGGCAACGACGATTCGTTTTTCCCTGAATAGACGAACCCAGCAGGGTTCCAAAAGAAAGTTTGAAGGCGACGGGTCGACTCGGGCTCACCTCGACCCTGGGGAATCAGGTAGCCACCACGGGACTCTGATCGCAACATCAACTCCTTGTAGGCCAGCCACACACGCCACGCATCATGACCACACTCTTCATGTTTCTCAGCAAGAAACTCACCAACAGCTACCCAAGGGAGTGACTGGTGGTCTGTCCCTCGTTTGGTGCGTTTCCTCTGAACCAACAAACGGTCGTTCTGCACATGTTCCGTTTTGAGTCGAGCCATCTCGTTGGCACGCAACCCTCCGAACCAGCCAAGCCCCAAACAGAAACGCAACTCGTCCCGAAACTCAGCGTGCGGCAACGAATAAAAATTTTCCAAGGGGACATGACGTTTGAGGCGCTCAGAAATTTTCGGAACAGCGTCCCTCAGCCTCAACCCGTAGTCCTTCGGAAGGTGCTCGTACCTGTACGCCCAATCATAAAAAGAACGCAGGACATTTAAGTCGTTCTTGATTCGGTACTTCGACGGTTCACCTGTTCTACGCGACCGATAAGCGAAGTCAACTAGATCCCCATCGGTTGGCGCCAACTGGTCAGTGTCGACCTTCAACCAGTTAGACAGAACGTGACGTAACGAATGCATCGTCTGGTCAGTGGCCTCGGTTCTGCGTTTGCGCCACTCCAAATATTCCGCAACTAACTCTTCTGCTGATCTACTACCCATAACATTCCTCCCTACTGCTAGGGAGTATAGCGTTATGGTTAGGAGTTGCGAAGCCGATAGATGGCAGAGCGGTGAACACCAACATGTTTTGCTAGTTCAGTGTCCCCGTACCCGTCACATGCGGAGGCTGCCTGTTGGCGGGCAACGGCCACCTCTGAACGCATGTCACTTACCATGTCGCTTAACGCTTGGGCTTCCTTGAGGTGCTCAAGCGGATTATCGGAGAGAGAGGCCAGCCAAGCCATGATCAGTCGAGTCTGCTTTCGGGCTTCATTAATATCCATGACAGTGTTTGACATCAGTCCTCCTCTGGACGTGGGAACGGGATGACGTTCTCAGGCAATTTGCTGACAACAGCGGGATGATCGTACTCGCTGGCAGAGGCAACAATAAGCTCAGCGCACAGTATTGCTAGATCTTCATAAACGTGTGCCAACTCTAGGTGCATCGAAGACAGTTCCATGAACTTGTCCCCGAACCTTCTTGGGGCGCTCATCATCTGAAGAGGACACTCTCGGTCATCATCACTCATCTTCGAACAGCGTTCCGTTGACATCGCCGATTCCCTCTGAGACGGCTAGACGCCACTTGTGCCACGCAGCGGTGACAGCGCCACTACCTGGGAACAGGTCATCGAACTCGTCAGTCGGTTCCGCTCCTGCTACTTCGAACGCCCACATGCACACGGCTTCAGGTTTGACACCCACGAGCCCTTTTTGCATGGTGATGCGTTCCGCTACCCAATCACGCAATGTGAGACGGTCGCTCACCACGGGCTTACGAATCGCCTTCACAAGCACTGGTTCCCAGGCGTACGCCACTGGCACATTCGGCTTGAAGGCTGCAAAAGTTTTCATCCACGACATTATCCGATACCCGTCGACACCTGCGTCAGCGGCACAGTTCATGACATGCTCCAACGTGACTGATGCTGTGTGTAGCACCCACCCGTCGTAGGTGTCTAGACGTTCGAACAGTTTGGTGTGGTCGACCTCACCATCGAAGTCAGGGTGGTCTTTGTAGTAGGCGGCAGAGTACCCAGGGTAGGGAGGGTCAGCGTAGGCGAACCTCACTCGTCCTCGTCCTCGGCTCCCCTGTCGTTGCAGGGGACACACAAATAGGCGCCGGTGGCGTAGCCGTGGATGACATCGCGTTTAGCGGGATCCATCCCAGGCCAGACAGCCTGCAAGTTTGCTCCCCCTGCGTACTTGTTCCAGTCCTGGGGCCACACACTGACGCTGTCTTTCTGTTGGCAGATCAGACACGAAGCAGTCAGATTCATTTTACTGACCTTGCGAATTCGCATGTCGTAGCGATGCAACACTCGCCGTGAACATCTTCCCCGTCCTCACGAGTGTGGCGATGGTCCCACTCAAGGTGAGAGAAACCATCGCCGCACTCCGCACAGTGCGGTCCAAGATAAGGGGGAGGGTATTCCCTATCTCGCCGCGCCATGAAACCCATCACGTAACCAGCACCTAGAAAAACTAGAGCGACAACTATAGGAACGAGTAGCACCCAGAAGAAACCGTACTCCCAAGAACACATCATCAGATTCCTGCCATTTCCCGTTGCCTCTGCGTCCATGCCAACTCTGGGTTCTGCCGCACTCGTTCCTCGAGTGTCGCAACAAATTCTGTTGGCGTCGTCAGGTTTCGTTTCATCGGTGTCTTCTTCGACTTCCGATCTTGATCGGCAGCCTGGATAAGCTCGGCTCGCCGCTGCCGGCCTTTGCTTTGTTTATTTGCCATTGTCCCTCACAACTAGGTATGCACTCCACCATAGCAACCGCACGGTATTATTCAACTGATGACAACCCACGTAGTGATGTACTCAGGGGGGAAAGCATCATGGCTAGCGGCATGGAAAGTTCAGGACCGGTACCCAGAGGATCAGATAGACCTCTTGTTTGCTGACACCAGAACTGAGGACGAAGACCTGTACAGGTTCCTCAGTGAGGGGGCTGAAGCACTCAACCTCCCACTCATAGAGGTAGCCGACGGTCGAAACATTTGGGAGGTATTCCGAGAGGAACGATTCCTAGGGAACAACCGAGTCCCTATCTGCTCACGCGTCCTTAAGCAAGAAACGTCAGCGAAGTATGTGCGAGAGAACTATGACCCTGACGACTCGGTGCTGTACTTCGGGATTGATTGGACCGAAGCGCACCGTGCCGACCGCATACCTAAACATTGGGAACCATATGAGGTGGACTTCCCGCTGTTGTGGGAACCAGTCACCGACAAAACCGACGCCGACATGTTGTTAGCGAGGTACGGAATTGAGCAGCCCCACCTGTACGACCTCGGTGCTCCGCACAACAACTGTGGTGGGCTGTGCGTCAGGGCAGGGCACGGCCATTTTAAGTGGGCGCTTGAAAATATTCCTGAGACGTACAGAGTGTGGGAACTGGAAGAGCAAGCGTTGCGAGACTACCTGGAAGCCGATGTGGCGATACTGCGGGACCGCCGCGGTGGGACAACTCGACCAATGACTATGACCGAGTTCCGAGAGCGAGTCCAAGAGAAAGACACGCAACTCGATCTGTTTGATTGGGGCGGGTGCGGCTGTATGGTCGAATACGATGAAGATCCTTAGCCTGTGCTCAGGGTACGGTGGCCTCGACCTAGCAGTCGAACAATTCTTTGGAGCCACCACCACCCACTGGTCCGAGACAGACAGCGCCGCCTGCAAAGTGATGGAGGCCAGATGGCCCGACGCCTCACCACTAGGGGATCTGAGACAGCTGAATTCGCATCAGCTTGACGACATTGAGATCATCACTGCAGGTTTCCCCTGCCAACCCTATTCGAATGCGGGCCTACTGAAAGGTACTCATGACCAGCGAGCAATCTTCCCCCATATCGGGAAAATTATTGGCAACATTCGACCGCGACTCGTCGTGCTGGAAAACGTCGGAGGCATCCTTATTAGGGGAGGCCCAGAAGTCATTGCCACGCTTACCTCCCACGGGTATGACGACATCAGATGGACTGTTGTTCGAGCAAGCGACGCCCATGCACCTCATCGAAGAGCGCGCTGGTTCTGTGTTGCCGCTGCTGCCGACGCCAGTAGTGAACGACATGGGGGACGACAAGACACTCGAGTGGTGGCACGACTGGATCAAAGAGAAGAGACTGCAACACAACAACAGCAACGGCCACGGCAAGAGCCTGTCGGTCGAGGCACGGCTTATGACCGAGCCTTACGACGATGGGAGCACACCATCGGACGGCCAGCACCGCCTGCTCTAACCGACGGCCGTCTCAGCCCCAGGTTCGTTGAGTGGCTACAAGGACTCGATGAAGGACACGTAACCTCGGTGGTCACCCACCGTACGCCAGCATTACGACTGCTCGGCAATGGTGTCTGCCCACCTCAAGCACTCCTGGGATTAAACATCCTGTGTGGGTAGCCATCTGGCTGCTGATCGACATCGCAGGCGTGAACGCATCTAGCTCGACCCACCTTCAGATTGTTGAGGCAGCCAACGCCTACGATTGGCCGGTCACCGACGCCCTCGCTGTCGCATGGTGCGAGAGTCAGTTCACCCCAACCGCCTACAACGGGTTTGACTCAGGCGTGTACCAACTGAATCGAACATGGTGGAAGACCGTATTCAGCCCAGCGGTATGGGAAAAGCGATTCGAGGTGCGGACCAATACGGCCATGGCCTACCACGTATGGGAGGCTGCAGGCAGATCCTTCAGATGGTGGGCATGCGGACCACCTAACCGTTAGCGAGGGTCGAGCAACCGTCTCAACGGGTCAGGTCGGCCACCAAATAGATGCCAAGTCAGCAAGCCCCAACCTGAGGCCAGTAGCCACCGGCGCCGCGGTCGACGCACCTGACCCAGGAACCATGCCGACAATGTTTGCTGATGGGACCACCAAGCCCACATGTCCCACCCGAGCACCACTGCAGCGATCATCGCCCAACCAACACCACCTGAGATACGTCCCTGGGCCACACTGAAAGCCCCCAGATGTCCCAAAAACCCAGATAGGAACACCAGGGCGCCGCTCTATAAACGTCTCAGACGGCGTCTCATGCGGACCTTTTCGCCGATTATCGGTCACTGAGGGCACTTACCCCCAAAAATGGAGAAGCCCCCGCCTCTCAGCGGGGGCCTCCAGATCGAACCGTCAACCGAAGTTTTGATCCGAGGATGTCTGTACGCCATACGGATCAAGCGACTCACCGTGGTAGAGCGCCTCAGCGATCTCCTCAGGATGCTCCATCAGTTCCAACGCCCGCCTGATCAGGTCCGACAGGAGACGGTCGCGACTGTGCCACGCCGCATCCCATGGGTCACGGTAAGTACTCTCAGTATTGAACGTCACCGTGAAACTGTGATTGTGCAGTCCGCTCATCAGACAAACTCCCCGTACCACTTAGTATCAACATGGTCGTATGTCAGCGGCCAGGAGAGGATGTGGTTGGCTTGACACAGCGACTCGGCGAGTCCCACTGCCTCGGCGACTGTCGACGCTGTGACATCACAACTCGCTACCTCGGTCGAGAAAACGCAGGTGGGAGTCGATTCAGTGACGCTCCAGAACCTGACCTCGAACAGGTACCTGCGTTGCAGATCCTCCACAGCCAGAGCCTGATCCCACACCTTGGAGAAGTCGGCGAGCCAGTCCTCATGCCCTGATAAGTCATCAACCGCGAACGGCAACTCCTCGACAGGCACCATAGGCAGGTCATTCGAATCCAAGTAGTCGAGATAGACGTTAGTAAGGAAACTGATCATACGTCTCTCCATTCCGTATGGACCTCTTTGCCATCCTCACCCATGGACCACAAGGTGACAGCCGAGAACGACCCACATCCACCATCAGCCACACGGCACGGCGCACTGATCGAAGTGATATCGACGTAACTGGCATCGGTAGCGAAACACACGATCATGTTGTCGCGCTCATCATTCGACCAACGATCAAGGAGTTCCCGAAGATCTCTGACACGCATCGGATACGCACCCGACCAAGCCTCTTCGGCCTGATCGTTACGCCAGATATCGTGCTCCTCAGCAGTGGGGCACACATAGAAACCACAATCAACACACTCGCGCCCAGCGTCATAGAAGCGGCCGGTGTCGACCGTCCCACACTCAGGGCACCCCTCGGTCCACGATGGACCGCTGCTCAGATCAGAGATGGACTTCCACATCTCACGGGCGGTCATCTCTCTACCCCCTCAAAGTTATGAACACACTCCAACACACAGTCGGCCAGTGCCCCAACATTCTGCGGAGCAGCCTCAAAGAATGGAATACAGAACCCTTCCTCATGATCCTCATAAGCGCCGAGTTGGAACCGATCCCAGTCGTCATCACCGTACGTCTCCGCTAACGGCGTCTCAAAGTCGCCGTCGCCGAACACATCCACAGCAAGAGTAATCATGATCTGTTCCGCATTCATCGGGGAGGCAGCCCCTCCATGCAGGATCACACTTCGCAGCAGATCAGGGCGCACCCACCGCTCTTTGGGCGGCACGATAGTGATCGACATACAACCACCACCAGTGTGCTCCCAGATCACTTGCCACCCATAAGGAGCAACCAACGGAACGAGCACCGCCATGATCTGCCGGCAGTTCATACTGATCGTCTTGGGTGCCACGGTGATACCGCAGTCGCCCTCAACAATCACTTCCTCAACCATGTCAATGTCATGAGGCCATTCATGATCACTGCACTTAGAAGCGACACGGGCTGACGACATGACATCGGCGGCCTCGGTCGGATTGGCAGCCTCAACCTCCGCAGTCCGAACAATCGAAAGTGCCTGCTTAACAATCCAGGTACCCATCAGCCGACATCCTTCCATGCAGGATCACACTTCGCAGCAGAAGCAAGATCGAAAAGGCACCACTGGATAGAACAGCAATTTGCCCAAGCAGTAAAGAACTCATGGGTGCCTGTCTGATCCTCAACCTCAATGCACTCGTTGTCGCCACACCTGGGACAAGAAGCCTCGTCCCAGCCAGTCGGATTCAAATACTTAGCATCCTCAACAATCTGGACAGACGCCTCAGTATCCCCATCGGAATAGTCCAACAGGTCATGGGGCGACTCTTCATAAAGTTCCCAAGCCCCCTCTAACGAGTCAGCCTCAATGTCACCATGTTCAGTGATGACTGTCCTTCTTTGAACAACATAAACAGTCATGAGCGCACCTCGATAATCACACGACGAATACCATGAGCATCACGCTCAACAGTCACAGGAAAACCGCCATCACCACCAGTGGCAAACGCGACTCCCAATGTTCCGATACGAGACGGCGACGGCGTGTAACACTCACCGAAGTCTGCCCCTATGGTGACATCACAGACCGATCTGAAATGGTCCTCTGTCATCCCCTCGCCCCTCAAATAACAAGGGTCGATCAATAAGATCTGGCCGCTGTCAACAGACACCGAACCAGCATGAATAGTTTCCATAATCCCTCCAAATAATTGGTCGCTATACAGGGTAGCAGAACCACAACTAGCAGCCAACGCCTCACAACTAGCCACCAAATTTTTGGCCCCACCACAGCTTTGCTGCACCCCAAAATTTTGAGGCCCCTGCATCAACCTAGACCTCAACATAGGCCAGTGATCAGCAACCGCGACCAAAGGCCAGGACTCGAGAAACAACACCAAAGGCCAGGTATCACCAACAACAGAACAGTGCCCAACCTCACCACTACTAGGGCCAGTGAACAACCTCACTGCTAGCGGAAAAGAAAACGGCGAGGCCAGTACCCAACCATCACGACGACAAACTCAACACGAACCGCGTCTCCTCTGTACGTCACCAATCGCCGATAACGACGGCACAACCACTACGGGCACCAATCCCCATCAACAGTCAATAACGGCGCCGCATATGGCTAGATCTAGGCGCTAAACGGCGCTATCCTCTATAGCAACTACCTATGGAGGGTATTTATGGAACCTATTTACTTACCGTGTGATGAATGCGGGCGTAGCGATAGGCCTACTTATGCAAGCGGGCTATGTCGACACTGCTGGTATTACTCACCAACATTTGTGCGGCTAACCCCGCGGCAACGTGGCGCCGTAGAACGATGCGTAGCAAAAACGCACGGGCGACTACTCACCAAACGTGCCCGTCGTATCGCATACAACGCAGGGGTCGCCGTATGACAGGATCACCACAAATAATGAGAGACGGCACGCAGTGGTCACTAGTTAAGAATCTTGCCGCGGCACTAGAACGCGTGGGACCAATCGAACCAGTACCGCTAAACGTGGCGCGGCAGGATTGGGCAATGGTGCGTGAAGTGTACGGGCGCAAGCCGAACCAATACAGCGCGCCACTATTAACGGCGCCCGACGGTAATGCCAAAATAGCGCGGTCCAATAAGCCGACCTATTCACTGGCATTATCTGCCGGTCGCCGCGGTTACAACGTGTGCCCGTGTGCTACCGACTACTGCGAGGATCCATGCCTAGGAAAGTGTGCCGGTAGAAATATCTTCGCGGAAACTCAAACCGCGCAAGATATGCGGACCTACTTTCTCGCGGCGTATCCGCGGTCGTTTGTCACTGTCCTAGATGACGAATTATGGCGCGGACTACTCAAACGTCAACGCGACGTAGGACCTAACGCAACTATTGCGTGTCGATTGAATGCGTACTCTGACGTCATTTGGCCGCGGGTATTGGGGACAGATTGGTTCGCTAAATATCGCAACCTAATCACGTTCTACGACTACACCAAACGGCACCCGCGAACACTGGTAAACGTGCCCAACTATCACCTAACGATAAGCGCTAACGAACGGACAACGCACGCCGATATACGTGCCGCGTTCGCTAGTGGTCGCAACGTCGCGATTGTTGGTGCACGGCGCTACGGCGAACCATTGCCAGCGTCTATCTATCCAATCATTGACGGCGATAGGACTGATGCGCGGTGGACTGATCCACGCGGCGTAATCGTTCACCTATCCCGAAAAGGAAAAAAGCTCCACGCCGAATCGCCGTTTATACGTGACGACCTATTAGGTCTCACGTCCGCGTCGGTAGTGATCGATCTATCACCTAGGCGGGCAACGTGAACGCGCTACTAATAGGCGAACCTATCGCTATGTGGACCAATCTAAACCGCGGTTGCATAAGTGCTCAGCACAGCGGGCAGAAGGTGATGCACTTCCAGAACGTCACGCTAGAAATTAAAAACGTGACATGGGCATGCCCGCCAAAAGGATTCGCCGCGGCAACAATACAGCGGCACGTATTCGCGAGAATGCGCGGCGAATTGGTAGCCATGCATGGCGACGATTGGCGACCATCCATAAATTCACGGCGCGTATCTCTAAACACTAAAGAGCGCGGGCACTTGCCGTACTTCCACACATTGCCGAACGAGACGCCCGTGTACGGCACGCCTATGGCATGGCTATCCCATACCGCGGGGAATAGGTTCCCTATCGCCTACGGGCTAGGCGGCGACATAGATACCGTGAACGCATGCTAAGCGTGGCGCTCACGGGCGCGTTCCTAATCGCTTGCCTAATCGCGGGGATCCTATTCGGCGACATATAAACGACAACTAAACGACGACGACGGGCGCCCTAACGGGCGCC
>Ga0315318_10000065_pt1 | contig 39525 bp, 26 predicted proteins | sample M1200m3416metaG_FD_203703 | JGI IMG/M metagenome (GOLD analysis project Ga0315318, IMG submission 203703) | Ammonia-oxidizing marine archaeal communities from Monterey Bay, California, United States - M1 200m 3416 | ecosystem: Environmental > Aquatic > Marine > Coastal | place: USA: California... | reverse complement strand
CAGTGCGGCCGACGAGTTGGATATCGGACAGTCCGCGGTCAGTCATGCGATTCGGCAACTGGAGCGATGGTTCGGTTGTGCTCTCTTCGAGCGGGACCACCGAGGGATCCGCCTCACCGCCGAGGGCCGGATTCTTGCCGATGGAGTGGGTGCCGGCCTCACGAGGGTCCACCAGGCAGTTCGGGACGTACAGCACCTCCATGACCATGCCACCGAAGTGGTGGCCATTTCGGTGTCCACGGCCACGGCAAGCAACTGGCTCATACCTCGATTGGCGGGCTTCAAGGCGGATCACCCCGAGATCGACGTGCGCTGTGTCACTACCGATTCGGACCGGAATTTCGACACCGGATCGGTGGACCTGTTCGTACCCGTGGGTCGGGCGCGGTGGCCGGGCTGTCAACGGTGGGCGTTGTGCGACGAGACGGTATATCCAGTCTGCAGTCCTGACTATGCCGCGACCGTCGGACCGACTCCGTGGTCGATCGAAACTCTGATGGCAACCGAACTCCTCACCCTCCAGGAGCGCCACCGATCCCGGATGCGCTGGTCGGAGTGGTTCGCCGCCGTCGGTACCGGCGCGCCCGACGGCGCGGGCCGGGGCATCACCAACGACTACACCGTGCTGCTGCACGCCGCTATGGAGGGTCAAGGTGTCGGGCTCGGTTGGCACCATCTGGTGGCCGATTTGGTTACCCAAGGCCGTTTGGTACGACCGGTAAGCGAGGCGGTAACCACCGGAGATCCACTCTGGTTAAACGCCCCGCCCGGACGGTCGCTGGACTCGGCCACCGAGGTCCTAAGGGACTGGTTGCTGGCACACGCCTGATGGGTGGTTGCACAACCTTTGGCGTAACGGCAGGACGAGAACTTCCCGACCTAGGGTGGGCGCCATGTCCGGACTGCACGTCATCGACCATCCCCTGGTCGCCCACAAGCTCACCCGGATGCGTCGGATCGAGACGCCAAGCGATCAGTTCCGGCGTCTCCTGACGGAGATAAGCCTTCTCCTGGCTTATGAGGTGACCAGAGACTTGCCATTGAGGGACGTCCAGATCGCGACCCCGCTGGTCGAGTCCAACCAACCCGAATTGGTCGAGGAGCCGGTGGTCGTCTCCATCCTCCGGGCCGGGAACGGCTTGCTGGACGGGGTTCTGCAGGTGATCCCGTCGGCCTCAGTAGGCCATATTGGCTTGTACCGGGACCACGACACTCTCGAGGCCGTGGAGTACTACTGCAAGCTCCCTCCGCTGGCGGACCGCACAGTCATCGTGGTGGATCCGATGCTGGCTACAGGCAACTCGGCTAGCGCAGCTATGGACCGCGTTAAGGCCGATCAACCCGCCTCCATCCGGTTCTTGTGCCTATTGGCCGCACCCGAGGGGATCGAGGCACTATCCGCCAACCATCCGGACGTAGGAATCTGGACCGCATCGGTGGACGAGTGCCTCAATGAGGTGGGTTACATACTTCCGGGTCTGGGCGACGCCGGTGACCGGATCTTCGGTACGACCTGAGGCCCCACCTGAGCATGGTGGCAGGGGCCGACACAGGATCCTCCGGGTCCTCTTGACGACTGCCCTGGGCGTCTCGGGGGCCCTAGTTGCCGGGTCGGTAGGGACCGCCGGAGTCACCACCCCCGACCAGTCCGAATCCGAGATGGCCAGCAGCGAACCAGGTGTGGTGTACCTGACCTTCGACGACGGTCCCGATGAGCTATTCACGCCGGTCCTCCTCGACCTCCTCGACCGCCACGGTGCCCGAGCTACCTTCTTCCTACTGGGTCGGAACCTGGCCACCCGATGGGGAAACGACGAGGTGCAAGACCTGCTGAATAGGGGCCACGCCGTGGGCAACCACTCCACCCATCACCGGAGGTTGACCGAGCATCACCCTTGGAGCGTGGCCGCAGACCTCGCGGGAGCATCGGTGCTCTTGGCAGATCGGACCGGCTATCGACCCACCTGTTGGCGCGCACCGTACGGCGACCGCAATCTGATGGTCGATGCAGTGGCCGCGTCGCTCGATTTGACTCACGTGGGGTGGACTGCCGACCCTCAGGAGTGGCGACACCCCTGGGTCCCGGTAGTGGTCGACTACCTAACTCGTGAGCGTCACGACGGCTCGATCGTCCTCCTGCACGATCGAAAGTGGCTGTCGCTGCACATCGTCGAGGACCTACTACCGGCAGCTCACGAGGACGGGTGGCGGTTCGAGGCCCTTCCGAGCTGCCGGGTGCCGGGTGAGCGTGAGGCCCGGATGGCTACACGCGCAATCGACACTCCACCGGTAGGTCGGGTGGACCGGGTGGCCGACGTCGACGGACGGCTCGAGGTCCGGGGGTGGGCCTATGACGCAGATGCCCCGGAGGGAGGGTTGTCGATCAGGTTGTCGGTGGGGGAGGGCGGACCAGCCACGGCAGCTGAGACCGGATTCGATCACAGCTTCGACTTCTCTCTCGAGGAGGTCCCGGTAGGCCCCATTTGCTTGTGGGCCACGGATTCCGGGCGACGCCAGGATGCCAATCTGGGGTGTCACCGAGCAGAAATCCCGTCTGCCGGCTGATCACGGCCGTACCCTCCGAACAGTGAGTGGCATCTATCCAGACGGACCTCCGGCCGACGAGGCCGAGGCCGTTTTGGCAGTCCAACGCCAAGTGGCCCGGGTAATGGGGCTAGTTACCCGTCTGGACGTGGGACCCCGCCCCGAGGTACCCCCGGGACCGGCCATCCACGCCGCCAATCATCGGAGCATGGCCGACCTGTTGCTGTCCACCGGCACGTTCAGCCGGTGGGGTTGGCCAATTAGACCGTTGGTAGCTGGGGCCTACTTTGACAAACCAGGACTTGGCGGGCTCCTAAGGCGTCTCCGGTGCATCCCGGTACACGGCACCGAGGCCATTGACAGTGCCGTCGAGGCTCTCGAACGGGGCTGGTCGGTGGCCATCATGCCCGAGGGTCGAATCGTGCCCAAAGAAGAATGGGCACCTACCGGCGTTGGCCGATCGCACCCGGGAATCGGACGGGTAGCCATCCACACCGGTTTGCCGGTGGTGGCCAACGGGGCTAGCGGCACCGAGGTGTTCTGGCCTCGGGGGCGAACGCTTCCGCTTGTACGACCGGGTCGCCGATTCCATTTGGTGTTACGCAGCGAGGTCGTGGGTCCGGTACCCGACGCTAAGTCTCGTGACGCCACCACCCGCATCATGGAGGCGGTAGCTCGGTGTGTCGCCGTCTCTGACCAGATTATTGGCCGGACGGCCTGATCAGGAGGAGTCGGCCACCAAGAGGGCCAGCCGTGTCCGTGACCGTCGATGAGGAGTAGGTAGCGGTGCGCTTGGTCGCCGAGAACCTGCTCCCCTGAGTCACCAGAGTCCGGCAGCCATTCCCCCAGCGAGCGTGGAGCCGAGCTCTCGGGCCGCCATCAGGTGATCGCTAGTCAAATCTCCGGCAGCTACCAGTGGCTCCACCACCGGGCGCCAGGCAAGGCCAGAAGCCAGGGGAACTACGGCGTCAACGGCAGCGGTTCCGCCGCCGCCCGCCTTAACCAGGAGCCCGTAGGGACGGCCCCTGGTGTGATCCAGGCACGGGTAGTAGGTCCGGTCGAAGAAATCCTTCAGGGCCCCAGACATGTAGCCGAAGTTCTCGGGCGTAGCCAGCAAGTAGCCGTCAGCGGTCATGACATCGCCGACAACGGCGTCGCACGCGAGGAGAACCCGGACGTCGACCGTCACGCCGGTCGCCTCCGCTATCTCCGGACTGCGGGCACCCTCCACCGCTTCCTCCACAAGTCGGGTCGTGCTTCCGGAGCCCGAGTGGTAAACGACGAGGATGGTTGGCACAGAGCCCTGCTCAGAAGTGGTGAGGGAAGCCCGAGAAATCCTGGGGGCGCTTCTCCAAGAAGGCGTCACGCCCCTCCTGGGCTTCCTCGGTGCTGTAGGCCAGTCGTGTGGCCTCTCCAGCGAAGACCTGCTGGCCGACCAGACCATCGTCAATGAGGTTGAACGCGAACTTAAGCATTCGTTGTGCCGTGGGGCTCTTGGCATTGATGGACGCGGCCCACTCCAGCGCCACCTCTTCGAGTCGATCGTGGTCGACGACCTCGTTAACGGCACCCATGAGGTGCATGGTTTCTGCGTCGTATTCGCGCCCGAGAAAAAAGATCTCTCTAGCGAACTTCTGGCCCACCTGACGGGCCAGGTAGGCCGAACCAAACCCGCCGTCGAAGCTCGCCACGTCTGCGTCGGTCTGCTTGAACCGCGCCTGCTGACGGCTCGCCAGCGTAAGGTCAGCCACCACGTGGAGGCTGTGACCGCCGCCGGCCGCCCATCCGGGTACTACGGCTATCACCACCTTGGGCATGAAGCGGATCAGGCGCTGTACCTCGAGGATGTGGAGGCGCCCCGTGCGTGCAGGATCTACGGACTCGGCCGTTTCGCCGTCGGCGTAGCGGTAGCCATCCTCGCCGCGGATGCGCTGGTCGCCGCCCGAACAGAAGGCCCAGCCGCCGTCCGACTTTGATGGCCCGTTACCGGTCAGCAATATGGTCCCGACGTCCGAGGTCATCCGGGCGTGGTCAAGGGTCCGGTAGAGCTCATCGACCGTGTGGGGTCGGAAGGCGTTGCGGACCTCCGGCCGGTCGAAGGCCACCCGGACGGTTCCTTGGTCGACTGCACGGTGATAGGTCAGGTCGGTTAGGTCGAAGCCGGGTACCGCCTCCCACTGGTCGGGATCGAAGATCGCCGACACGTCATTCGAATCTCCCGTCGCCATGGCACGGGAGCATACGGCCGTATGCAGCACGGACCGGGACCGGTTCTACGATCGATACGTGGATGTCCGACGAGAGTTGGTGATTGCTGCCTCGGCCGATGAGGTGTGGTCGGTAGTGGCCGCTCCGGAACGTCAGGCCGAGTGGTTCCCCGGCATGGTCTCATCGGTGCTCGAAGAAACCGGTGAGGGGACCTTTCGTACGATTCAGACGGCTTCCGGTGGGTTCATAAGAGAGGAAGTGCTGGGTGTCGACCATGGTGCTCGCCGATTCGAGTACCGGATTGTTGGGCCGTTCCGGATGGAGCACCACCTGGGCCGGATCACGGTGGTACCTGATCCATGCGGAAGTCTTGTGATCTATGAACAGGAGTTGGAACCGAAAGCCTTGACCTACGTTCTCGATGGAGCTGTCGCCGATGCCCTGGATGGTCTTCGGGACCTCGTGGTGAATGGGCGGACGTCCCGTTCTTGGATCGAACCGATGACCGCGACTGGTAGGGAAGAGGGGCCCTGATGGCCAGTCGCATCCTGTTTGTCACAACAGACCAGCAACGCTTTGATGCTCTGGGGTGCAATGGGGGCCGAGTCGCCGCCACCCCGGTGGTCGACGGGCTCGCAGCTTCGGGGGTGCGCTACGAAAGGGCCCACCCGCAGAACGTCGTGTGCATGCCGTCCCGGGCCACCATGCTCACTGGCCAGCACATTCGGAACCACGGCGTCTGGATGAACGGGGTTCCCTTGCCCGCCGATGCTCCTACGGTGGCAGGACTACTAAACGATGCAGGGTGGAGGACTGGGCTGTTCGGCAAGGCGCACTTCGAACCGTTCCTCGATCCGTTCTTGCGCTTTCCCCAGAACCGCATGGGAGTCACCGGAGCGACCAACGAGGAGGGCCGTCCGCACCGCGGCTTCGAGTGTATGGAGTTCGCTGGCCATGGCTCCGGGGGCCTTGTGCACTACGGGGGCTGGATGCGGGAGCACTATCCCGAACACATGGCATCCTTCTACCCGCCGCTAGACGGCACATTGGACGTCAACGCTGACGGAGGTGGGGATACTGGCGCTCCACAGGTCCTTCGCAACTCGGTACCACGCGGCATCTATCACACCGACTGGGTGGCTGACCGTGCGATCGCCTGGCTGGAAGGGTTGTCCGATGATGACGACTGGTTCTGCTGGCTGAGCTTCCCCGACCCCCATCACCCATGGGATCCGCCCGACTCCGAACTCCACCGGGTTCCGTGGCGAGACCTAAACCTGCCCGATGGATACCCGTCGGACCGGGCGGAGCGGGAGGCGGCCCTAGACACCAAGGGCGCCCACTGGCGGCGCTGGTACGACGGCGACCTGGTGACCAATTTCGAGGCACCGGCTCGTTGGGTCCCTGCGACCCTGACCGCGGATCAGGTTCGCGAGGTCGATGCTATGGCCCATATCGAGAACGAACTCATCGACGAGGCCCTGGGTCGACTCCTGTTCACCGTGTCGAACCGAGGGTGGCACGACGACCTCCACGTCATATTCACGACCGACCATGGCGAGTTCCAGGGCGATCACGGGCTTTTGTTCAAGGGTCCATTCCATGTCGACTCCCTAATGCGTCTTCCCCTCGTGTGGCGACCCGCCCCCTCCGCTGGTGTGGCCCCATCGGTAGTGGCCGATCCGGTCGGACTGGTTGACCTGGCTCCTACCTTCTGCCTGATCGCCGGCATTGAAGTACCGGACTGGATGGATGGCGCACCCCTACCCGTTACACCCGAGGAGTCGGCGAGTCGACAGAGGCCCGCTGTCCTTACAGAATGGGACAGCGTCCATCCAGGTGGGTCGGAGGTTCATCTCCAGACAGTGACGCTGGATGGCATGGTTTGCACCCGGTATGAGGCAGGAACCTGCCATGAGGGCGTTGAAGGCGAGATGTGGGACCTGGCCGACGACCCCCTGCAACGCACCAATCTTTGGGACGACCCGGGCCGCCGAACGTTGAGGGACGATCTTGTTGCCGAGTTAGACGCCCTCCTTCCAGAGCGTCCCGCTCATCCGTTGCGAACTGAGGCTCCCGTCTAGATCAGGTTCACGTGTCTTGCCGGAACAGATTGGAAATAGCGGAGCAAGGCACTCGTCAACGGTCTGACAGGTACAGGGGACTATCCCAAGGGCATCGCGCCCCATGGCGACAAAGTCGTCGTACGTGGCAGGTAGCAATGTCGCCACGGCGGTATCGAACCACGGGTTCGAGTTTCGTTTAAAGGCACCGTCCTGTTGTCCGTCGCGAGCGTCGTCTTGATGAGGTCCGAAGCCGGTGATCAGGGCCATGCCGGTAGGCGCCACGTCCAATGTGGTGATCACCAGGTTCGGTCTGTGGCGTCGCAGTGCCACAATCGTCTTCCAGACGTCACCGCTCCAGACGACGGTCGCCCGTTCCCGCGTCGAGGTTGGGGCGTCGATAGGCACGACATCGTGGACCAGAACCACGGTTCCTGAATGGGCATAACGCTCTACAGCTAATACGTCGGCCAGAGCAACTTCGAAATGATGAAGTCCGTCCACAAACGCCAGGTCCACAGGTCCACCAAGGAGTGCCATTACGTCGTGGGAGGCGAAGAATTCCTCGGAGGTACTCGACACGACCTTCCAGTCCGGATGGTCGAGGTCGCCGACCCGTGGCTCTGGATCCACGCCCACCAGACGCGTCGTCGGCCCGCCAAGAGCAAGTGAGTGGCCCTCATTCACCCCGATTTCCAGATAGCGAGCCGGCCGGAGCCGCCGGTGGAGATCAGTCAACAGATGCAAGTAGGTCGGGTAGTCGTCCAGTTTCGAAGGGTGATTTCCGGTCGGGTCGTTCATTGGCTTCGCCGCCACCAAACCCCGGTCCAGTCCACGGGGACGATCTCGTCGGTGATGCCGTATCGCTCTCGGTAGTCAGCCACGGCCCGACGACAGGGCTCAAATGCACCGTGATCGTCCACGATTACGATTCCGCCGACCGACAGCTTCGGGTAGAGATACTCCAGGGCCTCCCATGTCGACTGGTAGAGGTCTCCGTCCAGTCGAAGGAGGGCCAGCCTCCCGATGGGCGCCGTTGGCAGGGTGTCGGCGAACCAACCCTCCAGAAAGCGCACCCTGTCGTCCAGCAGGTCGTAGCGAGCGAAATTCGCCTCGACTACGGACCGAGGCACGGCGAGGGCCTCTACCCCTGAAAGATCAACCCCCTCATCTGCCGGCCACGTCACCCCATCGGGGGGCGGGAGTCCCCGGAACGAGTCCGCGACCCACACCGAGCGCCCCTCATCTCCCCAGGCGGCCAGAGCGCCACGCATGAGAATCGTGGCCCCACCGCGCCATACGCCAGTCTCGATGAGGTCTCCGGGGATATCGTCGTCGAGCACCATGGTCAGACAGTCGACAAGGCTGGCCAGTCTCCGGCGGCCGATCATCGTCTCCGCTGAGGATGGCCAGTCCCGGCCATCGGCCCGGACGGTGGGGTCCACCCCCGGTTCCGCTTCGAGGAACAGGTCTCGACAGAGGCAGCCGGCCAACAGGTCCAGATAGCGGTGACGTAGCTCAGAGGAAGCGTCGGACATGAACCAGTGGGTCAGTCGAGCGCCTCAAGGGCCCCGGTGCAGATCAGGTCCTCCACCCGATCGGGATCCATCCCAAGGTCGTCCACACAGAACCGGCGGGTGTGCTGGCCAATGAGTGGAGCGGGTGAGAGTGCCGGGGCACCCATGCCCGACCCGGTGAAGCAGGGCCCGGCCATCGTGATTGTCCCCAGGCCGTCCTGGTCCACCGTGGCAAGAAAGCCTCGGTCAATCAGATGGGGGTCTTCAAGCTGGTCGATGCAAAACATGACCCGTCCCGCCGGCACGCCCTCTGCCTGACACCGATCCTGGACCTCTGCCCGGTCCAGTGTCATCGTCCATTCGGCCACCAAGGCCTCGATCCGCTCTCGGCCGGCCATGCGATCCTCGACACTGTCGAGAGCAGGATCGCGCGCCCAATCAGGGTCGCCCATGGCCCGTCGGAGTCCGGTCCAGTCCTCGTCGTCTCGAACGCACACCACGACCCACCGCTGCTCACCCGCGCACGGGAAGGTGCCCCACGGCGCCCCATCAGGCGAAGAGTTGCCCCTGGGTCGCACGCTGCCAGGCTCAATGGCCTCGGCAAGAAACTCGTCAGCCAGAGTGGCCATGAGGGCCTCAACCTGGGCCACCTCCACGTGTGCGCCAGTGGCGCCCCGGTCCCGACCGATAACAGCAGCGAGGGCGCCCAGAGCACCGATTCTTCCGGCCAGATGGTCGGGGTGGATGGCGTTGCTCCCCGGTGGACCCTCTCCGTCATCGAAGGCCCACAGCCAGCTCAGCCCACCAGCGGTCTGGAGGGTCGGGCCGTAGCCAGCCCAGTCGGCCTGAAGACCTCGGGAGCCCATCAACTGACTAGACATCATCACGGCGTCCGGGTTCATGCGGTGGACGTCGTCCCAGCCGATCCCCAGTGTCTTCATGGTGCCCGTTGAGTTGTTCTCAATAAGGATGTCGGCCCACCCAACGAGGCGTGTCACCACCTCATGGGCATCCGCGTGTTTAAGGTCCAAACCCAAGCACCTCTTAGTCCGGCTGGAGGAGGCGAACGGGGCACTCATCTTTCCGCCGAGAATGATTCGGATGAAGTCGGGATAGGCGTGGCTCTCGACTTTGACGACGTCGGCGCCGTACTCGGCCAGCATCCGACCGCACTCGACTCCCACGCCGCCGTGCCCAAAGTCGGCGACACGTAGGCCCCTCAGCGGTAGGTCATCAGCCGGACCCAACGGCGAGGTGAAGGTGAAGGCGGCACCGTTAAAGACGGCCTCGTGCTCACCGACCTCGGGGGCACGATCGCGGTGTCCGACCCGGACACCGTCTATCTCTATTGGACCCGATACGACAGGCGCTACCAGCTCGGGGGTCACCTCGGCACTGACGAACGTCCCCCGAGAGGCGTAGTGCTCGTCAACGAGAATGTTGGCCGGGGATAGCAGGGGAGTGGCCACCACGCCACGGCGCTGGGCCTCTCGACAGCCCTCGATCATGGGCAGGGAAGCCCAGTGCTCGGCGTAGAGCGGATTGATCACATCGGAATTCATGAGCCGGTTGACGTAGTCGGCCCAGTAATCGTCAGCAAACGCCTCCGGAGACCCCATCCATTCCCACAGGGCCCGCCACTGTCCGGGAGCCATGATCACGCACCGGACCTTTCCGTCTAAACAGTCAAAAGTCGGGTACATGGGGCTGTCTCCCGAGCGAACGGTGGGCGGAACCGATCCTCGCCTGAGCGAGTCGCTCGCCCCGGCCAGACCCCAAGTGTTCATTTGGGCGACGGCCTCCAGGGCGGAAACATCCAAGTGCTGGCCACCTGCGCCCCGTGCACGGTGGACTAAGGCCACTAGCACCGCATAGGCGCCCACGATCCCCACGGCATCGCTGGCTATGGCTCCCGGCAGCAGTAGTGGTGGCTTGTGCGGCACCCCGCTGAGGGCCTGCCATCCGGAGAGGGCGAAGATCACGTCGTCGGTAGCGACCAGATCACGATCGGGGCCGGTCTGACCGAAGGCGGTGAGGGAAGCCACTATTAGTGACGGGTTAGCCGCTAGAAGCACGTTGGGCCCGATCCCGAGCTCATCTAGCGCTCCCGGAGTCGAGGACTCGACCACCACGTCGGCCTCGACGACCAACTCCAAGAACCGCTCCCGGTCAGCACCTCCGGCTGGATCTGCCAAGTTCAAGACTGCCGAACGCTTGCCTGCGTTTCGTACAGCGAAGTGGAGCGACCTCCCATCAGGGCCGAAGGGTGCGCGACGGCGGGAGGCCACGCCATTCGGAGGCTCAATTCTGAGGACGTTGGCGCCGAGGTCGGCGAGCATTCGACCACAGAGGTCACCGCTATCGTCAGTTAGGTCGAGCACCCGCAGGTCGACCAACGGACGAGCGGTGGAGGCCATCCGAAATGGTCTACCACTCGCCCCCGGTTGTGACGGAACCAGCGGTCGTCTCGGATGTTCCGGCGCACTCATCGGCCTGGAGCCCACAGGTACTCTCTCGGTGGGCCGATCCCCGACTTCTAACTTGCATCTGAGACTCCGCACCCCCTTCGTGTCGCCCTTGCGGCGACGAGCAGTGGTGGCCGTTGGCGTGTTGATGGCAGGGAGTCTTCTCGCCGTCCCTGCCAGTGCCGTCAAGGAGACGGATTCCATACGGGATGCCAGAGACCAACGCGAGGTGGCCAAAGGTCAGGCTGCGGAGGCCGCCGAAGCCCTTGTACTGGTAGAGGCCGCCGACGACGAGGTATCGAGCGCTCTTCATGCTCTCGACGATGCAGTGGCCCTCCAGGAGGCCAAGATCTTGGCGGCCCGTCAGGCCATCGAAGCCGCCGAGGCCGAGGCGACCCTTCGGTGGGTCCAAGCTGACGAGATCACCGCCGAGGTGGCCGCTCTGCGGCGACGGATCCAAGAACTGGCCGTTGACGTGTACATCGGACGAATTCGACCAGGGAGTCTTCTGGAATCAGCCGACCTCACAGCCGGAGTGCGCCGGGCCGCCATCCTTGATGCCGTCACCGGCGACCGTGGTGACTTGGTCGACCGACTCCGAGCCATGGAGTCCGACCTCGAGGACGTTGCTCTCTCGGCCGACGACGCCATCGCCGACGCCCAGGCTCGCCAGCGGGAACTCGAATCGTCGATCCGCGTCTTGGATCGTCGGATCGCGGCCAAGGAGGACGTCAAGGGTGAACTCCAGGAGCGGATCGCCGCCTATGAAGACGAAATCAGGAGCTTTGAGCGGCAGGAGTACCTGATGGCCATCCTCATTGACAACCTCATTGCCGAGGAACTCAGGAAGTCGGCGGCCGACCTAACCAAGGAGTCAGGGCAAGGTTTCATCATGCCAATGGAGGGCCCACTGACCTCGCCTTTCGGACCCCGGAAGCACCCCATCTTCGGCACGACCCGTCAGCACAACGGCGTTGACTTCGGCTGTGTGAGGGGTCAGCCCGTCTGGGCTGCCAAAGCAGGAAAGGTGATCTTTGCTGGCCTAAAGAGCGGTTACGGCAACGTGGTTCTCATAGAACACGAGGGGCCCGTGATCACGTTGTACGCCCACCAGCAGGAGCTCCTCGTGTCGGCTGGCTACCAGATCGAGAAGGGCGAACCACTGGGTAAGTGTGGATCAACAGGCTGGTCCACCGGCCCGCACCTTCACTTCGAGGTTCGGACAGGAGGGGAGCCAGTGGATCCGCTGATCGTTCTCCCCGGTTGACCCGCCTCCTTCCAAAACTGGCGGAGGGGCCCCGGTAGGGCCCCTCCGGCTCAATTCGTGGTGTATCGAGTTAGCCGACGAACGCCGAGGCGAATACCAGTGAAACGATTGTCATCACCTTGATCAGGATGTTCATGGCCGGGCCGGAGGTGTCCTTGAACGGGTCGCCCACAGTGTCACCGACCACGGCCGCCTTGTGGTTGTCCGAGCCCTTACCACCGTGGGCGCCGCTCTCGATGTACTTCTTGGCGTTGTCCCACGCGCCACCGGCGTTGGCCATGAAGATGGCCAGACAGAAGCCGGACACGAGAGCTCCGGCAAGGAAACCACCGAGGGTGTCGATGCTGATGAAGCCGAGAACGAGGGGAACCACTACTGCGAGGGCTCCGGGGATGACCATTTCCTTGAGTGAAGCAGCTGTTGAGATGGCTACGCAGCGCGCCGAGTCTGGGTTGACGCCCGGCTCACCTTCTCGAAGGCCGGGTATCTCGCGGAACTGTCGGCGAACCTCTTCAATCATCTCCTGCGCGGCACGGCCTACGGCATCGATAGTGAGCGCTGCGAACAAGAACGGCAGCATGGCACCTAGAAACAGGCCGATGAAGACCTCCACCTGACCGATATCGAGGCTAAGAGATCCACCTGCCTGGGCGACGGCGAACTCGAAGCTCTTGAAGAGGGCCAGGGCGGTCAGGGCAGCCGAACCGACGGCGAACCCTTTCGCTACAGCGGCCGTGGTGTTACCGAGCGAATCCAGAGCATCGGTGACCTCACGGACACTGGGGTCCAATTCGGCCATCTCGGCAATCCCACCGGCGTTATCGGCAATCGGACCGTAGGCGTCGACCGAGACGACCACACCGGTGGTGGCCAGCATGCCGATGGCGGCTACGGCAATGCCATAGATACCACCGTCGAGGTTCCCGATGGAGTCGAAAGCCATCTCGCCACCCCAATAGGCCACCGCCACGCCGACGGCCAGCAGGGCCACGGACGCGGCGACCGACACCATGCCAGCCGAGATTCCCCCGAGAATGGTGGTGGCCGGCCCGGTCTCGGTTTGCCCGGCGATCTTCTTAACCGGTCCGAAGTGTTCCGAGGTGTAGTACTCGGCTGTCTTGCCGAGCGCCCAGCCGACGAGCAGGCCACCGATGACGGCGATGGCCAGACCCATTGGCGAGTCGAACTGGTCGTTGTCCCCAAACAACCAGAAGGCAATGGCTACGGTGGCCAACACGGTGAGAGCCATGGCGACGTTGGTCCCCATGTGTAGGGCCTTAGACAATGCCTTCGAGTCGGTTGATGTCCCGCCCTTCACCAGGAACGAACCGATGATCGATGCAACCATGCCTGCCAGGGCAATTGCCATCGGAAACGAAAGCAGGGAAATGTTGGTCACCGCACTGGCCTGTTCTGCGCCCAAACCAAGGGCAAAGGCCACTAGCGAGATGGGAGCCAGAATCGAACCGGCGTAACTCTCGAAGAGGTCGGCACCCATGCCAGCCACGTCGCCCACGTTGTCGCCCACGTTGTCGGCGATAGTGGCCGGGTTCCGGGGGTCGTCCTCCGGGATACCCGCCTCTACTTTGCCTACCAAGTCTGCTCCGACGTCGGCGGCCTTGGTGTAGATGCCACCACCTACGCGTGAGAACAGGGCGATGGACGACGCTCCCAATCCGTAGGCGGTCACGACTTCAAAAGCATCGTCAACCTCAAGGCCCAGAACGAACACCACGTAGACCGCCATGAGGCCAAGGAGGGCCAGACCGGCCACCGAGAAACCCATAACGGCGCCACCGCGAAAAGCGATGGGAAGAGCCTTCCCGGGACCGGACTTGGCGGCCTCGGTGGTGCGGGCGTTGGCCATGGTGGCCACAGTCATGCCGATGTAACCGGCAAGTGCCGACAGCACTGCACCGATGACGTAGGTAATCGCGGCTGCCGGAGCAATCAGGACACCGATGAGAATCGCCATGACGACCACGAAGACAGACACCCAGCTGTATTCCTTCTTGAGGAAAGCGCGTGCGCCCATCTGGATTTCGGTCATCAGGAAGACCATGCGGTCATCGCCGGGAGAGGCGGCCTTCACGTTATTGAAGAAGAATCCGGCGAGTACAAGGCCGAGGATGGCCGACGCTCCTGCCAGATAGGGGATGGCGTCCAAGGAAGGGTCTCCTGATGAGTGGAACGGATCTTGACCCGCCCGTGTTCGTCGGGGCGGGTGGGCTCCCGTCGAATGCCTGGAAGGGCGAGGTCATCCGGGGCCGCAGGCACTCTAGTGAGAACAGCCCTCGGGTCCGACGATCAGGAGCCTGAATATTGGTGTTCACCACGCGTTAAGGGTGTCGAGGCCGGTCCGATTGATTGGTTCTCGGGCCCTCCAGAGAACGAGGAACTGGCGATGGGCCGCCGACTGGACCACCATGCCGGGATGGCGATTCAGGATATGGGGATTCTCCGCAGCGAGATGCTGGCTCAGCGCCAGGCATTGAGCCCCGGGGTGGTGACCCGACACTCGACAACGGTGGTCCAGCGGATCCGGTCTTTGCCCGAGGTCGCTGGCTTGACCGATGGAGCGGTCGTGGGGGCGTACCTGGGGGTACGGGGGGAGATCGATCCCTCGTCCCTCATGACGGACCCATCGCTACGAGTTGCCCTACCGGTGACCACTCCCGGTCAACCTTTACGTTTCGTGGTGCCTAACGGCACGCTGGTCGACGGGCCCTTCGGAATCCGGCAACCTGACAGGGGAGACGAGGTCGACCCCATGGACCTTGCCCTCGTGCTGGTACCTCTGGTGGCTGCCGACCGACGCGGTAACCGCGTGGGCCACGGGGCCGGCTTCTACGACAGGACCTTCGCCGCGACCGACCGCACCCAAGAGGCAAGGGATCGGAAAGTTCAGCCGGTGTTGATCGGTTTGTGCCATCACCTGCAGTTGGTGGAGGAACTAGATCCCCATCCTTGGGACGTTCCTCTAGACCTTCTAGTCACAGAGGTCGGTCTGATCCGTCCCTGACCCTGCCTCACAGTGCAGGGGGGCATGACACCCCCCGGCCCTTCCGGTGGGCGATGATCATGTCGTGCGCATCATCGTGGTCGGTGCCGGCGAGGTCGGCACCTATATAGCCGACCGTCTCAGTAAGCAGGAACACGACGTAACGATCATTGAGGTCGATGGCGATCGGGGCCGCGAGATCCAGGGCCTCCTGGATGTTGAAATCATCCATGGCAGTGGGACCGATCCCGACGTGTTGGATCAGGCCCGGGTGGGGAAAGCGGGCCTCCTTGTAGCGGTGACCAAACGCGACGAGGTGAACATCCTCTGCGCTCTCATGGCCCGCAAGAAAGGCATAACCAAGACCATCGTCCGGGTGGAATCACGATCATTGCGACAGGCTCAGGCCACAGCGCTCTTCGAAGGCGTCGAGGACCACCTGGTGATCGACCCCGACGACGAAGTCGCACAGGCCGTTCGCCGACTTATCCGGTTCACTGGGGTCCTTGAGTTCGACGAGATGGCAGGTGGGGAGGTCATAGTCCTTACGGCACGTCTGCCGGGTCACGCTCCGTTGGTGGGAAAATCGCTTCGGGATCTGGGGCGCGAACTGGAGCCAGATTGGGGGTTTATCGTCGGCTCCATTACCCGCCGGGAAGCTGGCGAGGACCACGAACATACAGTGATCCCGCGCGGCGACTGGACACTGCGTGAGGGCGACCTGCTTACCGTGGTCTGCAAGCGGGAGAACCTCGATGACGTAACAAGCCGGATGGGTATGGAGAGTCAGCGTTCCGACCGGGTACTCCTCCTCGGTGGCGGTCGTACGGCAGAGATCTTGGCCGGTTCGCTCCTGGCGCAGGGCCAGTCAGTCGGTCTGATCGAACGAGACGAGGCCAGGGCTCGAGAATTGGCCAGGAACCTGAAGCGTGCGCTGGTCTATCACGGTGATATCACCGACGCCCTCCTGCTCGACGAAGCCGAAGTGGCCCGGCAGGACGTGGTGGTTGCCATGACCGGTGAGGACCACGCAAACGTACTGGCCTGCCTCTATGCGAAGGCGGCCGGTGAATCTGAAAATGGGGGTGCCGGAGGTTCAGGTCCGGAGACAATCGCTGTGGTCCATCGACTCCAGCTGCTGGACCTCCTCGAAGCACACAAGGTAGACGCCACTATCAGCCCCCGAACGGCGACGGCCAACAGCGTGCTCCGCTTCGTCCGCGGCGAGGGTGACACGGTCGCCGCCGTCGCCACGTCACTGCACGGTGACGCCGAGGTGCTTGAGTTCGCCGTGACCCCGGGTTGCCCATGTGATGGCAAGACGATCTCCGCACTGGGCCTCCATGAGGACGTCCTGATGGGAGCAATCGTCCGAGATGGCAAGGCCCAGATCGCCCGGGGCCGGAGCACGCTGCGCTCCCGTGACCATGTGATCGCCGTGGTGCGGCCCGGGCAAGCCCCCCACCTTTCCTCGCTGTTCGGCTAGGCCGACGAAACTGATGAGCCGCCCGGTGGGGTCCGGCGAACGATTCTGGGTCCGCCGCGGCGCTCTCTGGTCGTCGTGGGCAACAGCAACCGTCTGGGCCGTCTCGGCGGGCCTCGGTGCGGCAGGCCTTCTGGCGATGGCGGCCGGATTGGTCGACCTGTTAGGTGACGGTGACGACACCGCAGCATTACTGGTGATCGGTGGCTCGGCAGCGTTACTCGCCTCGGTTCTGAGCGTATGGGTCCGACCGGCGCTCCGGGTACGGCCCGCGGACGCCCTCTGTGCAATCACCGGTTGCTTGATCGTTTTCATCGTGGCGGTGGCCGGGATTCTGGTGGTCACCGACTCCTCGACCACCTTGGCCGATGCGTTCTTCCGGGCGGCCACGCTCGGAACTACCACGGCCTTGGAGGTGCACCCGGTCGACGCGACCGACTATGCAGCCCGCTTCCTCGTGGGAGGTACTCAGTGGCTGGGAGGTATCGGTGCCCTCCTAGTTGCTGTCGCTGTACTCCCGTTCTTCGGCGCCGGCCGGGAGTTCGCCGATCGGTCGCGTCGGGGAGGACGTCGACCTATGGCCCCGGACCCCTCCTCAGCGGTCCGCAACCTCCTCATCGTTCACGGCCTCGCCACGGCTGTGACACTTCTGGGGTTCTTGGTCGTGGGAATGGATCCATTCGACGCCGTGGTGCTGGCTATGGCCACCGCGTCCACCGGTGGAGTCTTCAGCGGTGGTGACCTTGAGTCCGCCGCCGTGCAGTGGGTGGCGATAGCAGGCATGGCCATCGCCGGGACCAGTCTCGTGGTCCTATGGCGGTTAGGTGTGGGACGTTCCAGAAACCTCCTACGGTCCACCGAGTTGCAGACGTACCTAGGCCTTCTGGTGGTGGCACCTGCCGCATTTCTCTTGTGGACCGACGGGTCTGGGGTTGAGGGGATCCGGCGTGCCGTTTTCACCGTAACGGCGTCTGTGACCACCACCGGCTTCCCTGTGAATCCAGGTGGTACTTGGGCTCCCGCTGCGCCAGTCCTCCTTCTCGGCCTGGTGTCCATCGGGCCAATGACAAGCTCAACCGGCGGGGGATTCCAGATCCTCCGCCATCGGATTCTGGCCAGAGTGGCCGTGAGGGAACTTCTCCGCCAGCTACACCCCAGTGCAATCATCACAGCCCGACTAGGAGGTCGGGTCGCTGCCGAGGAGACTTTGGCCCGGGTAGTGGTGACGCAATTCCTGTTCGTCAGCGTGCTGTTCGGGACAGCGGTAGTGGTGGCCACCGCCGGCCTCGACATGGCTACCGCTTTGGCCGCAGCGGTGCATGCCATTTCGACCGCCGGTCCGGTCCGGGCACTGGACGGAAGTCTGGTGGACGTCGGGGCGTGGCCGACCACCGTGCGTCTCGCCCTTGTCCCGGCAATGGTGGTTGGGCGACTGTCCGTCTACCCGGCCATCGTCGCCCTCGGGGCAGGGACGACTCTCATCCGCGACCGGGTTCGCCTGAGGCGACGCATTATGGCGGCCAGCGGACGACGTAGTACAGCCAGTTCGGCGAACGGGGCCGATCGATGAATCCGTTGAACGGCCTGCCGTTTGAGGATCGCTGGACAAGCACCACGGCCAGCGTTGGCGGAATGGCGCTGCTCTTTGTCTCCCTGGGTATGGGAGCGGCCGCCGTGGTCGCCGTGGTTGACGGCGTAGATGCTCCAGCGCTGGCAATCGCCACCTGTGTCACCGCCCTTATTGGTGCGGTGTTGTTCCACGTTGCCACACCCGGATCCCGGGACGTGGCGACCATCTTCAGCGCGGTGGGAACCACCTGGGTGGCAGCATCTGTCCTTGGTGCGCTGCCGTACCTCCTAGCCGGCACGTTCGCGGTTGCCGGACGACCCTGGACGGTTGTCCTGGCGGATGCCCTATTCGAATCCGTGTCCGGCTTCTCATGTACCGGTTCAACCGTGTTCGGAGCGCACAATCCGATCGAATCTCACGGGGCGGGTGTCCTCATTTACCGCCAGCTCACCCAATGGGCCGGAGGCATGGGCATCGTTGTTTTGGTGGTGATGGTTCTGCCATCCCTCCGGTCTAGTGGTCTGGGCCTGATCGATGCCGAGGCACCCGGAGTGGGGGTTGACCGCGTGACCCCGCGGATCTCATCCACCGCTCTGCGCTTCTGGAGCATCTATGCCGGGTTCACCGTGATTGTGGCAATTGGACTGTTGGGTGCTGGCATGGGGCCATTCGACTCCGCGGCACATGCCCTCAGCACAGCCTCCACCGGTGGATTCTCGACCCGAAACGCCTCCATCGGACATTGGGACAGTCTGGCGATTGAGTTGGTCCTCGTCATGGCCATGCTCGTGGGCGGGTCCAGCTTCGCCCTTCATAGCCAACTAGTCAGGACCCGGAGATTCCGCCATCACCGGGACCCCGAGTTCCGTGGCTATCTGGCCATGATCGGTGTTGGGATCCTCCTAGTCACTCTCCTTCTCGTCGATGACGGGATGGGCCTGGGTCGGTCGGTCCGTACCGCCCTGTTCAACGTGGTCACCCTCGGCACCAGTAGTGGATTTGGAAATGCCACCGGACAGGGGAGTCCAGGAGACTTCACTTCGTGGGGCTCGGGGCCACAGCTGATCCTTCTGTTCTTTCTGGTGTTCGGTGGATGCACCGGTTCAACGGCCGGTGGAGTGAAGGTCATGCGACTCCGCGTTGGCCTCTCACACGCCTACCGGACCCTGCGCTCCTTTAGGCGGCCCCGGGCCGTACTCCTCGTTCGGCAGGGCCGATCCACGGTCTCCGACACGCTGGTCGAGCGCATCGCCGGCTTCATGGTTGTTTACGGGCTGCTGGCCGTGGGTGGAACCATGCTGATCGCAGCATTGGGCACCGACTTGGTGTCCGCCATGAGTGGGGTCATCGGTTCACTGGGCAATATGGGTCCGGCGCTAGGGGAGGCCGGTCCGACGGCGTCGTACACCGATGCCTACTCCACCCCAGCTCGCATGGTGTTGGCCGTCCTGATGCTGGTCGGTCGGCTCGAGATATTCCCCATGCTGCTCATGCTGGTGGCCCCCTACCGGGTATTTGACGGGTTCACCCGAGGGATGCGTATCCGGCTCCGAAGACGACTCCGCCCATAGAGGCGGATCAGCCGGCGAGGACTGCGCTCAACAGGCACCCGAGCATCGCCGGGTCTTTGCTCCCGCAGAACTCCCGTGCACTGTGCATGGCCAACTGTGCAACGCCCAGGTCTACTGTGCGCAAGCCCATGCCAGACGCGGCGGCAGGTCCAATGGTGGTGCCACACGGCATATCCGAACGACTCACGAATGACTGGAGCGGCACGCCGGCTTGCTCACCCAGTTGGCGGACCTCTGCTGCCCCTGGCGCATCAGTGGCGTAACGCACCTTGGAGTTGAACTTCAGCACCGGTCCTCCGTTAAGCAGGACTGGGTGGTTGTCGTCGTGGCGGTCGCTGTAATTGGGGTGGGTACCATGGGTCCCGTCAACGGAGAGAACTAGGGCACCATCGGTGCGGCGTTCCTCCAGGTTGACGAAGTGACGCAACGTGCGCTTCAGGAGGGGGCCGGCGGCTCCTGTGGCCGAGACGCTTCCCACCTCCTCATGGTCGAACAGGGCCAAGACCGGCACAGCTTGACCCGCATCCGGACCGAAACCCTGCCCGGCGACGGCGATCAGTGCTTCAGTGGCGGCATGGCAGGACAGTAAATCATCCAGCCGTGGGGCGCTCACGAACTCGTCGTGCGGGCCTGAGAGGCAAGAGGGCACTACGTCATGAAACATGGCGTCGAAAGCCAGCACATCGGTCGGGTCGACGTCAAGCATGGCGGCCAGGGTCGACACGAACGCGCCCGGCTCAACCATTCCAGAGCCCACTACGGGCGACAGGTGCGTTTGGGGACTCAACACCAGGCCCTTCGCGGTCACCTCGCGGTCCAGATGGATCGCCAGCTGTGGAATCCGGGCCACCGGTCGGTCCTCACGGACCAGACGTTCAACACGTCCGTCACCATCTCGTACAACCACTCGGCCGGAGATCCCGAGATCGCGGTCCAGCCAGGAGTTCAAAATGGCGCCACCGTATACCTCTACACCTACCTGGCGAAGGCCGAGTACCCCATGGTCCGGAAGGGGCTTGACTCTCAGATTCGGGCTATCGGTATGGGCTCCGATGATTCGGAGTGGAGCGTCGGCGCCCCGGTCGGCATCTACCCAGGCAATTAGTGCGCCACCCGAGCGGAGATACCACCGTCCGGGTGTCGGGGGGGCGTCGTCGGGCGATATGCCGGCGAAACCGGCCCCCTCAAGCCGTCGGACCGATTCGTCGACGGCGTGGAACGGGCTAGGGGAGGCGTCGACATAGCGGCAGAGGTCACGCGCCCAATCGTCGGCGGTTGAGGGCATCCCGCTATTCTGGTGTCTCTAGGGACCAGGCGTTGTGCCCGGCGACGGGCGGTCCACCGCGATAGTCGCTCCGACCGACGATGTTCCGGGCGATCTCCCCGGGCGGTTTTGCCGCCACGTCAAGGAGACGATCTCGAACGTGATGCACCCTCGGAAGACTGAAGCGCTCAATCGGGACCTCCCGGGCCCCCAGGGTCTCTACGACCCCCGGTTTGAGCATGACTCCTGTGGCGTCAACTTCGTTTGCCACCTAAGGGGCGAGGCCAGCCATCGAATTGTCCAATTAGGCCTCGGCGCCCTCTGTCGAATGCAGCATCGCGGAGCCTTGGGTGCCGAGGTGGACACCGGTGACGGAGCTGGCCTCCTGATCCAAGTGCCGGATGCTTTTTACCGCTCGGTGGTGGAGTTCGAACTTCCGGACGCGGGCTCGTACGCCACCGGTATCGCCTTCCTGCCCAAGGTCCCTGGCCTGGCTGAGCAGGCCATAGCGCTCGTGGAAGAGACCGCTACCTCTGAGGGCCTGGAAATACTCGGGTGGCGGGACCTGCCGGTAGATGACTCGATGATCGGAAATGCCGCGAGGGCCTCTGAACCGGCCTTCCACCAGGTATTCCTAGCGGGCGTCAAGGCAGCTGACGGCACCCGTCCTGCCGGGATTGACCTCGATCGGCTGACCTACGTCCTCCGGAAGCGTACCGAGCATGAGATTTCATTGCTGGACGACGATGGAGACACCCATGGCGTCTACTTCCCCTCCCTGTCGTCCCGGACGATCGTTTACAAGGGGATGTTGACCACCACACAACTGGCGGAGTTCTTTCTCGACCTAACCGACGAACGAGTCGAGAGCGCTCTGGCGTTGGTGCATTCGCGATTTTCGACCAACACCTTCCCGTCGTGGCCGTTGGCCCACCCCTACCGGTATGTCGCCCACAACGGCGAGATCAACACTGTGCAGGGGAACCGGAACTGGATGCGGGCCCGCGAGGCCCTGATGGCCACCGATGTCATCCCCGGCGACCTGAACCGACTTTTTCCGATCTGCACCCCGGGGGCCAGTGACAGCGCCGGCTTCGACGAGGCCCTTGAGCTCTTAGCCATGGGCGGCTACTCGCTGCCTGAGGCCATCCTGATGATGATCCCGGAGCCATGGGAGAACCACGGCGAGATGTCAGACGAGCGGAGGGCCTTCTACCAGTACCACGCATCCCTGATGGAGCCCTGGGACGGTCCGGCCTCCATTGCCTTTACCGACGGCACTGTGATGGGCGCCGTTCTAGACCGCAATGGCCTACGCCCCAGTCGCTACTGGGTGACGGCTGACGATCTGGTGGTGATGGCCAGCGAGGTCGGGGTGGTGGAGGTGCCCACGTCAGAGGTGGTCGAAAAGGGCCGCCTCCAACCCGGCCGAATGTTTCTCATCGACACTGCCCAGGGTCGGATTATCCGGGATGACGAGATCAAGGATGGCATGGTTTCAGGTCGCCCGTACCGGGAATGGTTGGAGCAAAACCTCGTGCACCTGGACGATCTTCCGGTGTGCGACTTGACCACGATCGACGAGAGCACTCTTGTAGAGCACCAGCAGGTCTACGGCTACACCCATGAGGCCCTCAAGGTCATCTTGGCGCCTATGGCCCGTGACGGTAAAGGGCCCATAGGGTCGATGGGGACCGACACTCCGTTAGCCGTCTTGTCGAATCAGGCTCGCCCGCTATACGACTACTTTCAGCAGCTCTTCGCCCAGGTCACCAACCCTCCGCTGGACGCCATGCGCGAGGAGCTGATCACGGCGCTAGGCACCACAGTCGGCGCCGAGGGGAACCTTCTGGCCCCCGGACCAGAGAGTTGCCGCCAGATCTATCTACCCCATCCAGTTCTCACCGAGGGGCAAATGGCGTCGATTATCGGACTTGGGGACGACTCCACAAGCGCCGAGCCGAGCAGATTCTCCGTCCGCGTACTGGATGGCCGGTACGAAGTGGCCCGAGGGGCCAGAGGTCTCAGCGAGGCACTCGACCGGCTCCGTTCAGAGGCCTCTGCTGCCATCGCCGACGAGATCACGATACTGGTGCTATCTGATCGAGGCCCGACACCTTTAATGGCGCCTATTCCGTCGCTGCTGGCCACCGGAGCGGTGCACCACCACCTCATCCGTGAGAAGACACGAACCAGGGTTGGTCTCCTGGTCGAGAGCGGGGACGCCCGCGAAGTGCACCACGTTGGCCTGCTTCTGGGGTACGGAGCTTCGGCGGTTTGTCCCTATCTCGCCTTCGCATCGGTTGATGCGATGGTGACCGAGGGCATCCACGGCCTTTCGCCGGAGTTGACAGCCGAGGGGTCTCGCCGGAACCTCATCAAGGCCTGCGATCAGGGTTTGCTCAAGATCATGTCCAAGATGGGCATCTCCACCGTGGCGTCCTACACCGGCGCCCAGATCTTCGAGGCCATTGGGCTGGGTGATGAGGTGATCGGGGACTGCTTCGTCGGTACGGTCAGTCGGCTTGGCGGCGTCGGCTACGACGTCCTTGCTGACGAGGTTGCGGCACGTCATGCCCTCGCCTTTCCCGCCAATCCCGAGGAGCGGGCCCACCGCACGTTGGAGGTTGGCGGCGAGTACCAGTGGCGCCGTGAGGGCGAGTACCACCTGTTCAATCCCGAGACCGTCTTCAAACTCCAACACGCCACCCGAGAGGGTCGCTACGAAGTCTTCAAGGAGTACACGAAACTCATTGACGACCAGTCCGAACGGCTGGCCACCCTGCGGGGTCTATTCCGTTTTCGAGACGACCTCCGGCCGGCCGTCCCCATTTCGGAGGTCGAACCAGTCAGCGAGATCGTCAAGAGGTTCTCCACCGGCGCTATGTCCTACGGGTCGATCAGTGCCGAGGCCCACGAGACCCTCGCCATCGCCATGAACCGCATCGGTGGGAAGTCCAACACTGGAGAGGGGGGTGAGGATCCTGACCGGTTCACCCCAGATCTCAATGGTGACCTGCGTCGGTCGGCTATCAAGCAGGTGGCCTCGGGTCGATTTGGCGTGACCAGCGAATACCTCGTGAACGCCGACGACCTCCAGATCAAGATGGCTCAGGGCGCCAAGCCGGGCGAGGGTGGGCAGTTACCCGGTCACAAGGTGTACCCCTGGATCGCCCGGACACGGCACTCCACTCCCGGCGTTGGACTTATCTCGCCACCACCCCACCACGACATCTACTCCATCGAGGACCTGGCCCAGCTCATCTACGACCTCAAGAACGCCAACCCGGTCAGTCGGGTCCATGTGAAGTTGGTCGCCGAGGTTGGGGTGGGCACGGTGGCAGCCGGCGTATCCAAGGCCCACGCCGATGTAGTGCTCATCTCGGGCCACGATGGGGGAACGGGAGCCTCACCCCTCACGTCCATCAAGCACGCCGGAGCGCCTTGGGAACTCGGGTTAGCCGAAACCCAGCAGACGCTGCTTCTGAACGATTTGCGCGACCGCATCGTGGTGCAGGTTGACGGGCAACTGAAGACCGGGCGGGACGTTGTCATAGCCGCACTACTAGGTGGCGACGAATTCGGCTTTGCCACGGCGCCCCTGGTGGTGTCGGGGTGCGTGATGATGCGGGTCTGCCACCTTGATACCTGCCCTGTGGGAGTCGCCACCCAGAACCCGGAACTGCGGAAGAAGTTCAACGGTCGTCCCGAATTCGTCGTGAACTTCTTCGAGTACATCGCCGAGGAAGTGCGCGAGATTCTCGCCCAGTTGGGTTTCCGGACTCTGGCAGAGGCCATCGGTCAGGCCGAGTGCCTCGACGCGCTCGATGCCGTCGAACACTGGAAAGCCGAGGGCCTGGACCTGAGCCCCATTCTCCACGTTCCCAACGTGGGCGGGGCCGACCGTCGCAACACCGGCGGTCAAGACCATGGTCTGGACGACGTACTGGACCACACTCTGATCGCCGAATCCGAGCCAGCACTTGCCGATGGTCGACCGGTCCGCATCGTCACGGCTGTGGGGAACGTCAACCGCTCCGTCGGCACGATGCTGGGCTACGAACTGACCCGACGTAACGGAGGTGCCGGCCTGCCCGATGACACCATCCAGATCGACCTGCACGGTTCAGCGGGTAACAGCTTCGGTGCCTTTGTGCCCCGGGGTATCACCCTGAGGTTGACTGGAGACGCCAACGACTACGCAGGCAAGGGCCTGTCCGGAGGCCGCATCGCCGTCCGTCCGCCGGCCGATGCCCCGTTCGTTGCCTCCGACCAGGTCATCGCCGGGAATGTGCTCCTCTACGGGGCCACTGGAGGTGAGGCGTTTTTCCGGGGGCGAGTCGGCGAACGTTTCTGCGTTCGTAACTCGGGCGCTACTGCTGTGGTCGAGGGAGTCGGTGACCACGGTTGTGAGTACATGACTGGGGGACGAGCTGTGGTGCTCGGACCCACCGGGAGGAACTTTGCCGCCGGGATGTCGGGAGGAATCGCTTTCGTGCACGACCCCAATGGTTCCTTTCCGGCACGGATCAACCGTGAGATGGTTCTCGTGGAGGCCGTAGATGCTGATGACAAGGCCTGGCTAAGGGACCTGCTGGTCCGCCATCAGGTGGAGACCGGATCAGAGGTCGCTGAGCGGATCCTGTCTAGTTGGGAAATCGAGTCCAGCCAGTTCGTCAGGGTCATGCCGGCTGACTACAAGAGAGTCCTTGAAGCGGCAGCGGCCGCTCGAGCGGCTGGAAGCGATGAGGTGGCGGCGATTATGGCCTCCACCGGGAACTGAACCGAAAGCGAAGGGGGACGGCCATGGGGGACCCACGCGGCTTCATCAAGCACGATCGGCTCCTGCCGGACCGACGGGCGGTGTCGGTACGGCTGCGTGACTGGAAGGAGGTCTACGAGCCTTTTAGCGAGGACCATCTCCGTACGCAGGCCAGTCGATGCATGGACTGCGGCATCCCCTTCTGCAACGACGGTTGCCCGTTGGGGAACCTCATCCCGGACTGGAACGACCTTACGTGGCGTGGTCACTGGCGGGAGGCCATCGAGCGTCTCCACGCCACCAACAACTTCCCCGAATTCACGGGACGCCTGTGTCCCGCTCCGTGTGAGGGGGCTTGCGTCCTTGGTATCGACGAGCCACCAGTGACCATCAAGCAGGTCGAGGTGTCAATCGTGGACCGGGCGTGGGATGAGGGCTGGATCACACCGTTGGTGCCCACTGAGAATACCGGTCGCCGGGTGGCCATTGTTGGTTCGGGGCCGGCTGGCCTTGCTGCCGCCCAGCAACTCACCCGGGCAGGGCACAACGTGGTGGTGTTTGAGCGAGCCGACCGCATCGGTGGGTTACTGCGCTATGGCATTCCCGAGTTCAAGATGGAGAAGCGCCATCTGGACCGTCGTCTCGCCCAGATGGAGGCTGAGGGCACCGAGTTCCGCACCAATACGACGGTCGGTCTGGACCTGGCCGTGGAATCGCTCTCCCGGGACTTTGATGCCGTAGTGCTGGCCTGTGGTGCTACCCAGTGGCGGGACCTGCCCATCCCCGGTCGAGAACTGACTGGCGTCCACCAGGCCATGGAGTACCTACCGGGTTCCAACCGGGTGCAAGAGGGCGATCTTGATGCCGCTCCCATCGACGCTGAGGGTAAGGATGTCGTCATCATCGGAGGAGGTGACACCGGTGCTGATTGCCTCGGTACCGCCCTTCGGCAGGGTGCTCGCTCGGTTCACCAGTTCGAGATCATGCCCCGCCCACCTAACGAGCGACCCGACTCAAATCCATGGCCGACGTGGCCCCTGGTTTACAGGGTCTCGTCGGCACACGAGGAGGGCGGAGTTCGAGAGTTCGCCATTAACACTTCGGAGTTCGTGGGTTCTGATGGTCGTCTGGCCGCACTACGTACCCATCGAGTCGAGCAGGTGTTCGTCGAAGGTCGGATGTCCTTTGAACCCATAAAGGGTTCCGAGGAGGACTTCCCAGCCGACCTGGTGTTCTTGGCCATGGGCTTCACCGGCCCCGAACGCAACGACCTTTTGGACGGCCTCGGCGTGGAGTTGGACGCCCGAGGCAACGTTGCCCGTGACGACAACTTTTGTTCGTCGGTCGACGGCGTCTACGTGTGCGGCGATATGGGACGTGGCCAGTCGTTAATCGTCTGGGCCATCGCCGAGGGTCGCTCCTGCGCTGCTGCCGTGGACCGGGCTCTGTCAGGTGCATCGCAGCTTCCGGTTCCGATTGCTGTCTCAGACGCTCCGATCCGCTGACATTCAATCGGGCCACCGGTGGGCCATGAACCAGCAGGAACCCAACAGCCACGACCCAGGACCCGACCAACTTGTGTCGGTCCACATGGTTTTGGTTCACCGCAATCGGGGCGCCACAGGACGGCGGACTATTCAACGATTCCTGGCCCAGGCCAGGGAGGCCGACCTCGACATCGCGATGACCGTGGTCGACAATGGGTCGGACCCCGGCCAGTTGGCACTCCTGCGTGAGGGCCTGCCGGATGAGGTTACGGTCGTGGAAGCCGGTCGAAACTTGGGCTTCGGACCCGGAGCCAACATCGGACTGGCCCGCTGGTTGGCATCCGACTCGTCCGTCTGCCTGCTGGCACCCCACGATGCCCGACCGGCCTGTGGGACCGTCGGATCGATCGTCGAACAACTGACGTCCCATCCCGAGGCCGGGCTGGCCTGTGCCGACGTGGGCGACGGCCAGTTACCCCGAGTGCAACCATGGTTGGGCCCGATCGGGGAGTCCTTGAAATCAGACGACGATTCGGGCTTCCTCCCTCGATGGGATCTGGTGGACTACCCACACGGAACCCTCATGGCGCTGACGCGCGACTGCGTGGAACAGATCGGCGTGTTTGATGAGAGGTACTTCGCCTACTGCGAAGAGGCCGACTTAGGCCTCCGGGCGAGGGCAGCCGGCTGGGAGGTCGGCCTAGTGAGGGGTGCACTGGTCGAGAACCCCGAGAGTAACGCTGACGCTGCCGCCATCGACTACCTGATGGTTCGCAACACCCTGCTCCTGCTGCGGGTGCACTTCGGGCTGGCAAACATGGCATTCCGTATCGGTGTGGTGATAGCCGAGCACGTGGTCGGCTGGTGGCGCCCTACGGTGCGGACTCCGTACCACTCGGGATGGGCTCGGTTTAGGGCGGTCGTGGACGCCGTCACCGGTCGATTCGGACCGCCGTCCGGCTAAAAGGGTTGCGCTCCCAGAAAATCGAGTGCGGCGTCGATGAACCCGAAGTTCTTAGGCGTGGCGAAGTGGTCCACACCCCGGAGAAGGCGGTGAGTCCCGGCTGGAAGCGCCGCGACCAGCGGGTCGGCCGGTCCGGCGAAATCGCGATCACCTAGGACCACCAGCACCGGCACCGCCACCCCGGCCAGAATCTCGGGGGTGAAAAAGCGGCGGTCTGGACGAGACAGAAATGCGGCCATGGCCGCTCGTAATTCAGGGTCGACCTTTGCATCCCTGGAGGATCCCGCCTCGGGAAGGTCCGCGAAATAGCGGAGTTCAGGATCATCGGACGTTCCGGTGCGGACCGCTTCGGCGATTACTTGCCAGCGCTCCGAGTCTCGTTCGAACAGGTTGGCCCCCACTCCGGCAACCACGACTCGGCGGAACCGCTCCGGATGATGGGCGGCCAACCAGAGGATCACCGACGCTCCAGCTGAAAATCCGATGGCGTCCACTGCCTCATCTGGCATGGCGGCCAATACATGGTCTTCGAGGTCCCGATAGGCCTCCGGATCGGTCGGGTGGGGTGCCTCCCCGTGACCCAGAAGATCGACGGCAATCGTGGTCCGCTCGGCGTCAGTCAGCAGGTCCAGCCAGCCGTTAGACCGCCAGGTCGCCGATGCCGAGGTCCCAAAGCCATGGACCAGCAGGACCGGTGGACTGGCCTCTAAATGGCTGGTCAAATCCGTCTCGGACGCAGTACACATCTCAGGAAAGTTACCGCTGGGCCGGTGATCAGTACGATCGGGCATGTGGCGCCCCAGCGACTCCTTCTGGCCGTCGGCCTTCCGCTGGGCATTCTGATAGCCATCTTGTCTCCGGCGTGGACGGGTTACGACGAATTCACCCACTTTGCCAGGGTGGTGGACATCGCTAACGGGAACCTCGAACCGGGACAAACGCCGGATGGCATCGGTTCGGTCATCCCTGAGGCCCACCGGGAGGCCACCACCCAGATCATCCTGGACCATCAAGCTGGCCGCCCACCGTGGACGGTGACTTCGATCACCGCCCTGTTGGAGCACCGGCCAGATAGCCAAATGGCGTTTGTCGACACCCGTCCTACCGCCGCGTCGACACCGGTGGCCTACCTGCCGGCAGTAGCGGGTGCCATGCTTCCGGTCGCCGTGGACGCACCCGGTGTCCTGACGCTCTGGGCGGGGCGCCTAGCGTCCCTGTGTACGTACCTGGCGTTGGCGTGGTGGGCGGTCCGGTCGGCGGCGGCTTTCCGGTGGACATTGGTGGTCGCCGCACTCATCCCACTGAATCTGGCTATGGCCGCCTCAGTTTCGCCCGACGGGTTCACGGTGGCTGCCGTGCTGGTGGCTGTCGGATTGTGGACCCGCGTCGAAGCCGAGGAATCGGTTGGTGTGGTGGCTCTGGTGGTTCCCATGGTCCTGCTGGCACTGGCCAAGCCGCCGTACTTCCTGGTCCTGTGCCTATTCCCGCTCTCGGCCATCCTCCGCAGGAGTGGCCCCCGGATCCGGGCGGCCTCTGCAGCGGGTGGGGCTCTGATTCTCGGTCTGGCGACCACGTTGGCTCGTTCCTCCGAGAACTACCAGGCAGCCACCACCACCATGATCAGGCAGATTCACTACCAGCCGTCGGTCCAGCGGGATCGACTGCTGGGTGACCTACCGGGCTTCATGTGGACCACTGTCGATACGTGGATCTCCGAGTATCCGTTCTACGTCCAAGGCTGGTTCCGGCAACTTGGTTTCTGGGAGGCCGACCTTCCAGCCGCCATCACCTGGTTCCTCGTAGCCCTGGTCCTGGTAGCCCTTCTAGTCTTGGACGGCGACGACCTCCGGTCGCTACGAGGCGCCCGTCGGGGCCTCATGGGGGGCGGCGTGGCGATCCTCCTGGTGGCTATCTATGCCGCCAGCTATGTGTATTTCACTGATCTCCCCGGCTACGAGCACATCGGTCTTCAGATGGCCCGATACTCGGCACCGCTGGCCGTTCTGGCCTTCGTGGCCTGGATTCCCCGGGCCCTGAGTCCGCTGGGTGCCCGGGTTGCCCGCCGATGGGCGGTGGCTGCGGTAGCCGGCGTCCCCATGGTCGCCGTAGGCGCATCGGTGGTCACCTGGCTCTGGACGGGTGCCAATACCTCGCTGAGCTGAATCTGAGCGGACGGAGTGGCATCAGTCCTGTCGACTGCGCTCATCCACGAGTGCCTCGAGGGCGGCTGCGGCCAGGAGCAGCACAGCCACTACGCCAAGGACATGGGCTTGTTCGAAGAAGAGGGGCCACACGAAGTCCCGGGGGAACCGGAAACGGATCTGGTCGATGGCGATCCATGCTGCAGCGATCCCGATGGCCATCGCGGCGGACAGGGAGGTGGTTCGATGGGGGAGGAGACCGCGTAGGGCCCCCCATGTGGCCAACGCAATCACCGGGCCGACAACCGACCATGTCGCGAGGTTGGCCACTGCAAACGCGCCCACAGTCAGAGCAACGACGGTGGCCACGGACACGGAAACTGGTGTTGGGCGTCGACGATGTCCTGACACCAGTGCCGGAGTTTGTGGCACCAGAGTCGGAACGTCTCCACGGCCTCTCCATGCGGCTAGTAGGCACCCCAGCGCTGCCAAGAGGGAGAGGCCGAGGCCGAGTCGGACCAGTCGCTGTGGATCCCATCGGAGGTGCAGGTCGACGGGTCCATCCCCGGTCGGGGTAATCAGCCAGCCATTGGCGAAGCCGTCGACGAGCGTTGGTGCAACGTTGGTCGTTGTACCGTCGGCTGTTCCTCCCTCCAGGTCGAGGCGCCAACCATCGCTATGGCTCTGGCCTAACACCAGCCAGAACGGTCCGTCAGGTTCGGTAGCCCTGATGTCCATCGCTGTACGCCCTTCCATGACCATCCGGAGGTCGGGTCCGACGCGGATAGCGGACGGGGTAGTTCCTCTAGAAACCAGCACCAGTCGGTCCAGGTCATAGCCGGACCAAGCCCCTGGGCGGATTTTGAGACGGTGAACCCCGGCCGTCAGGTCGATGGGACCTTCACACACTTCGACACCCAGAGGCCGCCGGGCTTGGGCATCGATGGTCGTGCCGGTGATACGGATCGGCAGCGGCGTGTCGTCGAGGATGACGAGGTCGCTCCGACAACCTGTATCTAGATCACGAGAGGGCGAGGGAAAGGACGGGCCGATAGCAGGTTCAGCTCCCACCTCGGTGATACCCACCGGAAGGATGTCGGGAAGCCCCGAGTACCAGTTCATGGTGAGCCGCTCTCGGACCTCGTCGATCCGGATCGTCAGCGTTCGGCTGGTGAATGTCGGTACATCGAGGTCCACCTGAACCACTCCGGTATTGCGATCCCATAGCGTCCCGGGGAGAGAAACGGTACCAACCGGACCCTCGTCACCCAGGACAGTCACCGTGCTTGGCGCCGAATGGAGTCCGTCGGCGCGGTATGCCAGAACAAGATTGCGGTATTCACGCGGTTCGTTCAGGGCCAGTGTCACAGCGTGGCCCTCTTGAGGGCCGATGGGCGCCTGCCATGCGGTTGCCGGATCACCGTCGAATGCTGAGCGGGCCCGCGAGAACAGGTCGCCGGACAGGCTGGCCGTCGCAGTGGCTGTGCCCGATGACGGATCGCGCAGGAGAGTATTCAACAACCCGTCGGGCGCGTGAGCCGACAAGCGGGCTTCTCCGCGGATGACGAAGGTTCGCCTCCACGGCGTCTCAAAAGTCCGGTCCATAGCGCGCTCCGGCTCAGTCCGGACGGGGTCTCGCGGGTCAGAGCGTTGGCGGGTGAGTACTACGGCAAGTTCGGCTCCTGGATCGCTGATGCCAAACTTCTGGATGGCATCTGTCAGGTCAGTAGGCAACACGATGGTTTCATCGGCAGATAGGCCACCGCCGTCCACTCGGCCGACGAGTATCTCGGCGAAGCCCACACCGGTCACCCCGGTGTAGTAGTCCAGTGAACCCACGTCGGTGGACCGGATCTCCAACACGATGCGCGTTACCGCTTCCCCGGCCGCTAGAGCGATCCGTTGGCCCGGCGCCAGGCGGGAGGACTCATCGAGGTCCACCAGAATCAGTGGGTGGTCGTCCAGCCCGATGGCCAACTCTGTGATCCAGCGATTCTGACCCCGCAGTTGGGCCTGTTGGAGCACCAGATACGCGACCGGTTCCGGCTCGTCCAGCGTCAGGACCAACCGTTCTCCGGTTACATGGTTAAAGGCACCAACGCTCCAGGCGGTGTCCGGGTCGCCGTCGATTGCGTGAAACGGGCGATCACCGGGAGTGAACGTCACCGGGTTGCCGTAGCCGCTGGAGTCGACTCGCAGGCCGCGTTGGACAGCCACGGTCCGTACCCCGGGCCGATCGGCTACAACGGTCAACGAATGGTCCGAGAGATCTAGGCGCAAGGGCTCCTCGTCGGCTCGCTCGGTGTAGCCGGCCGTCTCGCGGATCGTGCCCCAGCGGTGAGCATCCTTCCGGTTGGAGTCGGTGAGCACGATCCGGGCGCCGGATCCCACTAGGCGGGTCACCCTGACAGGGTCAGATGAAAACGACCCGGTCAGGAAGAGGGGACGGCCGGCCTCCAGCAGGCCCTCCCCAGCGGTGGCCACGATGCCCTCGGCATCACCGGAGAGGAGGATAGGTCGAGTCGGATCAGCGGTACGAATGATCGGTGTCGGGTCGGCCACCGGCATCACCACGACCGGGGCCGGATGGTCGGCGTCGACGGGCCTGCTTAGGGTGTGCTGGTCGAGGAGGGGCCGCTCCGGGCCCGCTACGTTCGGTGCCGGCTCACCGAATTCGATCAGGGGATCGAAGCCGGGGGCGTCACGCACCTCGGCCCAGAGGTCGGCCGGTCGGGGCGTCCGGAACCGCTCGAACTGTAGGTCTGATCGAAGTACCACGTCGCCCACGCCCATGAGTCGCGCCAACGGTGCCAGAGCGTCGGAGTCGAGGCGCCCTTCTTGGATCTCAGTGTCGAGGGCTACCAGGAGTGCCGCTGATGCCGGCGACCCCTGGGGGATGAGTTCGCGCGCTACGTGGGGGCGATCCATTAGGCCAGGGAGCACAGGGTCGCCTGAGTTACCCCACCGATAGGCCGCGAAGTCGCTACCCGGGATCTCCAGTACCCGGGTTTCGGTTCCCCGGGCGTCGAGATGGGTGGCGGCGTGCTTCCAGGCAGTTGGTATCTCCTCGGGTCGCTGGACGAGGGACCCCAACATTTCGCCCTGCCAAAGGGGGGAAAGATTGGCCACCACCAGGAAGCACAAGAGGAGAGTGACCGTTCCCTCCAGCCGGGGCCGCCAGCGACTCACGGCAGCCGCCCCGGCACCCAGGCAGATGGCTAGCCCCAAGAGTGAAAGGGGGAGTGCCCGAGGCGTGCTTCGTAGGGCGAGACCAGCGTCGGTGAGCGTCCACTCGCGGAATATCCGACCGAGGAACGACGGCGAGTCATAGGGGTGGGCACCGATGCCTACGAGGATTCCGACAACGATCAGGGCCAAGGCGTGGCCACGGTGTCGGAAGCGAACCGCTGCGGCACCCATGAGGGCTAGGAGCGGTAGTGCGAACGAGAGAGGCAGGGCCCAGCGCGTGTAGGAGGTGGAAGGCTCGATCCACGCTCCGAGTCGGCCCTGACCATAGAAGTACCAGTACCCCAGCCCCCGGAAGAGCTCAGGGGCCGTAGCGGCATCCGACACCACCCGGTAGTTCTCCGTCAAGTGCAACGTCGGGAGGCCGTGCCCAGCCTGTACGGCCAGTCCGATCATCCACCAGAGGCCGGTGGTCAGAAAGGCCACTCCGATACGGGCCCCGGCACCTAGGACCCGTCGCCACGACACTGAACGCTCCAACCCGCTCCACAACAGCCAGACCACGGGCCCGAGGCCGACCAGAAGTAGAGAACTGGCGTTGACGCCACCCACGGTTAGGGCAAGCAGTCCGAAAATTGCTGCATGGCGCCAGCCAATGGTCCTTAACGCCCGCTCCGTCAAGCCCAGCATCCACGGCAGGCCGGCCCACGGGAGGAGGATCACCGAATGCCGATCGACGTAGTTCAGGATGTATGGGCTGAGCATGTAGGCCAGCGACGCCACCATGATGCCGCCTTGCAAGCCATTCGTCTTCAACCAGCCACCTTGCCGGTCGACGCCCCACCCGAGGGTCTTCAACAACCACTGCACCCCGAGGCCCGCAGCGGCCAGCACCGTTCCTAGCCAGAGTCGCTGGGCAAGCCAGTCGGGCATACCCAGCACGTCGGCCAACCAGTAATAGGGGCCCATTGGCCACAGGTATCCGATGTTCTGGTGAGTGACGGTTCCCATGGCCACCTCGGGCTGCCACATCGACGTAGCCCGCTCCATCAAACGGCCGGGGTCTAGGTACAGGTAGGCCTTGGTGTCGGCGGCCAACCGCCCGGGGTCATTGAACAGGAGTGGGACGTAGGCCAATGCCAGGATTACCCACCGTTGTCCTGTGGTACTGGTGAACCTCTGGGGCAAAAGCTTCACCGGGAAGGCACCGTGCCGGCCAGAATCCTGAAGGCCTCGGTTGCCGTTCGGTCCCAGTCAAAGCGTGTGGCAAAGGCCAGGGCACCCGCTGAGAGTTGGCCCCAGCGGGACCCGATGGCCTCGACAATCAGTCCGGAGAGCGCAGAGTCGTCGGCGGCCAACAGTCCGGACCGTCCGTCGGCGACGGCGTCGCGATGCCCGGCGATGTCGGTGGCGACCGCCGGGGTCCCACACGCTGCGCCCTCAGTCAGCGTCATACCCCATCCCTCGCTGATCGAAGCACTGACTACAAGGCGGGCCCTTCGGTAGGCCTCGACTAGGTCGTCATCTGAGATTCGACCCCGAAAGGCCACCGCGTCGGCCACACCCTGATCGGCGGCCAGAGTACGCAACGACGCGCGCTCAGGCCCATCGCCGATGACTTCCAGGCGAAGCCCGGTCACCCGCTTACGAGCCTCGGCAAAGGCCTGGATGAGCACGTCCACCCGCTTAGAGGTTGTGAGACGTCCAACCGACACGACGAGCGGTTCAGTGTCCCGCCGGCCGGCGGGGGAGAAGCGGGGGTGGACGCCTGGTTCAACCACGTGCACGCCGTCGGGCCGATGCCCCAGGCCGTCGATGAGACCAGCACGTGACGACGTAGACAGGGTGACCACCGGAGTAGAGCGGTAGCACGGTGGGGCCAAACGGCGTTCGAGTAGCGACCCCAAACGCGCCAACCTGGGTGACAACACCAGCGGCCACATACCCGCGTGGTCGTGATGTTGAATGGCCATTCGAGGCCCGCGGGCCCACAGGGGGGTCAGGAAGGGCACGCCATTCCACACTTCCACCAGAGCGTCGCGTCGACCGTGTCTTCCCAAGATTTCAGCGAGGGCGCCTTGGGGGAACACCTTGTAGCGCCCAGACCGGCGCACCACCTCGACGCCGTCGCGCACCAAGGTGGTGGGTTCGCCCGGTACCTCGGAGGTGCGGACGCACACCTCCAGACCAGCCGCCACCCACCGACGGGTCACCTCGTGGAGATGGAGTTCGGATCCCCCGGCTTCGTCATCGTCGAGATCACGCCACGTAAGCACGTGGACCCGTCGGATGCCCGACCGGTCGATCAATGAACCCAGGTCACCAGTAATCCGGTCATCTCCCATCGGTCCCGGATCGTACCGGTCGCCCCGGGAGAGCCCGGGGCGGTCCATGCCGGCGTCGCCGGCCACCCGGGGTCCACCACGTCCCGTGGCAGGCACAGACCGGGATGGCAGACTCGCCAAACCCATGCTCTTCCCGACGATTACCTTCGCCGTATTTCTAGTCTTGGTATTGGCCGTCCACACTGTGCTCCTGGAGCGCCCGACAGCATGGAAGACCTCGATGCTGGTCGCCAGCTACGTCTTCTATGGCTGGTGGGACTGGCGGTTTCTGTCCCTGATCTGGCTATCCACCATTGTGGACTTCGTGGCAGGACGGGCCATCCACGAGGCCGATGGAGCACGTCATCGGCGCCTCTGGCTGTGTTTGAGTTTGGGCACCAACCTCGGGATGCTTGGCTTCTTCAAGTACGCCGGCTTCTTCGTGGACTCGTTCGCGGACCTGCTCGCGAGCCTCGGCTTAGAAGCGTCGACAGCGACGCTGGGAATCATCCTCCCGGTGGGTATCAGCTTCTACACCTTCCAGACCATGTCCTACTCCATCGATATCTATCGGCGGGTGCTCGAACCGACCGACCGCCTACTCGACTTCGCCCTCTTCGTCGGCTTCTTCCCGCAACTGGTGGCCGGTCCCATTGTGCGAGCTCGAGACTTTCTGTCCCAGTTGGCTACCGACGACAGGGCCCCCATCGACACCGGACTGGCCATCAAGCTGATTCTGGGCGGCCTGTTCAAGAAGATGGTTCTGGCCGACGTGCTGGGTGCCGAACTGGTGGACGGAGTATTTGCCAATCCGGGTGGGGCGACGGGTCTGGAGGTCTTGCTGGCCGTCTACGGATACGCGTTCCAGATCTACGGTGACTTCAGCGGGTATTCCGATATCGCCATCGGTATTGCCCTGCTACTGGGGTTCCGATTCCCGATGAACTTTGACCAGCCGTATCGGGCGCTTAGCCTGCAGGACTTCTGGCGGCGCTGGCATATCAGCCTCTCATCGTGGCTGCGGGACTACCTCTATATCGGACTCGGCGGTAACCGCCGGGGCCGGGGCCGAACGGCCCGGAACATTCTGGTAACCATGCTGCTGGGCGGCCTGTGGCACGGTGCTGGTTGGACCTTCGTGCTGTGGGGGGCGATCCACGGCATAGGGCTAGTGGTGGAGCGGGCGATTCCGGGCCTGTTGGGTGGCGAGCCGTCTCCTTTCGGGAGGGTGGTGCGGACTCTGGTGACGTTCCACCTGGTGTGCGCCGGTTGGGTGTTCTTCAGGGCCGTGGACTTGGGACGGGCCGTTGAAGTATTCGCCGGGCTGGGTGGCTCATGGACCTCGGCGCCAACTATCGGACTCGGTGTGGTCCTGCTCCTGCTGGTGGGGGCGGCCACGCAGTTCGTGCCGGCTGGGATGGCCGATGCGTGGTGGGACCGTGCCACACGGTTACCGGTCCCATTGCAGGCGATTGGTGTCGTCGTTGCCATTCTCGTCTTTGATCTGTTGGGTCCCGACGGGGTGAAGCCCTTCCTGTACTTTGCGTTCTAGTTTCGTGCCGTCTATCCGGCCGAAGCAGTGGTGGTCCGGTGCGGTCAGGTCGGTTCCGGAAATGCCCATGTCAGCCGGCGGCTGTTATTCCAGTGGAGCCCGGGTGTGACCACTTCACTCGGGTGAGGTCAGTCCCTTCGAGACACACGTCTTCAAGGTCGGCCCCTGTCAGGTTGGCCCCAACCAGAATGGCCGCCGCCAGGTTCGCCCCGAACAGGTTGGCCCCGGTCAGATTGGCCCCGGTCAGATTGGTCCCAACCATCGTCGCCTCCTCCAATGCCGCAAAGCTCAAGTTCGCCCCGGTCAGGTTCGATCCGGAGAAGTTGAACTTCGAGCGCCACGACCAACGGCGGCGTCTACGAGGCGACAGCATCCCTCCGTGTTCCCACCCCGACAGGTCTACGCCGGTGAGATCACCATCTACTGCGCGCCAGACCAGGGCATCACCGGAGAGCTCATCTTTGGGTAGGAAGGCCCCGCATGTGCACTGTCCGAAGTTTGTCTTCGAGCCAACCCCGTAAAGGAACTCGCTACAACGGCAGCCGAGGAAGGAGAGCTCCATGAGATGGTCGATGGCGTGACGTCCAGCCAACGTGTCGGGATAGTTGCGCTTCAACCAGGAGTGGTAGGCATCACTGGTGCCGAGGCGGCGGGCCCACTTTTCCGCCGAGCGGAGTGAGCCGTTCAGGTCATCGAAGCTATAGTCCATCGTCGTGTTGCGGGGCTCTATGCGGCGTCGATCCATAACGGACTCGGTGGCGCTCAACTCGCACGAGCATCCAGGGCAGTCGCATTCGTCGTTACCCGAGCATCGAAAGTCGCGGAGGTGGCGGTAGGTACGACGTGCCTGGGCGCGTTCCCGCTGGTGATACTCCTGCTTGGCGACGTGGCGATTTTGGCTAGTGCTTCCCTTTACCGTCTTGTTCGCCAGGTCGAGCATCTTTGCTCGACGGGGCTCCGTGTGTGAGTTGACGTGTGCCATGGGTCTTCCTTCCGGGATCTCCGCCTGATGGCGGACCTCCCTCGGAGGAAGACGACCTGCTCCTCGGAACCGGTTGAGAACGGGCTCCCAAGATGCGGGACCCACGTCGCGACCGGGTCACTAGCAGTAGAAGTACTGAACACGAGTTCGTCCACGCTCGAACCGTACCTGCCACCTGTGACGGCCGGGCCGCGAGACGGATGCGGGCTACGAGCGGTCAGGAGGAGCCGGGGCGCCAGATGACTGCCACGACCACAAGGGCGACCGGCCATGTGGCGAATACAGCGAGGGCGTCCCGGTAGGTCCCGAACACATCAGCGCCGATCGAGAAGGCCAGAGGACCGAGGGCTGAGCTCATCACGCTGATGACGCGGAGTAGGCCTGAGACGGTACCGATCCTTCTTAGGCCAAACAATGCCGGTAGGAGGGTGCCGTTTACGGCCGCCCCACCTCCCGTACAGACCCCCAGGCCGATCGAGTAGGCGAATACTGCACCCGTGGACGCTCCCAGGCCTCCGAGCAGGCAGCTGATGGCCAGCAGGGCGGCAACGGCGGCCGGCGTCAGGAACCTTCCCCTGTGGTCACAGGCCCATCCGAAGGCCAACCCGCCGACGATCGCTCCAATGGCCTGAGGGAGGAACATCGCCGCCGCCCCGGCATTGGAGTATCCGATCTCGCCGAGCACGTTGGTTTGGTGGAACACCATTCCCGTGATCAAGACGCTGTTGGCAGCCGCCACCGCAGCCAGTATCCAAAATGACGGCGAACGCAACACTCCGGAGCGATCGACACCCAAGACGGCATCGGGTGAGACCCCCAGGTCGCCGCTGGCACCACCGTCCCTCTCCTGGCCGAGGTCCGCCGGCTGGTCCACTATGCCCAGCCGGGCGATGGTCAGGACCGCTACGAGGACGGTTGCCGCCGCCGCCAGCCATGTGGACCGCCATCCCCATGCCGAGATTCCAAGTGACAGCAACAGGGGCACCACGGCCATTCCTGCTGCGGTGAAGGTCATGGTCACCCCGAGTGCCAGACCTCGACGAGTGTCGAACCAATGGGTAACTGAGACCTGGGCTACCAAAGCAAGGGCGCCCTGTCCCAACATCCGGATACCCAAGAAGCCAGCAGCCAACCAGATCACGTGGCCAACGACGGCCATATGGACCAGTGCCAT
>Ga0315318_10000064_pt1 | contig 39581 bp, 32 predicted proteins | sample M1200m3416metaG_FD_203703 | JGI IMG/M metagenome (GOLD analysis project Ga0315318, IMG submission 203703) | Ammonia-oxidizing marine archaeal communities from Monterey Bay, California, United States - M1 200m 3416 | ecosystem: Environmental > Aquatic > Marine > Coastal | place: USA: California... | reverse complement strand
ATGACCGATATCGGCACACTGGCTCAAAGCGACGCGTACAACGACGCCGTTGACGCTATCTGGCAAGATACGATCCACTACAAGACCTATCTCACGGGCGGTATTGGCTCCATCCGATTCCACGAGCAATTTGGTGAAGCCTACGAATTACCAAACTTAAGCGCCTGGAACGAAACCTGTGCGGCTTACGGAATGGTCGTCTGGAATCATCGCCTGTTCCTCCGTGACAAACACGCCAAGTACATCGACGTGATGGAACGGGTGCTATACAACGCCCTGCTGGTAGGTGTTAATCTTCAAGGTGACCGCTTCTTCTATCAAAATCCTCTCAAGTCGTTTGGTGATTACGCACGCTTTGAATGGATTAATGTGCCGTGTTGTCCTCCCAACGTTGTCCGCATGGTGGCGTCAGTCGGCGAATACATCTACGCCAACGACCAGGCGAATGAAGTGTACATCAACTTATTCATCGACAGCACAGCACAGGTGACGCTCAATGAAACAACCGTGACTCTCCGCCAGGATACCCGGTATCCCTGGGATGGCCAGATCAGCCTCCATGTCGACCCCGAGAGTGCCACGAGGTTCACCGTCCACCTACGGATTCCTGGATGGGCTGGCGAGACAGTCATGCCAGGAGATCTCTATCAATTCATTGGTGACACACCCACCCCGCCGACCGTTCGTCTTAATGGAGAACCTGTGCCACTGGTCGTGGAGAACGGTTACATCAGACTCGACCGCACGTGGAGCGCTGGGGATCACATTGAATTGGATCTGCCGATGCCGGTACGGCAGGTTGTGGCCCACCCAAACGTTAAGGACGACCGGGACCGCGTTGCCTTGCAACGAGGACCGCTCGTGTACTGCGCCGAGTGGCCGGATAATGGCGGGCGGGCCCTTAATATTGTGGTGCCTGATGACGCCAAGCTCGATACGGAGTTCCGACCAGATCTGCTGGAAGGCATCCAGGTCATCTCCGGCCCCGTACAAGCAGTCGAACGTCGTGACAACAGCAACTCGACGACTCGCACGGTTACCCATCAACTCACGGCCATTCCTTACTACGTATGGGCAAATCGCGGAATGGGTGAAATGGCAGTCTGGATGGCTCGTACGCCAACCCAAGCTTGGCTTCCACCGTTACCACCCAAACACATCAGCGAGGTGCGCACTTCAGGTGGCGTGCAAAAAGGCTGGACCGGTTACAACGATCAGAATGACGACCTCGCATCGGTGTATGACGGACGTGAGCCACTCACTTCTGCTGACCAGTCACACCGTTTCTTCCGCATGCGACCGCCGGTGGGTCAGCCAGCATGGCTGGAGTATGTCTTTAAACAGCCGACCGAAATCTCCTTGGCAGAAACCTATTGGTTCGACGATAAACGGTTCTGTAAGTTTCCGTCCTCGTGGCGTATTCTCTATCTGCACGAGGACCGGTGGCACCCAGTCACCACTCGGGACCCGTACACTGTCGCACACGATACCTTTAGCACGGTAACCTTTGACCCCGTAACCACAACGGCCGTCCGTCTCGAGGTTGAACCGCAGACAGAATCATACAAGGTAGGTGACATCGGTCCGCCCGGAGCGCTGTTTCTCGACGAGGACATCGAATGGCGAGAATTTGGACTTATCGAATGGCGTGTCACATAGCAAATCGAGACGAACGAATCAGGACCTGACACAGGCTTGTTATGCATCGACAACTCCTTATCACACTCACCACGATCGTGATCCTCGTGTTCGCCAATACCACGGCGACAGCGCAGAACAGTGAGCGCGATAATCTCAAAGGTATTGGCCCCCTTGATCTTATTATTGAAGACCTCCAACCTGATCTGGAACGCGGCCAACTGACTCGCGCGATGCTGCAAACGGTGGTCGAAGACCGCCTCCACCAGTCTGACATTGCACTCAGTAAGACGGCCGACCCGTACATTTATTTAAATGTTAATTCTTTTGCGATCAATAAAGACTTTTACGCCTACAGCATTGACCTACACGTCAACGCGTCCGTGATGCTGGCTGAAACTGGCCAAGTGACCGTTGCGACCATCTGGTCGGTTGCGGCACTGGGCAGAGTAAGCTCGACACGTCTGCCCACGATCATCAACGACGTGATCAACCAAGTAGACAAACTCGCTAACGACTACGTAGCTGTCAATCCGATTCAACCATAAGGAGATACCGTGGACCGACGAACATTTTTGACGGCGGGAACCAGTGCCTGGGCAACACTCACTGTGTCCGCCAACCACACGTTCGCGGATTCTGAGCCCGTCGTGCACATGACAGAGAACCAGACAACCGGTCGCCGTATCCTCCAGCTAAATCACAATTCCAATCCGTTGGGCCTACCGCCAACCGCCCGAGCGGCAATCCTCGAGACGCTCACGGAAGTTCCGCATTATCCACGTGCGCGACGAGGTCAACTCCGAGCGCGCCTGGCAGCCCTCCATGGACTCAGTGATGAGCAAGTCATTCTGGGAGCTGGCTCGACTGAATTAATTCGTTGTGCGGTCCAGGCGTACGCGTCACCTGGGAGTCGTATCCTCCAGGCGGACCCAACTTATGAAAATGCGATGGATTACGGTGAGCCATTTCCCTACCACGTGGAAAAAGTCTCGTTAACCAGTGACTCCGCGCACAATATTGACCGAATGAGTGCGATGGCTGCACGATGGCAGGAGCCGACACTGGTGTACATCTGTAATCCTCACAACCCGACTGGCACCCTTACGCCCAGTGCTGCTGTCGACGAGTGGATCGCTTCGGCCCACGATAATGTCTTTTTTGTGATCGACGAAGCCTACTTCCCCTTCGTTAATGACTTGAGCTACTGGTCAGCCGACAAGTGGGTACAGACACATTCAAACGTCTTGGTATTGCGCACCTTCTCAAAACTCTACGGGATGGCCGGATTGCGGGTCGGATACGGTCTGTGCGCAGCCAGCACCGCCCAGCGTCTTGAACAGTTTGCCAATCACAGCCGCCCCAACATGCTAGGCCTTGCCGCCGCACTCGCCGCACTGGAGGATCCAACCTGGACCGCCAAGAGCCTGCGTATTTGGGCACAATGCCGTGAGGTAGTCACGACCTGTCTCGACGAACTCGAACTGAAGTACTTTCCAAGCCATACCGCGTTTCTGTTTCATGAGATCCATGGGGACCATGGCGCATACCGACGACGCATGGAAGAACAAGCCATCCTTGTCGGTCGCGCTTTCCCCCCCCTGGCATCGTTTAACCGCCTCTCCCTCTCGGCCACTCCCGAGGAACTGGAACGGTTCACGGATGCACTTCGAATGTTTCGACAAAAAGGGTGGGTGTAATTCACGAGTGACAGCATTCACACTGCCCGGCGCTTGCCGACGCCGCGCGACTACTTGAGGACAACCCTGCCGAGTGGAGTATCGAGTTGCGCGGTGAGTTGCGCCGTCGGCCCCGACTCGACCCGTAGAGATAGTCCCAAGGCTTCCAGTAAGACATTCATCCGACTGGCCGCAGGATGGTGCAGTGTGAGTACCTGAAGCGTACCGCCTTGCGGTGCATCGCCACTCGGATGCGGCACCCCCACACCCCATTCGATGACATAGGGAATGACGTCACCCTGGTGACCGGCGATATATAAATTTCGCCAACGCAGCACTACCCCATCCGGCCGTTCCCTCGCACCTTCCCGAATTTCGTCGACCGTTTCCCCAGCCCCGTGCACCTGTCTTGCGAGTGCGTCGACGTCTTGACCAAGCGCACACCACGTCATCAACCGAGGTGTCTGGAGTTGTTTAAGCAACGTCACGCGCGGTGTTGCTATGTGCGGTTGCTGCGGGTCCGGAGCCAGAATTTCGATGTACTGCCGAGTGCCCAGCGCCAAGATGCCGTTCCGGGTTCCGCGATTCGGATGCCTCCCTCCGACCGCCGCTCGCACCCCGGTCAGCCGCTCCAAGTGATCAATGCCGGCCTCCAAGTCCGCCACACCCCAGATCAAATGATCCACATCCGGAACAGACGGCGTGCGCTGTCCTCGCACCAGATCTGCTCCGTATACTGATGGCATCAGAAGACTGCCTGCGACGGCGGTGGCAGTTTCAAACCATTCGCGACGTGTTAGTTTGGGCATAATTCCTCGCTTCATCTCCTTCGTCGCCTATCACCTATCCCCGATAATCCTTCGCTGAGAGTTGCACCAGAGTTCCATCCGGATCCTTGAAATACACTTCCACGCCACGATTGAAGGAGGGCTCCAGTTCGTGCTGGCGTAGCGTCTCCGCCGCCTGTTCAAGATCGAAATCCTCGACACCAATACAGCAATGATGCGTATGTCCAGGTGGATCGATCTGATACAGCCCCAGAAAACTACTTCCAAGACCGAGATTCACGCCGTTTGCCTGTCGGCTCACTACATCAAGACCCAGTAAGTTCTGATAAAACGCCTGGGCGCGGGCCACATCAGACACGGCCAGTGAAGTGTGATTCAGCGATACGCCCTGGAATGGCGACTGCTTGGCCGAAGCGGGCCGACTGGCCGCGACCAAGACCCCAAGAGCCTGTACCAACTGTCGCCGGGTTAACTGTCTCGACTCGTACCGTCCCACCAACTGATCAATCGCTTCGGTCATCCTGCCACATCCTTTCTGTGTCACAGACCAACGGCCCGACGAGGACTCGATTCTACTCCGACCTTTTTATGATAAGTAAGTGAATAACGGAATGAGAATTACGATCTTGGAGATGCGACTGGCCCACCGCGCCCATTTTGACGAAGGACGAAAATATCGATAAGTGTCCAGTATCGCCGGCGCCAGCACGGCGACACCAACCCACTGTTCATCGATCCCAAGACTCGTCGCCATTCCCCGTGTGTCCCGTTCTAAGGGTCCCAAGTGTCCCAAGCCGGCGATGCCGTACATGGCTGAAGTCCCAAGATGAAACGCCAGCACACCTTTACTCACGGAAGCCGGTCGGCCCCTCAGTTCCGGTGTCCGAGTAAGTACCCATTCAACAGCCGCAAACTGAGCCAAAAAGCCTGCCGACGACACTGCGAATTCCTGTCGCTGTGATAACACCTCCCGGTGAGCAATCGCGAAAAATGGTAGCCCTGCGGCCGTTACCTTTTTGAAATACACGTCATTGCCCAATACTCCATTGGCTAGAAGGTGACCACTCTCGTGCACAACAAATCCTAGGCCCACACCAAGGACAAAACCGCAGGCCGAACACGACTGCTTCGTTGAAGGACTCTGCTCGGTGCGTGCTGAAAAATTTCGCCACCAGTGAACCTGCGTGGAAACGTCAAGAGGTTCGTAGGCACGGAAATCAGATATCGTATCTGCAGCGGGACGCCCCGATGCCTCCACAACTGAACTCCCCTCTTGTGCAGACACCGTGACACTCACTGTCATGAGTGCGGTAGTTACCAAGCCAACAAAGACCTCTCGACTCTCCTTCATAAGGTTGCTACCAAGATAGTATAAACTTTTGATCATCGCCGTATGGGTGCCGGATTTGTCGCGTCATTGCTGCAACGCGAATGTTCGTAACCACGTCTAGACTGAAAGGACCACATGATTGTCGTTTCCAATCGAATTCCAGTAGCACCGGGTCAAGAAGCTTCGTTTGCTGAACGCTTTCGTAGTCGAGCTGGACTCGTTGAAGGACATAACGGGTTTCTGCGACTTGAGATTCTCAAACCTACCCAAGTCACAATGCACGGCCGAGTCATGGGACGTTCCGCTTACCACGTCGTGCTGACGTACTGGAAACATGTTGAGGACTTCGTCGCCTGGACCGACAGTGAAGATTTTCGGACGGCACATGCTGATCGTCCACCCCCAGAAATGTTTGCCGGGGATAACGTCTTTGAACTGCACGATATTATCCAATCGGCCGAACCCCACTCACGATGATGTGACCAATAAGCGTGCTGCGCACCGCGCACTGACGACGTGAAGTCTCTTAAACAGTCACATATGTTCTCTTAACACCACACATAAGCCACAAAAGCAGAGGGAAGAGAATGATTAGCACCTCAGCCTCTCGACTCTTGCTATAATCACGACACTTAGTGTTCCATCGTTTTCTTTGGGAGAAATATTATGAGTGTAAGCCCGACGCGCTGTTGGCGCCGCTCCTGCTCTTATGCCGTGCTGACCCTAGGCCTTCTGGTCGTCACGTCTAGTTTGGCCCTGGCGCAAACCGTACCAGACCGTGGCAACGTCTATGGGGAATGGCGCTACCAGAGTGCGGACGCCTGGGGAACCCGTTACTCCCCCTTGACACAAATCAACGCCGATAACTTTGAGGATCTTGAAATAGCCTGGATCTGGCAGGGTGGAAACTTTGGTCGAACGCCGGTCTCGACTTCCAAATCTACCCCAACCTACATCGACGGTCTTCTGTACACCGTTGCCGGTGAACGTCGCACGGTGGTGGCGATCGAGCCCAGTACAGGAGAGACCCTCTGGACCTACCGTGAACCCAGCACCAAGCGGTGGGAGCGCTCGATGCGAGCCAGCTACGGTAAGGGTGTGGCCTATAACGAAATTAATGGTCGCGGAATCATCTATGTGATTACCCCAGCTTTTTTCCTCCACGCTCTTGACGCCAAAACGGGTGAGCACTTGGAGAATTGGGGGCAATCTGTACCACTCCCGGGCTTTCCCAAAACAGGTGTCGTCGACCTCTTACCGGACCTGTTGGAAGATTGGGGACCTTGGCAAGCTTATAACCAGCCTTTCGACCCAGACTACGGTATTCCGAAAGACCTCGGCTATATCACAAGTTCCTCTCCAGCTATTGTGGTGAATGGCGTTGTTGTTGTAGGCAATTCAGCGGAACAAGGCTACAACCAAACTCGTGCGGAAAACGTACCTGGCGATATCCTTGGATATGATGCAGCAACTGGTGAACACCTCTGGAAATTCCACGTCATTCCACGACCGGGTGAATTCGGACACGACACCTGGTTAAATGATGCTTGGCAGTACACTGGGGATGTTTCCTCCTGGGCCCCATTGTCGGCCGATGAAGAACGTGGGCTCGTCTTTATCCCGACTAATCCGCCAACCATTGACTACTACGGTGGCCATCGACCGGGAGACAATCTGTACGGCACAAGCGTTATTGCGCTCGATGTCCAGACAGGCGAGCGAGTGTGGCACTTCCAAACCGTTCATAATGATCAGTGGAACTACGACCTCCCTAACGTCCCGATTGTGGCTGACCTCACAGTGGATGGCGAGCAAGTTCCCGCCGTGATCCAGAATACGAAACAGGGGTTGATATTCGCCTTCAACCGGGAAACCGGGGAACCCATCTGGCCAATTGAAGAGCGTGAGGTTCCCGAGACCGTGGTGCCAGGTAACTGGACATCACCAACACAGCCGTTCCCAACAAAACCCGACCCGGTGGAACCGATTGGCTTGACTGAAGACAACGTGATCGACTTCACACCGGAATTACATGCCGAGGCGCTCGAAATCATGAGCCGCTACAACGTTGGTGGTCCCTACATGCCACGGTTGCATGAAGGCAATACTGTTGGAGTCGAAGCGAATGTGCGTTGTAGCGGTGGCGTGAACATTACGCATCCAGTCTCAATGGATCCAACGACCGGCATTATGTACGTCTCGTCAAATATGGGTTGCAGTGCGGGTTCGGTGGCTCCTGGCGTTGACAATGACGAACCTGACAATCCAATGACGACCGGCGTAACGATCGTGGATTGGGTTGCGGGTCCTGGTGGACGACTTACGGGCCCTCAAGGACTTCCGATTTTCAAGCCACCATATAGCCGCATTACAGCAGTCGACATGAATACAGGGGAACACCTCTGGTGGGTTCCCAGCGGCGCTACGCCCGAACGAATCTGGAACCACGACGCCCTTCAGAACATCAACAATGGTGACGGGAGGAGCTTAGGTGAATGGCTCCGTGATGAAGGCCGGACTGGTGGTGGAGGGCCAGCAATTTCGATGGTGGCTGGCGACCTGCTTGTCATGACCGACGGGCGTCGAGGTGAACCGGTCCTCCAGGCCGTTGATAAAACGACTGGAGCTCTGGTGGGCACGGTTGAAATTCCAACGACGGGACAATATGGGATGATGACTTATGCGCACCACGGCGTGCAGCATATCGTTGTCCAGATTGGTGGTCAGCAGTATCCAAGTTCGCTCGTAGCACTACGGCTGCCGGGTCTGGTCCAAGACGCTGTAGCGCACTGAGCCGATCACGACGGCTGCCGTGCAAAATAGAACCACTGCGCCCGGGGAGAGAAAAACCCTCGGGCGTATTTTTGTACAATTCTCTCCAGAGTGTTTAGGATTCGAGGTCGAAGAAATTCTCGACACTGGGCGTGCTGCGTAAAGGGCGCGTCCTTGCCATTCGACTACCCGCTTGCGGCTCGCGGAGAAGAGCAAACCGGCTGATCGCGCGGTCAACAATCCGCTGTTGGACCTCTAAATCTGGCTCCATCGACCACACACCACGCTCCCTGGTACTCCCGAGCGCAATGCCATCCGACCGTGGCATGCATCCAAACTGGTAGTTCACCTCAGGCTGCGGCACCAGAAACGTCAACTGTCCCTTAAACGGAAGCAGCGTTTGATCCGCAAAGATATCTCGTGCGCCCAGGCCAGTGCAGTTAACAATCACTGACTCTTTAAGCATCATGAGGTCGCCCGGGGACGCGAACTTTCTGATCACGGTCCGCCCACCGAATAGACGCACTTCCCGGAGCATGGCTTCAAGAAACAGCGTCGGCTCAATTCGCATCGAGATCCGTCGGGAGGCATACGGCGTCGTAAATGGGTGCTCGCCTGGGTGAAGGACCTCTCGTCCGGCCTCCAGATTGGCTATAGACGAAGGCAACAATCCTTCCGCGTCCGGATCACGGGGGCGTTCAGCTCGTCTCCTTGAGGTGGGCAACTCCTCCATCGTGCCGTACGAATCCATCCAAGAGACGCCGTAGTTGGCACCCGCAAACAACTGAAGCTGACGGTAGGAAATCTCAACCGCCTCACGGAATTGCACTTCCCAGGCTGACGCACGTCGAGCCGACAGAAGCCCTGATGTCGGTGAAAACACACCGTATGCCATATTCGACGTCGTATGAGGCGGCACTGCGGCCGTATAAATCGTCACGTCACAACCACGACGTTGGAGCTGTCGCGTAGCAGCAAGGCCCAAAGCTCCAGACCCGAGAACCGCGACTTTGCGATCGCCATTGATCGCGTCCAAGGCCATATCAGCCGCCATGGCGCCAGTCCCCCAACACAACGAAAGACCAGCCCCGCCATGTCCGTAATTATGAATGACGGTCTTGTCGTCAAATTTCTCAGCCTCGAGCCTGAACCCCGTAGGCCGATGAGGGCGCAAACCGACCGTTGTACGAATCACGCGATCCCAAGAAGCTCGGATTGGTGGTAGATAAAACATGGGCCGCCGTGACGGCAACGCGATGTTTGTCATCTGTTTCGGGGCCGCACAACCACCAAAACCGAATCCTAGAGCCGCCATACTGCCAGTCTTGAGTAAAGTCCGTCGATTCATGCACTCCTCCTGCTGTAACTCCTATCTCAACTTACGACCCCCAGTACGTCAAGGTATACTTTTTTTAGTCACCCGGACCGAAAACAGGGTTCGAGGGTGTTATGGCGAAAGTCTCTAACCTAGTTGCTTGAAGTGAGGTGTGTCATGTGTTCGAAGCCCAGCTTGTTACTCACCATGGGGTTTTTGCTGCTGAGTCTGCCCATACCTGCCACTGAGCAATCGGACAGCGACTCGCAAGGGGTCACTGTACCCTTCAGTTGGATTCGTGTAGTGCCTTACGAGGCATCCCAAGGTGAGCTTCGGCGCCTCTACGATATCGTTGGTGGCGCTAGCGGAAATATTGACAATGTGGTGAAGGTGCACAGCCTTCGCCCTCACACCCTGGAAGGTCACTACACGCTGTACCGCTCTGTCCTGCATGACCCAGCGAATCAACTGCCGGCATGGTTTCTTGAAACACTTGGTGTCTACACGAGTCTTTTAAACCACGGGGACTACAGTGTGGCACATCATGCTCTTGGGCTTCGTCATGCGTTAAATCAGGACAAACGAACGGATACGATTCTTGAAGCGCTCGAAAGCGATCAACCCGCTATGGCCTTTTCAGGAAAGGAACTCGCCTTACTCCATTACGCGCGACAACTCACCCTCACACCGAGACATCTCGAAAAAGGAGATATTGAGCGACTCCGGAGCGCCGGTGCGACAGATGGTGAGATTCTTGAAGCGAATCAGGTGGTGTCCTACTTTAATTATGCAAACCGTGTGCTCAATGGCTTAGGCGTGACGACGGAAGGAGACGTACTTGGCACCTCACCACGGACCCGCTAAGGTGATACCTAGCAACAAGCTAAACAGGGAAAGTGACGGAGTCTCTGGCTGTTCCGAACCAGACTCAGGTATACTTCCGCTGTTGTACACATATTTCTTGGGAGGCGAATAATGAAGCGAGCTCTGGCATCGATTGTACTGATCGCTGTAGGCGTGGTGGCCATAGTGACTGGGCCAGGTGCCCAAGAGAACGTCGCTGAAATCGAACAGGTGAAAGACAACCTGTACGTCATTACGGGTGGGGGTGGCAATACTGCGGCGTTTGTTACAGAGAACGGTGTGGTGGTGGTCGACACCAAAGTGCCCAATTGGGGGAATGCGATTCTTGACAAGATTCGGACCGTAACTGACCAACCAGTCACGATGATTCTCAATACCCATACGCATTTTGATCATGTGGGTAGTAATACGGATTTTGCACAGCCAGTCGAAGTAGTAGCGCATGCGAATACCAAGATCAACATGGAAAAGATGGAACAGTTTCAGACTGCGGCAGGGCAACAGTATTTACCAAGTCGAACCTTTGACAACACACTCACACTGCTTGAGGGAGACGACCAAATCGATCTGTATTACTTTGGGCGAGGCCACACGAATGGTGACGCCATTATCGTCTTTCCCTCGCTGGGTGTAGCCCATACGGGCGATCTATTTGCTTGGAAAGGAACGCCATTCATTGACACCAACAACGGTGGCAGTGGCGTCGAGTACCCGGATACGGTGTTAGGGGCTGCAGACGGCATTACTGGCGTCGATACTGTAATCCCTGGACACCGCGAAATCTCAAGCTGGGCCGATTTCCGAGAGTTCGGAGAATTCAACCGTGATTTCCTCGCAGCAGTGCGACGCGGTATGGCCGAGGGTAAGTCGGCGCAAGAGACCACCGAGTCGCTGAACTTGCCAGCCCGCTATGCCGACTACCAATTGCAAGTGGGTCAAATTGCCAGCGCTGCAGCCAATGTCGAAGCAATCTACGCTGAACTTAACGCGGAGCAATAACACACACGTGGTCCTGTAGCCGTTCAAAGGCTCTTACGTTTCATAGGATAGTTCTGCTCGCATTCCAGCATGGTTTGCCCCTTCAAGGAGACTGTTCATGCGTTCATGGGTCCTCTCGTTGCTTGCGTTTTCATACCTTCTCATTGGAGCGAATAGCTTCGCACAAGAACTCCAGGCTCCGGTCCCAGTTCCAGACGGCTTTCGTGCCAATCGAACGTCTTATTCCGCAATTATGGACGTACTTGATTCGCAACGGACGACCGTGACCCAAGCACAACTCGACCAACTGAAAACACTGCAAATTGAAAAGATTTGGGGAGCACTCGGCGACTATAAAGTCAACTATGTCCGAGGGTTTACTAGTACCCAACCTGGGACTCGGCTTGTTGGTCGTGCTTTAACGATGCGGTTCCTCCCTCCACGTCCTGACTTTGTCGACGCGATTGATACACTCGCCAAAGAAGGTGACTGGGACCGTCGGTACTACGCGCGAGCAGCAGAAGAAGCTCAGCCAAGTGATGTGATTGTTGCAGACCTCGGAGGCAATGACGGCCACAATTTATTTGGCGACATGGGGGCTCTTGGGATCAAGCTGCGGGGAGTTTCGGGTGTCGTGATCGATGGTGGGAGCCGCGACCTTCGTGAACTCCAAGGAGATGACTTCGCAGACTTTCCGGTGTTTGCGCGATTCTTCGACGTACATACCACGAGCTGGCTCGGCGCAGACTGGAACACGCCAATTCGTTTCGGCACGGTCACCGTATTGCCTGGAGATATCGTCGTCGCAGAAGAAGAAGGAATCCTGTTTTTCCCAGCTCACCTCGTGGAAACGATCCTCGAGCAGGCAGCCGCAGGAGATTTGGCGGAGGATTATCAGCGTGAACTCTTGCGGTCGCGAGATCATCGTTTTCGCGACGTCTATCCTCTTTCTCCAGAACTTAGACAACAATACGAACGCCGTTCTCGTACGCCACCAGACCCTTAAACCGTTTTCGCATTAGTCGAAGATTACTCAGAAAAAGAGACACTTGGAGTATCAGAATGCCAAGAAATTTACTGACGATACTGATTTGCTGCACCCTATCACTGCCGGTCGTCGCGATGGCTCAGGAAACTGCAGACGCGTTGCCAGCAACCGACATTCTCAAGGCCGAGATTGAGGCGGTGCTTAACAGCCCTGATGGCGGTGTCGATCGACAGGTCAGGGTCATCGATACCGGACATTCGCAGGTCGCGATCGGGATCCTGCATCGTGGTCCTGTAGCGCCTGATGGAACTGCCGTTACCGGCTTTACGCATTCAAAAGTCACTGAGGTGTACTATGTCGTGTCAGGATCTGGAACGCTGACAACAGGCGGTACCTTACTCGATGTAGTCGCCCGACCACCCGACAGCGACTCGGTAACCATCCTCGCAGGGCCAGGTGCTTCGGCGACCACACGTGATGGGTTTAGTCGTCAGGTGTCAGCAGGCGACATTATCGTCATTCCAGCAGGATTGTTTCATGGCTGGCAACACGTTGAAGATCACGTTACGTATCTGAGTATCCGACCTGACCCTGACCGTGTGTTACCAGCGGGGTATATTAATCCGGCACTTCAGGATAACTGAAAAAGGTAGACAAGAAAGGTTTCACGTCATGCGAACAAACGTTTTCCTTGTGATCACTTCCCTGCTCCTAGTCGCGACCTCCTCAGTAACCACGGCGCAAGCGCAGCAACCTGATCCGAACAACGAGGACGTCAGAACCTTGGTAAGCCGGCTAGATTTGACGCAGTACAAGACGACGCTTAAAGGATTGACCCAGTTCGGCGATCGACGGCAAGGCACTGAACGCAATCGTCAGGCGATTGATTGGATTGAAGCTCAGCTGCAAAGTGTCGGCTGTACGACCACTGAACGAATTGACTACATCCACGATCCAGCTCCACGCAACAGGTCATCAGGCCGCCGATCGCAAAATCCATTAAATGTCGATGGCCCCACGGCAACAGGCAAACAGATTGGGCGGAACGGCTCAGGTCCTGGAGGAAGTTCAATCTTTGGTTATCGGGGAGCCACTGGCGTGAATACCGATCCACTGAAGCAGCCCAACGAACGTTTACGTGAATTAAATCGTGAACCAGCGACTAATGGTCCACGACAGGAAGTCTATTGCACGAAAATCGGAACGACGAATCCCGGTGAAATGTACATTATCGGTGCCCATATGGACGGCCATGGATGGGGAGAGGCCGCCAACGACGATGGCTCTGGCACGGCAATTGTGCTGGAATTGGCACGTATTTTTAACGCTCCTGATGTCCAGACCGAGCGGTCGATCCGCTTTGCCCTCTGGAACAACGAAGAAACAGGCCTCAACGGAAGTCGAGCGTACGTCGAACAACGAGCATCATTACAGGGGCAAGAAGTCCCACCGGGTTCTGGTAACTATCCAGAACCGCGATGGCTCGGCATGGTGCAACACGACATGATGCTCTTCGATCACGGTGCGCCACGGGCCGACGGAACCGTCAGTCCAGACCAACGACCTGAAGCGGACATCAATATTGAATTCCAATCCACTGCGGAATTGGCGGCTGAGGCTCGGGCTCTCGCTTTCTTTTTCAAGGCCACCAATGATGCATACGCAACCGATTATCCAGCCACGGTTGGTCCGCACATGACCAATACCGATTCAACGCCTTTTATGGACCTGGTGCCGGCCATCAGCTTACGGGAGAATGAACGTGGCGCTCACATCGGTGCCGGCTGGGACCCACATTGGCATCAGCCCACTGATGTGTTTGACACATTCACAGACGACGACTTTCGATTAGGGTTGGCTTCCGCACAAACCACCCTCGCGGCAATTGCCCAACTAGTGAACGCAACAATTACGCAATAAGCGCGAGGCATGATTTAGCGAGTACTCGAAGCCGGTCGAAGTGCATATCCTTGGGGAGGTTCTGCCCCGAGTAAGTGCCTGACAAAATAATCCCATCGCTTCCGGATCCAGTAGGGCTCATTGCCAAAACCATGTCCACGATTTGGGAGTAGTAGTAAATCAAAATCCTTGTTTGCCTTAATCAACGCATCGACGACGAGTAAGGTGTTGTACACGGGTACGTTGGTGTCCATCGTCCCATGAGCGAGAAGCAGTTTACCCGATAGATTTTCTGCAATGTTCTGATTGGCTTGATTATCGTAGTTGGTCGAACCGTCCGCAGAGCGAGTCAGCAAACCCTGCCACTTCTCTCCCCAATCATCTTCATAGACGCGGTTGTCATGATTCCCCGCTCCAGAAACACCAACTTTAAAGAAATCAGGGTACCTAAACATAGCTGCCGCCGTTGCATAGCCACCACCTGAGTGGCCATAAATGCCGGCCCGTTCAAGATCAATCCATGCAAACCGTGCAGCCAATTGCTGCATACCTGTCACCTGATCTGGTAACGTGTTGTCTCCCATGTCGCCGTAATACGCCTCATGAAATGATTTAGAACGCCAAGGTGTACCCATCCCATCGATCTGCACCACAACAAAACCTAGTTCGGCCAGTGCCTGCGCATCTCCACGCGAAGCTGCAAAGCTACGACCACGGACACTTCCTGTTTGGGGGCCAGGATAAATTTGATTAATGATCGGATATTGACGATCTTCATCAAAATTGGTTGGTCGAAACAGAAGACCATGTAAATCAGTTACGCCATCCCGCGCCTTGACCGTGAATGGAAGCGGTGGGCGCCAGCCCGTGGCAGTTAGTCGAGTGATGTCCGCTTGCTCTAACGTTAATATGTCTTGGCCGTCTGCCGCTCGTAGTGTTGCAACCGGTGGTACGTCTGGTTCTGAATTACGATCAATGAAAAATTGACCCGATGGCGAAAGTGTCACATTGTGATCGCCGTCCTCAGGGGTTAACAACTTCAGTTGCTGACCATCGAAACCAACACGATAAAGATGACGATAGTAGGGATTCCGTCCGGGTTCTCGTCCGACACCAAGAAAATACAGTAAACGGTTTTCTTCGTCGACCCGTAACAACTGCGTCACGTTACCAACACCAGTTGTAATTTGCTGCTTCAATTCTCCTGACTGAAGGTCGTAGAGATAAAGATGGCCCCACTCATCACGCTGCGAAAACCAAATGATCTCGTTAGAACGTGGCAAGTAACGCCAATTCACCATCCCATTGCCTGATTCAAAGAACGTCTCGACAACCTCTTCGAACAAGTCACGAATCTCTCCAGTCATTGCATCAGCAATCCTCAAGTGCGCCTGTTTGTGATCGCGAGACGTTGAGACAAAGGCCACACGAGAACTATCCGGATGCCATTGGACGTCGCGCCACACACCTCGACATGGCAGATCGTCACAGAGTGTGGACCGGTGTTGGTCAGCCGGCATCAAGAAACGTATAACGCGCTTTTCCTCGACATCTACCACGACCCGCTGAATTGTTGTGATGACGTCATCACCAGGAAGCGGATACACCCACGAATGGAGGACCGGGTGCCCTACCCGGGTTTCCACAAGGTGCATCTTCCCCACATCTTGCTGATCTTGCACAAAGGTAGCCAGCTTCTTGGAATCTGGAGACCACACTACGATTGGACGATCACTTCTACGCCAGCCTGCATTGTCAGTGGCATAGGCAAGGTCTTCGACACCGTCGAAGGTGATTTGTGTTTCCTCACCTGTTTCCTGATTCCGTACCCAAATGTTGTGATCGTGAAGATATGCAGCAAGACTGCCGTCTGGGGATATAGCATCATTTCGAGATTGTTCATTTGACCCTGATGCGCCTTGCGTCCCGGTCACACATTCAACCACCCCTACATCGCAACGCCACGCCTGATCATCAAGCTCGAACACAACGGTCTGGCCGTCAGATGCAAAATCGAAAACTTCAAACGGGAGCGTCTCGGCACGGTACGTGGAGTTAGTCGCTGCCGATAGCGCTTCGGCCAGGCGAGCATGATCAAATGCCAATTGACGTGTACCCTCAAGAGGATCAACCAACACAAACTCGGTACCCTCATTTGTTATATTGCGGTACCAAAAACGATCATTCTCAAGCCAAGTTGGCAGCACGGTCGCACCCGAGACTAGGGGTGCGGTGTTATAGCTCATGAATTGTTCGGCTTGGGCATAATCTTCTGCCGTGAGTGCTTCGACGCCAGCTGACAGCCTATCCTGTGCAATTACCGGAAGGGCAGTGCCAACAGAAATTAGTCCGATCAGTAGCACCCGTGCAACGATTCCATTCAACCAAAAAAACATTCGAAGCCTCCCTTGGGCCAGTCCAGTCAATCAACGAAACACGCATATGTCCAAGAAAAATATCACAAGGAGGACCTCAAACCATCGACTGTTCAAAAAGTACAAAAATTGTTGTTTTCTGAGGCAACCTTGGGTTGACTTCAGAGATAAACAGCCTTTAGCCTTAAGCTTTCGACATGTCCTACCAAGCCTCGAAAAATGTGAGAGCCTTTAACCACAGCGCACTCGTAAGCCTTACGACTAGCACCTTAATACTCGGTGTTGCTTTTGGATGTGGAAGTCCGTCCGAAACCGATTTGGAACCGAGTGCTCAAAATCAGGAACTGGCTGAGATCAGACCCCTCGCACCACAAGCATCACCGGTGAACGTCGAGCTGATTGCCGATGTTTCCATCATACAGTCTGGAAACGACTTTAAACTTGGAGTCCTGCTTGACATCGAACCTGGATGGTTTATCTACTGGAAAAATCCAGGTGCATCTGGTGACCCGACTCAGGTTGATTTCGCATTACCTCCTGATTTTGTACATGGTCGGCTTCGCTGGCCATCCCCCATTCGAGTCACGTCACCAGACGCAATAGATGGCTATGGCTATCGCGATCAGGTTTTGCTACAGACCGACGTGCAGGCCTCCAACCATGATCCAGATCATGAATGGCATTTAACGGCCACTGTGAATTGGCTGGCGTGTAAAGAAGAGTGCCTACCCGGACAAGCATTCATTGAATTACTACTACCAGTCTCAATATCAGGAACACGGCTCATTAATCATGGTAACGTTGCACGTTTTGAGAATTGGTCTACTCGAGTTCCCACCCGTCTCGATGCACCAAACCGGCCTTTCAGTGCAGAACTACGGACAGGTGTGCACACGCCTACGACCATGGACAAACCAGAGATGATTCTGCAATGGACAGTGCTTCCTTACAATATTGAATGGTTCCCAAGCCAGGTCACCGCCGCTGTATTCCCAACTAGCGAGTGGAGGACAACCCAGCATCGCACGGAGGTGGTGTTCAACCGGCCAACGAACGACAACCGTTCTTTAAGTGAGTTCTCGTTCGAAGTCCAAGCAATTACAGGAGTCGTCACATACACGAGCCCAAATGGAGAGCGCCTTGCAGCTGAACTATCGGTTGACCTCGAACAACTATCAGAAGGTTAAAAACATTTATCATTACCGAGTTCTAAATAACTGGAGGAAACAAAATATTATGCGATCCGTCTTCATGCTTCTCTGTCTACTGCTCTCGATAACGCTTCATGCAGCCGAGGCTCCCCCACTTCAAATTGCTAGTTTGGGAAATTTTAAACTCGAAAATGGTGATGTGATTCAAGATGCCAAAATCGCATATCGAACCGCGGGTACTCTGAACGCAGACCGATCAAACGTTATTTTGTTTCCAACGTGGTTCACCGGCACATCCGAAGAGCTCTTCACTAGCGATGCTGTGGGTGCAGTCGATACCTCACAGTTTTTTCTCATTACCGTTGACGCCCTAGCTAACGGAATCTCATCATCTCCATCCAATAGCACCCAGCAACCACAACGTAACTTTCCCGTAGTTAGCATTGGTGACATGGTGAAGTCGCAACACCAACTACTGACCGAAGTGCTTGGTATCACCCATCTGCATGCGGTCATCGGCATTTCCATGGGTGGAATGCAAGCCTACGAATGGGTCACAGCCTACCCGGAGTTCATGGATCGCGCCGTCCCGATTGTTGGTTCACCACGACTGGCTTCCTACGACTTGCTCTTATGGACTGCCCAATTGATAGCGTTGGAACAGGCACTCGATTGCGACTGCAATGAAACCACCGCGCTTGAAGTCGCTGGGATGATCAGCCACCTTGCCCTATACTCACCGGACTTCCATGCCCGACAAGATCCCCACGACCAAGGTGCCGCGTTACTGAAGGATGGACGGGCAGGCGGCATGACACTCGCTATTAATGACCGCGTGGCTCAACTCCAAGCTATGATTGCACACGACGTTTCAACATCCTTTGATGGTGAATGGCAAGTAACTGCAGACGCCGTCAAAGCTGAGATACTCGCTGTCGTGGGCACCTATGACCATATGGTCACCCCGGGCCCAGCACTAACCTTTGCTGAATTAACGAATTCACAAACGCTCGTCTTTGACAACGACTGCGGACACCAATCGTTCCGATGTGAACAGGACCGTGCTTTTGAAGAGATTCGATCCTTTCTAAGCACACCATAACTCACCCTCCAAACTCTATGAGGTAATCAACTATGCAAGCGACACGACGTGCATTTCTTCTGGGTGGCGCATCTGCCATCGCAGGTACCAAGCTCACCGAGGCCAGAACGTTCGCGTCACGTCCCTGGGGCGTCGCACCAAGTGATCGCATTGCGGTCGGTGTGATCGGCTGCAACGGCATGGGGTACTCCGACCTAACTTCATTGCTGAAACTCCCTGAAGTGGAATGTGTGGCCTTATGCGACGTGGATCGTAATGTGCTTGAGCGACGTGCCCAAGACGTTGAACAAACCACGGGCACAAAGCCGGCACTCTACGAGGATTTCAGGCGAGTCCTAGATGATGACAACATCGATGCCGTGGTCATCGGCACCCCTGACCATTGGCACTGCCTCCAGATGGTCATGGCATGTGAGGCCGGAAAGGATGTCTACGTCGAAAAACCAATGGCCAATTCCATTGAAGAATGTCGAATCATGGTTGCTGCCGCAAAACGTTATGACCGAGTCGTCCAAGTCGGACAATGGCAACGGAGCGGTGTGCACTGGGATGACGCGATCAAGTTTCTACGATCAGGTAAGCTTGGCCGCATTCGTACGGCGAGAGCCTGGGCCTACATGGACTGGCTGCCTGACATCCCGAACATCCCCGATGAACCTATTCCTGAGGGAGTAAATTACGACATGTGGCTGGGACCGGCCCCGCTCCGACCATTTAACCGAAATCGATTTCACTTCAATTTTCGTTGGTTCTGGGACTACGCTGGCGGCTTAATGACGGACTGGGGGGTGCATTTGATCGACATCGTGTTGTATGGCATGGACGTTACCGCTCCACGTTCGATCATTGCCAGCGGCGGTAAGTTCGCGTATCCCGACGATGCCGAAGAAACACCGGACACCCTCCAAGCGATCTATGAATACGAGGACTTCACCATGATCTGGGAGCACGCAGTCGGCATCGGACTCGGTCCCTTCCAACGGGACCATGGTGTCGCGTTTATTGGTAACGAAGGCACACTCGTCATCGACCGCGCAAAGTGGGAAGTTTTTCCAGAAACTGGAACGCGCAATTCCGCGCCCTACTACAAGATGGAACCGATTCCAACGCAGCGCGTGCGCCCTGGAGCAGCGGGGCTCGATCAACACACACAGAATTTTATCGAGTGCATGAAGACTCGCAGCCAGCCCCGTTGCAATGCTGAAATAGGACAATTGGCTGCAGTGAACGCTCATCTTGGCAATATCGCATTCCGCACCAATCAAAAAGTGCACTGGAACGCTGCCCAGGCGCAATTCACGGACAATGCAGAAGCGAATAGCCTCATGCGAGCACACTATCGACAGCCATGGACGCTACCGACGGTGTAAACGTTGAGAGAAAGGTAAACGAACGCTAAAAGCGTAAGAGTCTAGTAAATTTAATGGCAACGCCACGATTTAGGAGCCCGGAAAATCCACGCATCCGCGAATCACGGCCCTCACTGTACACGATGTAGACATCGCTGCCCGGTTGATACTCCCAGCGATACCGCACATTCGAACTCACGGATTTGTCCCTCGAGGTGTACTGTGTCAAGGCCTCGACAAACATCCGAGGCGTCATCGAATAGATGAAACGCATTTGACCGATCTCGGTTGAAAATTTTCCTTGCGGTAAATCAATCCAGTTAACAGCAACGCTTGGCTCAATCACAAATCCTGTGGTCAATTGCGCCCGACCTTTATAACTAACCTCTGTTCGTGTTCCACCAAAAAAATCGCCAGCCTGTATTTTGAGGGTGCCATTAAACCGCCGGTGCCGAGCGAACAGAATGCTTGCCCGAACATTTTCGAAGTAATACCCGCCAACTGGGATCACTACACCGTCGCTAATCTTAAAGGGCTTCGTTAGGTATTCGTACTGGTTCACGTAGTCCACGTCAATACGATCAGCACTCTGGAACTCCGTCCGAAACCGGCCTTTTATTTCTTGGCTCTCGATGAGACCAGTGGAATCTGACGCAAATTGATCGAAATTCACTTCGTAGGTGTACTTACGGACGGCCGAACCCATCTCTGGTCGCGGACTAAAACGCAATTGCCCTAGATTCCGCCGGAAATCGTCTCGGCGAAGAAAGCCGACTTCTGGATTGAAATCTTTTCCGACGAGGAGGTGTTCGACTTGGAACCCATATCGATCACCATTGTTTTCGATGCGCAGACGATAACTCGCGTTATTACCCGTACGACCGACTGTATCTGACCGTGCATAGTAAGCATCGACAAAAAAGTTTGACAGGAGTGCCAATCTGCCATCAACACCATACACCTCATTCGAACCGGTTCCCTGCTTATTCAGGGAACGCTGCGTGCCGATTACACCAATACTGCTCCGTTGAAAAATATTCCGTTTCAACCGGACGACTGAGAATGCTGTTTTTCCAACGCCCATGCTGGGCGATCCCTCCGTATGGATGTTGAGTAAGCCAATGCTGTATGGTCCAGCTCGTCCGGTCACTCGTCCCCCACCAATAATGGGTACCGGTGTTCCATCGGACAAACCAATTCGGCGACTAAAAAATAGGACCGGTGTGTCTCCAGGCGGAGTGCCTGAAAACCGAGGACCTGCGCCGCCAAACGAAAAAAGATCCTGCCCTTCCAAGAAAAACTGCCGTTTTTCGGGAAAGTACATACCAAATCGCGTTAGATTTATCATCGCGTCATCGACTTCGACCTGCGCGAAATCTGTCTTATACGTAAAATCCGCGACTAATCCTCTAGTAAGCCCGTACTTCAAATCGAAGCCGCCACTGCGAGTGAATTCATTATCGATTGCCGGACTTACGGTGGTATCAGACTTGAAGTCCGCGATCCCATACGGTTTGAATTCGAGATTGATTGAACGACGTGGAGCTTCCAAGCCAACCAGTGTTGCTGAAGATGAAAATTTCCAGATCCCGACACGGCCATAGGAGGCCGGTGGCGGACTCAGGTAAGCCAGCTCGTTTTGTCGCGGCATCGTCCGTCGCACGTTGATTCCCCAGATTTGCTCACCGCTTCCTGGATAGCGTAGTGATTTAAACGGAATCGCCAACTCCATGCTCCAGCCCCAGTCGAACCGCGCAGATTTGGTCCTAAACACCGTATCCCAATCCATATTTTCGCTACGTTCGTCAGCAATGAGCGCATCATAAATGGTTCCCCTGGAATTGGTTTGAAAATAGTAACCATTCCGTCGATCGTAGAATGTATCCAACGTGAGCGTGATGCTATCGTCCTGGGAAACTCCGGAATGGCCACGCCGCATCTCCCTAGTCACGACATTTGCCATGTCAGAATCCCAAACTCTCACTGAGAGATAAAAAGTGTCATCATCAAAGAAAATCCAGAATTCCGTTTTTTCAGTTGACGGGTCACCTTCTCGAGGCTCTTGTTGAAGAAAATTAGACACCGTAGCCACGTTGGCGTAAATCGACTCGTCCAATTGACCATCAACACGCAGTGACTCCTCGAGACGTACAGCTCGTACCGTCACTCGTCCCTGGTTGTCTCGACGGACGACAGCGGGAGCAACCGGTGGCGGCGGACCGTAGATCCCATCCGGAGTAGTAGTGACAAAATTCGTGGTTCCAGAAAGCCCTATGATCCGGGTTGCGGCTGGTTCAGGTGTCGTCCCAGTTCCCGTCCAAGTAATGGTATTCGTACCGCTGGTCTGGTTGCCGGTGACGGTTAGCACACCGCTATACGTGGTGGCCACTGTGGGCGTGAACGTCAGAGTGATCGTCATGGATGCGCCAGCAGCCACGTTACCACTGACCGCACTGGACGAAACCACACTTGCGCCTGTGTCCAGTCCCGTCCACGTTAGTGGCGCAGTACCACTGTTCGTAATAGTAAGCGTTGCAGTCGCGTTGGACCCGACATTCACACCTCCAAAGTCGATCACACGCTGGTCCAGACCCTCAAGCTGGCTTGTCCCTTGAACCGACTCAATCATTTCGTTTGCCTGCACCTGACCCACCCCTAACACCATGAGTAAGCCAATCAGTGCGGCGACTGCTGATCGAATAAGGAGCGCTCGAAAAAATGTCACGTCTTGCCCAGAGTCCACTAAGTCATTATCCTGCACTTCGGTCAATCTATAAAAATATTAGAAACACATCATTAAGTTAGGAATGCACAAGAAAGACCGAATAGCCTTCAAAAACTCAACCGATCTAAGTATTGATCAAGTACGGTAACTTACACACTGAATGCTTCGCAACCGTGTGTTTCGCCTTCGCTATCTGTCAGCGGTGATAGTCCTCCATGTGAGCTTGTTGGCACAGTCAGCTGTCGCCCATCCTGCTCCGTTCAGCTATCTCGATCTCAATCTACGTGATGGGCACATTCAAGCCACACTTGTCGTACACGCAATTGATTTTGCTTACGAATTAGGCATTGAGGATCCCGTCCAACTTTTACAGCAAGAGCAGGTTGAGATGGAACGGACTAACCTTTTCAACCTTCTGCGAGATCGGTTAACGCTACGCGTCGATAACCACCTTGTTCCCTTCGATGCAGGACAGATCACTGTCCTTCCCTCGCGACAATCGGTTCAACTCTCGATGCAGTATGAGCTGAATGATGAACCGGGTCATATTGCAGTGCAAGCCTTGCTCTTTCCCTACGACCCTAATCACCTCACCTTTCTGAATGTTTACGAGCGAGGCGAACTGGTGGCGCAGCGGATTTTTGACCCCTCCCGGTTGGAACACGAGTATTTCACGGGTACGAACGATGGCAGGTGGGCTGTCGTTGGTCGATTCGTTCCTGTCGGTATCCATCATATTGTTATTGGACCTGACCATATTCTCTTTCTGCTTGGACTGCTGTTGCTTGGCGGCAGTCTCTCATCACTGATCATGATCGTCACAGCCTTCACCCTGGCACATAGCGTCACGCTATCCCTTGCAGTGCTCGGCGTGGTCACGCCGCCGGCAAGCGTCGTCGAACCAGCCATTGCGTTGAGCATCATCTATGTGGGAGCCGATAATTTACTGGTGAGTCAAGAGGGGCGTGATGTGCGAGCGTGGATTGCTCTCGCCTTTGGTTTTATCCATGGGTTCGGGTTTGCCGGTGTCCTCGCAGATATGGACCTGCCACGCCAGGCCCTTGGGTGGACGCTAGCGTCATTTAATATCGGCGTAGAACTCGGACAACTTGTTATCGTAGCTCTGATTGCAACAGGGTTAGCCGCAATTCGCCAGCGCAGCGCCGTAACCAGTCACCGGATTACCATCACCGGCTCAGTTGTTGTCATGCTGGCAGGTGCCTATTGGTTCGTAGAAAGAGTATTCTTTACGGTATGAAAGGATGGGCCTCATGCGAAGCACCATACTAATCAGTCTTCTCGCGGGTGGCATATTGGCCATCACCATTGCGCCGCCGCACGCACAACCGAACATCGCTGGACTGGAACAGGTAAAGGACAACCTGTACGTGATCACGGGCGGCGGCGGAAACACGGCGGCCTTCATTACAAGTGATGGGGTGGTCGTCGTGGACACCAAACTCTCCGACTGGGGTCAGCCGATTCTCGATCAGATTCAGACGCTGACCGACAAACCGGTGACGATGATCATTAACACGCATACTCACGGTGATCATGTCGGGAGTAACGATGAGTTCTCTTCACCGGTTGAAATCGTGGCGCATAGAAACACAGACGCCAACATGCAACGTATGCCAATCTTTGATGGGGACAATGCCCGCTATCTTCCCTCCACCACTTTTGCTAACCAGATGAGTCTGCTTGACGGGGACGATCAAATTGATCTGTATTATTTCGGTCGCGGGCACACTGATGGCGATGCGTTTGTGGTCTTCCCGGCCCTCCGTACAGTCCACACGGGAGATCTATTTGCCTCCAGCAGTGTCCCCATTGTTGACCGGAACAACGGCGGGAGCGTTCTCGCCTATCCCGACACAGTACGAGATGCTCTAGCCGGTATTTCGGGGGTCGATACTGTCATCCCGGGTCATCGAACCGTAACGGACTGGGCGACATTCTCAGAATTTGGAGATTTCACCTATGAGCTGGTGACCGCCATCCGACAAGCCAAGTTAATGGGACGCGGCATTGATGATACGGTCGAAACCCTGGAACTGCCGAGCCTGTACGACGACTATGACCGTAATCCACGCCTGGGCTCAACCGGACGGATGATTGGTGGACTGACCGACTTTGTGACGAAAGCCTTCGCGGAGCTCGAACAATAATGCGTAACTTATGTTTGCTGGCACTCTTGTTGCTGACCGTTGGCTGCAATCAATCTGTACAAATGACGGAAGAGGCAGCGATCGCGAAATTGCATGAGTTCTTTGAGTTGCTCGACATCGAGCAGTACGACAAGAACGCACTGTCTCAAATCGTCACCGACGACTTCCATATTTTTGAAATGGGTCAAGATTTCACCTTGGACACCTTTGATGCCTTCATTCACGAAGCGCAAACAACCACGGTGAGCACAAGCTGGACTCTCTCTGACTTTGTTGTTTCCATTCAGGAACAGTCAGCACATGTCGCCTATTTGAATAAGGGACTGTTTGAAACAACAGAACAGACTCTCATCCATTCGTTTTGGATGGAAAGCGCGTATATGGTGGTTCAGGACGACCAAATTAAACTGAAGTTTCTGCAATCGGATTTAGTCAATCGAGAAGTCGAGACTCGTGTTGGCTGGTAACTAGACGTGACCTGTTATACTGACGCGTCCGGGCCATATCAGTGAGACGTGAAAGTTCTCCCGTATATCGATCATCGTTGATAGCACCATGGACCTCTCAAGACGAAATTTTCTAAAAGCATCCACCGTTGGTGGGTTATCGGTCAGCCTGCTGGGATTCGACCTCCGGCCTGCACAAGCAGCAGTTCGGCAACTAAAAATCCGGAATGCGCGTGAGTACCGAACGGTTTGTCCCTATTGTGCAGTTGGCTGCGGCACCATCGCATATGTGCACGGCAGTGGCGGTTTAAACACGACACCTACTGTGATTCACGTTGAAGGCGATCCGGACAATCCAATAAATGGCGGAACGCTTTGTCCCAAAGGTGCGTCGCAAATGCAACTCGCCATTAGCCCGAGACTGCGAAAAGCCCCCATGATGCGTGACGCCAAATCATCTGAATGGCGAGAAATTTCCTGGGATGAAGCGCTGGACTGGTTTGCACGTCGGTTTAAAGATTCGCGTGATTCGTCGTTTGTTGAACGAGACGCAACGGATCGCACCGTGAACCGCTGTGAAGGCATTGCGTGGGTCGGCAGCGCCACCGTCGCGAACGAAGACGCCTATCTCATCACCAAAACCATGCGAAGTATGGGACTGGTGTACATCGATCACCAGGCTCGCATATGACACAGTCCCACGGTGGCCAGTTTGGCCGCCACCTTCGGCCGCGGGGCGATGACCAATCACTGGAAAGACATCAAGAACGCCGATGTGATTTTGGTCATGGGCGCCAACCCGGCAGAAAATCACCCGTGCGGATTTAAGTGGGCACTCGAAGCTAGGGAAACACGTGGCGCTACCCTCGTCACGATCGATCCTCGATTTACACGAACTTCGGCAGTTGCCGATCATCATCTCCAAATTCGACCAGGCTCCGATATCGCACTCCTTGGAGGTCTCGTCAAGCATGTCCTCGAAAACAATCTGTTCCATGACGACTACGTAAGGGCCCACACCAACGCCTCCTTCATCGTCACCGAACAGTTTTCTTTTGAAGATGGACTCTTCTCAGGATTTGACGAAGCTACCAACCAGTACGATAGGGATACCTGGAACTACGAACGAGATGCGAACGGATACGCGAAACGCGACGCGACCCTGGAGCACCCACGCTGCGTCTTTCAACTTTTGAAGCAGCACTATAGTCGCTATACACCTGACACGGTAGCTCGAATCACGGGGTGCTCAGAAACGAACTTCCTCAAGATCGCGAACATTATCTGTTCGACCGGCACCTCCGATCAGGTCGGCACTATCATGTACGCGGTTGGTTGGACGATGCACACCGTTGGCAGTCAGATTATTCGCACCGCTGCCATTCTCCAATTGTTACTCGGCAACATCGGACGACCCGGCGGAGGCATTAATGCACTGCGTGGTCACGCGAACGTCCAAGGTGCCACCGACCATGCGATAGTCGCGGGCATACTCCCTGGCTACCTGCGCGCACCTGAACCTGCGCAAGCATCTCTCGCAGATCATTTGCATGATTCGACTCCCCGCCCGCTGGCCCGCGACGCTGTGAACTACTGGGCAAACTATCCAAAATTCTTAATCTCGCAACTCAAAGCGTGGTTTGGCGATCATGCACAGTCAGACAACGAATTCGGCTATCACTACCTCGGTAAGATGACCGACGATGCTACCTGGCTATCAATCTGGGATCAGGCGCATCAAGGCAAACTCGAAGGATTCGTAACTCTCGGGTTTAACCCACTCTTAGCTGGACCGGATGTGCCGCGACTGCTTAAGGCGATGTCAAAACTGAAGTGGAAGGTCGTCATCGATCCCTTCATGCTCGATACAGCAGAATTCTGGAAGGCGCCCGGAATGAAGCCGGAGGACATTGACACCGAGGTCCTGTATCTGCCGACTACACATTGGATCGAACGCGACGGTTCATTCACCAATAGTGGACGATGGGCCCAGTGGAAGCAAAAGGCTATCGATCCGCCACACGGCGTTAAATCAGACACCTGGATCTTGTCCGAGTTGTTCTGGCGCGTGAAGGAACTCTACAAGCAGGAAGGCGGCGCGTACGACGAACCGATTCAGCATCTCACATGGAACTATCTCAATCCACGCGAACCAACGCTGCCAGAATTGGCACAGGAAATAAACGGCTTCGACACCCGCACAGGTAAGCGGCTGTCGTCGTTCGGTGATCTAAAGGACGACGGCACGACCGCATCTGGTAATTGGCTTTATTGCGGCAGTTACCCAGAAGAAGGAAACCTAATGGCCCGACGGGGCACTGAAGACCCAACCGGTCTAGGTATGCATCACGGCTGGGCGTGGAGTTGGCCACTCAACCGTCGGGTGCTCTACAACCGAGCATCAGCCGACCAAGCGGGAACTCCGTGGGATACGACACGTTCGGGAATTGCTTGGAACGGGCGTGAGTGGAATGGTGACGTCCCGGACTATGGCCCAACTACCCCACCCGATGCGACAGGCGCCTTCATCATGACGGAAGAAGGTGTAGCCAGACTCTATAGTCCCTCACTACTCAAAGACGGACCAATACCAGAACATTATGAACCGGTGGAAAGTCCCACTATTAACGTATTGCATGAGGGAGTGTCGGTAAATCCTGTCGTACGGTGGTACGACGGAGTCGAAGAAACGCTAGCTAGGCAAGCTGAAGACGTGGCCGCCTACCCGCATGCCTGCACCATTTATCGGGTCGTGGAACGTGAGCACTTTGTAACCAGCAACGTACCGTATCTCGTCGAAGCGATGCCAGACTTCTTCGTAGAAGTACCTGAAGGACTGGCCATTGAAAAAGGTATTGAGAATGCTAGCCGTGTACGGGTTTGGTCGAAACGTGGCGAAGTCGAAGGAACCGCGATCGTTACCAAGCGAATTGGGCCGCTCCACGTCAACGGTCAGACAGTATGGACAATCGGAATTCCAGTGCACTGGGGATTTATTGGGCTCACTCAAGGCTCGATGGCGAATCAATTAACACCCTTCATTGGGGATGCCAACACACGGTGTCCGGAGTTTAAAGCGTTTCTCGTGAATATCTCGAAGGCATGATTTTTTAGATGTATGACTGAAACACTCGCTATTAAAAGAATGTCTGCGACGGCATCAGCCACCGCGCAACAACCTACGGCCTTTAGGTCAACGCCGGAATACGCGAAACTGGTCGACATTTCGAGTTGTATCGGCTGCAAGGGCTGTGAAGTCGCCTGTAAGGAGTGGAACGATCTCAAGGTGGAGCCCACCGTCAACTTTGGGAGTTATCAAAGTCACAAGGATCTGTCGCCGAACACATGGCTCCTGATGCGCTTTGACGAAGTTGAGGTCGATGGACAGATACAGTGGTTCATCAAGAAGGATGCGTGCCTCCACTGCGAGGAACCAGGCTGTCTGTACGCCTGTCCTGCGCCAGGCGCCATTGTTCAGTATCAGAATGGAATCGTTGATTTTAATCAAGACCAATGCATTGGTTGCCAGTACTGTGTTGCTGGCTGCCCCTTCGATATTCCAAGATTTGAGAAAGAGTCTAAAAAAGTCTACAAATGTAATATGTGCGTTGACCGCGTAGACGCTGGTCTTGAACCCGCATGCGTTAAAACGTGCCCAACCCATGCCATTTCCTGGGGCAGCAAAGACGACATGCTTGCTTTAGCCAATCACAAGGTGGATTTACTGATTCGTCGAGGCTTCGAAACACCAGCGGTCTATAATCCCGCTGGTGTTGGTGGGACCCATATGATGTACGTCGTACCCCACGGTGACCACCTGAATGAATATCGACTACCAAGCGATCCAATCGCCAGCCCGATGCCTCTAAAATTTCAATCAATAATCAAACGAGTTGGCAGCTACCTGTTCGGTCTCGGATTATTTGCCACGCTTTTTCATTTCCTTGCCGTGGGACCTGAATCACTCGAAGAGGATCAAGGAATCGCTCCATGAACTCACACCCCGTTCAGCGGTTTACCCTCGCCCAGCGTTTGGTGCACTGGATCGTCGGACTCTCATTCACTCTACTCTTGCTGACAGGTTTTGCCTTTTCGTATCCGGCATTATTTTGGTTGACTGTCCTTGTTGGTGGTGGTCCAAGTGCCCGAGTTCTACACCCATGGATCGGAGTCGTGTTCACTGCGAGTCTTGTGTGGATGTTTGCACTCTGGGTAAAAGATATGTTTGTAACAGGAGCGGACAAACACTGGCTCCGTTCAATCCAACATTATGCTCTTCACACGAGAGACAAGATTCCTCCAGCAGGCAAGTACAACGGAGGACAAAAGATTTTCTTCTGGGTACAGAGCGTTCTTGGTGTGGTGTTAGTCATCACTGGACTCCCTCTCTGGTTTCCAGACGGAATTCTAGGCTTCGGATCTCCATCATCCTTGATGCTCTCAACAATGAGAGCCGGACACTATCTGTGTGCTCTTGGTGGTGGCCTCCTACTCATCGTACACGTCTATCTCGGCCTAGTGGCCTTTCCCGGCACGGCACGAGGAATGATTGACGGCAAAGTGAGTCAGCAGTGGGCAGAGCTGCATCATCCACTCTGGAAGAGAAAGTAGGTGCGCCAATGACCCTTCACGTCCGCAGCGCACGACTCACCAGATGAACCAACCTCGGGAAGAACCCGGCCTTCGTTGGAATCGCAGACGAAATCGCGCTGTTACGCTCGTAAAGCAGCAACTACACGCCACAGAAGTGCTGCAGTTTTACGTAAAGCTCCTGGACTTGCAGGAACCGATTTATCGACGAAGCTTGATAGCCTATTGGCTGGATGAGGTGCAGGCTCAGGGCGATCACTTACCCCTTATCTGCCTAGACGCCCTTCCATTCACGTCTTTACGATCTGCATTTGTACGATTTCTGCGTGGGCTGTCTGTAATTGTTCCGAAACGACTGGAACCTCTGACGAAAAATCTAATTGAAGCTCCTCAAGAATTCCTTGTTTACCTCTTAACAAATGTTGCTCAGCGAGAAGACCTTGACACTGCCGCGTCAGAGATGGGATGCGATTCTCCGCAACTAGAGTTTTTCGCGCGGGCTTATCTGCAACCGCTCATCGAGGCTATCGGTTCAAGATGCAATAAAGGTAGCGCAACATGGCAGCAGGCGAAGTGTCCTCATTGTGGATGGCCTCCCCACCTTGCTACCCTCTCGGATGAACTCGAAATCAAGGGTCGGCGACTGCTAATCTGTTCACTCTGCTCGTGTGAATGGCCTTTTCCTCGAACAACCTGCGCAAATTGCCTTGAAACTAACCCTGACGATCTGACACATCACGTCAGTGAGTCACTCCCATATATTCGCATTGAAATTTGCCAACAGTGCCAGCACTATCTCAAAACCATCGATTTACGAGAGCATGGATTAGCTGTTCCGATTGTCGACGACCTAGCCTCATTCGAACTCGACCTGTGGTGCAAAGAACAGAAACTAACCAGAACCCAGCGCAACCTGCTGGCACTCTAAGAGTCGTTCAGACTTTAAGTATTGAGCATTAGTAACTATGATGGTCACGTTCTGACTAACAACTGTTGAGGAGGTTCGCATGGGCTCTAACTACATATTCCGAATTAGCATCCTGCTAATCGGCCTCGCCGTGCTTAGCCCGACTTTCGGACTCGCACAACAAAACGGGCAGCCAGCTACCGACCAGCTTGGCCAAGAGGATATCTGGGGCAACCCTACGTTTGTGGGAGGGGTCACAAACGGTGGGCCAGCTGGCCACAGCATTTGGTGACCACCTCAAGGGGCGCTGGAGCGCGTCCATGGGAGGTTATTTGTTGCCGGTAACGGTAATGGTCGAGTCGAAGTCTTTAACCTGAACAACGATGGTACGTTGGCACAACCGACGGCCACCTATATTTTAGGAAAGCCCAGTGAATATGCCAGACGGTCACACGCCGGGGCCTGGAGCGAAAGTCAGACTGAGTTTCCAGGTACCCTAGCCATCGACCATACCAATCAACGTCTATTCCTCGTTGATAATGCGACAGGTCAAAGCCTCCCAGGTGTGGGTAGCCAAATTATGGTTTTCGACATCCACCCTGACCGCATCGAAACGGGCCAGAAAGTGCTCGCAGTCTTAGGACAACCGCACGCCGATTCAAAAACAATCGGTTTAGCTGCAAACCATGTGGGCCGGCGACTTGGTCTGGCGGTCGACGAAGCTAACCAACGGTTATTTACTAGTGACGGTTCTAATAATCGTGTCCTAATTTTTGACATCAGCCCAAACAATTTTAGAACAGGCATGGATGCGTCGGTTGTGCTCGGACAGGGAAACTTTACATCACGTGAACCTGGCCTAGACGCCTACCGACTAAGCCGACCAGGTGCGCTGGCGTACGATCCCGAAAATCAGCGGTTATTTGTTTCGGACAATGGCAATCGGCGGGTGATGATCTTCGATGTTGCTCCTGATCGCCTGCAGACGTTCGCGGCCGCCACCGATGTCATGGGGCAACCTGATTTCAACACTAGTGAACCCCGGACTAACCTAACTGGTTTTGCCACTGGTGGTCTTGCTTATGACAATCGGACAGCTCGGTTGTTTATTGCTGAACAAGTGTCACGGATCGAACACATGAGAATTAGCGTGTACGAAGTCGAACCTGGCACCTCCCTGCGGTCGGCGGTGCCCATGGCAGTCCTGGGGAAACCCGGTTTCGATGCTTACGATCCGATCGTGTCACGAGAACAATCAGTGTGGCCACGATTAGGCTCTGCATCCATCGATTCAGAGCGTCAATTACTAGTTGCCACCGAAGGCTATCCAGGAGGCAACCGTGCAATTATTTGGGATATCTCCCCAGAACGGCTGCGCACTGGTATGCCGGCCGTCGAAGTCGTTGGCCATCTCGATGACGAAGGTCATACTGACTTCGAACGGCGGGCCGCTAACGATCGTGTCACACCACGCAACATCTACCCTCGTGATGTGGTGCTTGATCCGATTGATCATCGTCTCTTCGCCATAGACCAATATAACAACCGGGTACTGGTGTGGCAGCTCGACCGGCAAAATCGCATCAAGGATCGAGATGCCAGATGGGTCATCGGCCAACCTGATTTGTACTCCGGAAAGCTTTATCCTATTGGACCAACCACCGTTAAAATTCCTTTAGCCGTCACCTACGACACAGAATACAAGCGAGTCTTCGTCAGTGATGGTTGGGGCAACCGCATAATGGTTTTCGATGCCCATCCAGACCGCCTTACTAATGGCCCTGAAGCAATAGCCGTGCTTGGCCAGCCCAATTTCACGTCGATTCTGCCAGCCGTCACGGCAGACGGTCTCAATCTGGATACGAGGGTTGGTACCGGCATTACCCCCACCCGCCCGCGTGGCACTGGCTTAGCCTATGATCCAATTAACGATCGACTGTTTGTATCGGACGGCGGTAACAACCGTGTCCTCATCTATGAAGTAGCGCCCGACCAACTCCAAACTGGCATGCCGGCGTCCGTTGTGTTGGGTCAACCGGACTTTACATCCAACGAGCGCCACTCGACGCAAGCCGGGTTCTATCAACCCGCTGCCCTTCTCTACGAGACGAAACAGCAACGTTTGTTTGTCTCAGACGGAAACAATAATCGCGTGCTCGTCTTTGACGCTATGCCAGATGGCCTCGTTAACGGTGCCGAACCCAGTGTCGTGATTGGTCAACCAGACTTTGCTTCCTTTGCAACTGGCCGGTCACAAACCATCATCGATGGACCAGACGGTCTCGCTTACGATTATGCGAAGGATCGACTGTTCGTGTCAGATCATGGAAATGATCGAATATTAATTTTTGATGCCCATCCGGACCGACTCGACAACGGACCACTAGCGCAGCATGTGATTGGACAGCCAGACTTTGAAACGCGTCAACTTGGCCCAGTTCGTGCCGATGAAATCTGGGACCCCCGTGGCCTGACATTCGACAGCGTCCATCAACGCCTGTATGTGTCACAAGGTTTCGCGTCGAATATTATGCTGCACGATCTCGCGAGGTCGACCTATGAGAGTGCGGTGCCAGCACGTGGCGTCCAAGCATACCAATCGTCCAGTGCGAGTACGGAACTTGAAACTCAACGTGGCTGGGCGATGGCATCCGGCACCACTCCCCCTAACAGCGGTATCGCCATGCTGACCCGCATGACCACACAGTTTGACGAACTCTCGCAACGAGAAAGTCGCGTTCTCATTAGTGAAACGGGAATTGTAGCGCCACCATTGGTCAGAACGGCCACCGTCTTTGTTCCTAATGAAGAACATCGACAAACCATAGCCGATATTGTGAATCCTAACGAGACGCCAATCACCGTAACATTGACAGCATATTCTGAAGCTGGAACAGCCTCTCAGGGCACTTCACTCGAACTGGCGGCTCAGACAGGCGCGACCTGGACCTTGAACGATTACGTAGACAGTGATGGTTCCAGTTCGATTATGTTCCTCTCGGATCACAACTTTGGTCTCGTCTCGACAACCGTTGCTACCAATGATCGTAATGAGGACATTGTCACATCCGCTCCAATGGTTCACGGTGTACCGCCCAAGCAAGACCACCCGCTAACCTTCCCGCGTATTCAAGTGGGTAATGGTTACCAGACTAAAATTATTTTGTTGAATACAAGTGATGAAACGCTGATGGGTGCATTGAATTTCTTTGCTTTAAGCGGCGAACCCTTAACTATTGGTGGTGCAAGCGAGTTCTCCTTAAACATACCGCCACATGGAGCGCACATTTGGGATTCTACAAACCACGCGACTACAGTTGAAGCGGGCTTTGCGATGTTTACATCGTACTCCGGAACACCAAGCGGGAGCGCGATTGTTAGTTTTCACAAAGGCCAGACGCTTGTTTCCGAACATCAAATTCTAAGTGGCAGCATCCGGGAAAGTTGGTTTCCCATTGAAACCTATCCAAGCATCGTTCGCCATGGACAAACCAGCTTTACCCTATTTGCAACGAATGACACTGAGGGAGCAGCCGACGTTCGTTTACTCGTCTACAATGAAGATGGTCAGCTATTGAAGCGCACTTATCAAATCCTGCCAGCTGGTCGTCAGGTAGCCTTTACGCATGTCGATTTAGCCGACAAGGGTAACTTTCGAGGTAGTGTCCGGATCATCAGCGACATTGCGATCGCCATGACCGCAGAGCAAAAAACTGTGAACCTAAGAAATGAAACCATAACGGCTCTTCTGCCGTCTATGACATCGACGGGCTCGCCAAAGAGCACCGTCCTTTTTCCCATCTATCGTGATGGCCCCGAACAAGCCACCCAGTTGTTTTTACTGAACGGCACTGAGGACAATCGTATTGAATTTAATTTCTACCGTGAAGATGGCACCGAACTCAGTGCGATTCTTCGATGACCAAAAATGACAGACTGTAATTGAGAGTTATGGCTCGCCGACGAATCTTTTCAAGCATAATGTGGATGCTCGTAATAGTCTCATGCGAGACTCCGCCCCCAACGATCGACTTAACAATGAGCGCTCAGCGTGATGGTGGCGTAATTACGATTACAGGCGCGACAGACCTCCGCGATGGTGCCCTACTGGGCTACGAACTTCGACACAAGGACATGAACTTCGATCCTGAAACACCCATTGACATGCTCTTCCAAGAAGGGCGCATGACGGTTTCCGATGGTCAGTATGGAGTGACGATCGACATCAGAAATTTTGAACCTGGAGAACTTGAAGTCTGGGTGGCGTTTCAAATGGACTTTATCAACAGCGAGATACAACAGCCAAACCGCATCATTACTCAATTTGGCGAGCGCGGTGAACTGCTCGAAGGACCCAACGTGACCGAGCTGGGAGAGAACGGTAAACGGGTCGAAGTTACAGATTACGTGATCTGGTAAATACTTCCGTCTGGGTTAACAGATCTTCAAGGTGCAACCAGAGCATAGAGCGCCTGGTGAATGGCCGTGAGAGGCTCGGCATCGAATTTTACAACCTCTCGGTCGTAGGTCATGAGTCCATTAACCTCCCCTTCCACATCCGTCGTCTGGGTATAGACCGCTGCGGCAAGACCCTTGACCACCAGTGGACTGAGACGCTTCATTAACTCCTCGTAGCTTTCGTGTAATTCGTCCGTAGTCGCATACGTGCGATAACCCCAGTTCCGTTTGTTCCACCACAAGTGCCCTTCGAGTGGCAGTCCTAAACCGCCAAACTCGCCTAACACCACTGCTCGGTCTAATTCCAGCGGAGCTAGAAGCGGTGGTCCAGGATAATCATGCAAATCGTAAATATCGCCACTCCCTCGATCCGCCCAACCACTGGGCCCATCGACCAACCGCGTCGGGTCGTATTCTTTGACCAACGACAACACTGCATCAGTGTCAAACTGGCCCCAGCCCTCGTTAAAGGGGACCCACACGACAATACTGGGATGATTGGCGTGAGTATCAATCATCGCCTTCAATTCCTTGTGATAGATCGATGCAGAATCGCTCGAACGCACGAGGTCGGGTGCAGTCCGCTCAATGTGCCGATCGCCATTTGGCATATCTTGCCAAACCAGTAATCCAAGACGGTCAGCGTGGTAGTACCAGCGTTCTGGTTCCACTTTCACATGCTTCCTGACCATGTTGAATCCAAGTTGCTTGGTAATTTCAAGGTCATACAGTAACGCTTCATCGGTGGGTGCTGTATACAAGCCATCAGGCCACCAACCCTGATCGAGTGGCCCCAACATCAGCACTGGTTTATTGTTTAAAAATAATCGATTAACACCACTGGCATCCGTCGCAACAGCGATCTTCCGCATCCCGAAATAACTCGTCACCTCATCCACTGGGTCACCGTCGCCAACCAAACGAACGGTTAAGTCGTACAAGAACGGATCTTCTGGAGACCAGAGCCTCGGGTCGTCAATGACTACTTCAAGAAGATCGTCGACAGCACCGCGCTGTTGTGCGACCTGCACACCGCCGACACTTGCAATCGCCTCAACCTGATAGCTATCGGTCACGCCTCGTGCGTTCACACGTAAACGGAAAACATTCGCATCAATGTCTGATGTCATCTCCAAAGAGGCGATTGATGACCCTGGCACCTGCTCCAACCACACCGTCTGCCAAATACCTGTGACCGACGTATACCAGATGCCTTCAGGTTGGTTAACCTGCTTGCCACGCGGTTGGATGCTCGTGTCAACAGGATCCCAGACTGCTATAACTAATTCTTGTTCAGGAACGGCCGAGTCAATGCTGTCGCTGATATCGAACGTGAATGCATCATAGCCACCCTCATGCTGACCTACCTGATTACCATTCAACCATACAGTGGCACGCCAATCGACGGCTCCAAAATGCAGTAACACCCGCCCGTCATCAGACAGTTCCGACGTATTAAAGGTCCGCCGATACCAGAGTTGCGCGTCTTCACCCACCGAACGCATGACTCCGGACAAGGATGATTCAGGAGCGAACGGCACCAAGATATAACCGTCAAAGTTATGCGGTTGACTCTCTTCCAGTGGACGAATCGCGTACTCCCACAACCCGTTGAGATTGATCCAAGCGTCGCGTACCAGCTGCGGACGCGGGTACTCGGAATGAGGAGTCTCTGGCGTCACCTGAGACGTCCAACGGGTTGCGAGCGGGCCCTCAGCTGTTGTCCAGCTCTCAACCTGAGGAATTTCTTCCTGGACTGATTGACAACTGGTTAGACAAATTAACGAAAACCCGATGATCCAAATCGATTTCATCCAATGCACTCTCTTTCTTTCGATACGGATTATACAACAGAGAGTTTGATGACCTCTTTAGTGTGCGGCTGAAGAATGTCATGATACGCTTCTTTTATCGCGGAAAACACGAATCGGACGTCCGCGTCTACATCATGAGGTGACGGAGTGAAACAAGTATCCTGGATAATTGTTGCGTCGCTAGTCAGCATTACGGGGTGCAGTGAAATGACGACAAGAGAGGAACAAACAGCAGGCAGCGCAACCACATTCCTGGAGGACCGGACGTTCCTAGAAGCACATACGAATGTTGTCGTCCTCGGTGATGATCCGAATGGACCGCAAGTTGTCGTGGTGCCGGCCTGGCAGGGGCGCGTCATGACGAGCACGGCCGATGCCGCAACCGGCACGGGGTACGGCTGGCTTAATAAATCCTTGATCGCATCGGGCGAGCATCAACCGCATATCAACGCGTTGGGGGGTGAGGATCGGTTTTGGCTCGGTCCTGAGGGTGGGCAATTTTCCATCTTCTTTGCACCAAGTGACCCCTTCGACCTAGACCATTGGCAAACACCACCGCTGATCGACACCGATGCCTACGCGGTCGTGTCCCACGATGCGCAGCACGTGACCTTCCGACATGATTCGCAGGTCACCAACTACACCGGCACCGTGTTTGATCTACGGATCGATCGGATCGTACGATTACTCGACCAAGCGCAACTGCAGCAGACACTCGGTGTCGAGCTTGGCTCGAGCGTCCAAATGGTCGCCTACAAATCCGACAACACGATTACCAACACAGGTTCTAGCACCTGGAACAAGGACACTGGTCTGCTGTCTATTTGGATTCTCGGTATGTTCCAACATTCACCAGTGACCACGGTCGTAATTCCATATCGTGACGGAGCCGTCGAAGAACTGGGCCCCATTGTGAACGATGCTTACTTCGGTGCGGTCCCAGACGACCGCTTACTCACGCAGGACAACACGCTGTTCTTTAAGGGAGATGGGCAGTACCGCAGCAAGATTGGCCTTACGCCAAAACGGGCCACCCCCGTCATTGGGAGCTATGATCCGTCCCGGAACCTTTTAACCGTGGTCCACTACACCCTACCCGATGGAATCACCGATTATGTGAACTCTATGTGGGAACTTCAAGATGCGCCCTACGCCGGTGATGCCTTAAATAGTTATAACGATGGGCCGCCAGACGCTACGACCCCACCCTTGGGACCATTCTATGAACTTGAAACGTCCTCACCTGCGGCTGCCCTCTCGCCAAATGCCTCCATCACCCACGTACATCGCACCTTTCATTTCGAAGGTTCATCGAACGATCTGAATGCAATCGCTCAAACAGTTTTGGGTGTCGACCTCTCCACCATTCAGAGTGCCTTCAACACGCCAGTTCTAGGTAGCGAAAGCGAATAATCTTTTGGCCGAAGAGGTTCTCTCAACAGAACCGCCACAGAACTGCTGACACTCTCGCAACGCCCTAACATCTCCTTACATACAACAGATCGGCACCCTAAATCATTCCATCGGTATCATGATATGTGCCTGACTCGTGCCCGGTTCTCTTAACCAAGGGTGTTGACGACTTGGCAACGAAGTTAAGCCAGTGGATTGCGGAGTCGCATTCGGCAAGAACACTTTCATACCAACATCGCTGAACTCGTGGTCATTCCCAGCACGCTCATAAATAACGCCGCGGTCAGGTAACGTGAGGCTACCGTCATCGAGTTCAGCTTTTAACGTCCTCATACGTTCCGGCGTATCAGCGCCATTTTTTGTCAGGTCCAAACTACGTTTCACATACTCCTCCATGCCCTGGTAGTAGCAGGTGACAACGTAACCTCGCAAGACGGACGCATCATTAGCAATGCAGGAAATATGACTGGTGCCTTCTCGAAGTAAGACAAGGGTTCCTGCGTCATCATAACCCCATACAGCAGCACCCTCGCGCATCGACTCCGGCAATGGATTGACCGCCTCCTCGATTTGTTGTTCCACCGACGGCATGTCTGACTGTGCACTCTCTACAACCACCGGAACTAACATCAGCAAACTGGCCAATAAGCCATTCAGCACATAACCTTGCATAACAACTCCTTTCGAACAGTTTCTCCTGCAGTCACATAGCTTACATTCGCAAGAGTGAAGGCCGGACAACATTATGCGATCAATTCATCCGATCGATTCAAGGGGCTCAAATAAAAACTGAACCAGTCTTAACATTCGCCACAAAACAAATAATAGCGAA
>Ga0315318_10000063_pt1 | contig 40444 bp, 65 predicted proteins | sample M1200m3416metaG_FD_203703 | JGI IMG/M metagenome (GOLD analysis project Ga0315318, IMG submission 203703) | Ammonia-oxidizing marine archaeal communities from Monterey Bay, California, United States - M1 200m 3416 | ecosystem: Environmental > Aquatic > Marine > Coastal | place: USA: California... | reverse complement strand
AGATTTTATAGGTACAGATAAAGAAGATGAGGTTATAGAAAAAATAACCGAATATGGTAATGAAGTTAATAATATGAAATTATATTTTTGGTTCGACCAAACGAGAGATAAAGTTGATGTGGCTGGGTTTGTTAAGAAGTGGGATAGAATACCACATAATAATTTTAAAACTATAGTTCGCCCACACTATTTTGATATGTTTAGAGATTTTATTTGGTATGATGTTATACCAAAACAAATAGCGATTGCCAACTCGGCACAGTATACAAGATTTGCGTTTAGATACACAAATGGGGTGGATGGTGTACTCGAAGGATTGGAAAATTTTAAAGCAACATGGGATTTCACAGTATCAGAAAAACCACCAAAACGGAAACAAAAGAGGAATGATTATTAAAATAGCAATAGTCGGTAGTCGCGGTTATACAAATACAAAGAAGATAAAAGATTTTATTTTTAAACTTAAAGAAAAGTTTGGAGATGAATTAGAAATAGTTAGTGGTGGCCAAAAGGATGGAGCTGATGGATTGGCTAAGAAATATGCATTAGAGTTTGATATGAAATATGTAGAATTTCCACCACAACATTATACACACAATATACATTGTGTTAAAGAGAGTTTCAATTATGGTAAACCATATGCAGTATGGAATTACTTTAAAAGAAATAAAGAAATAGCAGAATATAGTGATAAAGTTGTAGCATTTATACCCAATGGAGTTGTCTCTAAAGGAACAATGGATACAATTGGACACGCAAAAAAGTTATTAAAAAAGTACATTATTATTGATTAAGTATATATTTATATATATATATACAATCATGAGGAAAAGTTATGAGTGAAATAAAACTGACTTCGGTTAAAGTTATATCGGAGTTATACAAGAAATTTAAAAACGAAACAATTGAGAGTGAATTTTCATTACAAAAATTAGTGAATAGGACTCTTGATTTATTTGTTTATGATGAGGAGTTGAGAAAGAAAATTCTCGAACACGATAATCTTCATCAAAGCGGAAGTAAATTTTAAATAAAAACAATAAAGGTTATAAATGTCAAAATTAAAATTACCTAAATTAAAATCAGTAAAAAAATCAAGAAAAAAGAAAAAGATTTTATTACTATCAGATGACCTTCGTATGTCAAGTGGTGTTGGTACAATGTCAAGAGAATTTGTCCTCTCAACAATTGATAAATACGATTGGGTACAAGTTGGTGGAGCAATCAAACATCCTGAAGAAGGTAAAGTATTTGATTTGAATGAATCAATTAGAGAAGAAACAGGAATTTATGATGCATCATTAAAAATATTCCCAACAAGTGGATATGGTAATCCTGATATGATTCGACATTTAATCAAAACAGAAAAACCTGATGCAATCCTACACTATACAGACCCAAGATTTTGGCAATGGTTATATCAAATGGAACACGAAATTAGACAAAATATTCCTATTTTTTATTATAACATTTGGGATGATTGGCCAGCTCCAAAATATAATCAAAATTATTATGAGAGTTCTGATTTGATTATGAATATTTCAAAACAAACTGTTGCTATTGTAAATGATGTTTGTACAAGAAAACCACGAACAGATTGGGATTCCACTTATTCACCACATGGGGCTAATGAAGAAATTTTTTATCCCATTACAGATAACAAAGAATTGTTAGAAATGAAAAAGTTTAAACAGGAATTAGTAGGTAATAGACCAATTGATTTTATTTTATTATATGTGAATAGGAATATACGAAGAAAGATGGTTGGTGATTCTATTTTGGCATTTAAAGAATTTGTAAATACTTTACCAAAAGAGAAACAAAGTAGAGTTGCTTATGTAATGCATACTCAACCAGTTGATGATAATGGAACAGATATTCCAGCACTTGTTGAGGCTTTAGCTCCAGAATGTCAAGTGGTATTTTCGCACCAAAAACTTGATAATAAACAAATGAATTTTTTATATAATATATCAGATGTAACAATGAATCTTGCATCCAATGAAGGATTTGGATTAGGTACTTGTGAATCATTAATGTGTGGAACACCAATTGTAGTAAATGTTACAGGAGGGATGCAAGACCAATGTGGATTTAAAGTAAAGGATAAGTTTCTAACTGCTGAAGATTATAAAGAAATTAAATCACTACACGATTGGAGAAAGTGGGAACACAATGAAGAATTAACTTGGGGAGAATGGGTGAAGCCAGTATGGCCAAAGACTCGTTCACTAATGGGTTCAGTACCAACACCATATATCTTTGATGATAGATGTGATTGGGTAGATGCAGGAAATGCTATAAAAGAATGGTATGAAATGGGTAAAGACCCAAGAAAAAGATGTGGTACTAAAGGACATTATTTTGTAAAGAGTGATGATTCAATGCAGAGTGTTCGTTGGATGAGTAAGAATTTCATAGACCACATGGAAACAGCATGGAAAAACTGGACACCAAGAAAAAGAGTAAATACATACAAGGTATAGGAGAAATAAAATGCCGAAAAAAACAACAAAAACAAAAACAAGAAAATCACTAACAACTACTGTAAAAAGAACCAAAGATGGTAATATTATCGGTAATTTTAGAGGTAAAGAAGATCAATTTTGGACAAGAGTTTCAAGAGGATTTAAAAAACTTTTATCACCAGCATTCCCTAAAAAAAGAGGTAAATAATGACAAGACAACAATTTGTAGAAGCAAGTGGTAATTTTTCACTATATGGTGTAGCAAGATTTGCTACATATATGTTATCTGCTATGGCACTATATATGGAAAATTTCCAAGTAGCCGCAATAGCATTTGGATTCGGAGCCACACTTGGTTTCATTCGTAGATTAGCTAGAATTTGGGAGTAACAAGTGCGAATAACGAAAAGTAATACTAAGAAAAAATTTAAAAAACTTTTACGAAGTAAATTAAGTAATCGTAGGAAGAAACCTACAAACTCATATCTTGCGATGCTCAATAGAGATAAACATAAAAGAATGATGGAAGGTATTTATGAAGTTCCATATCATGAGATAACCAAAGAGATGATTCAGAAACGGAGAAGGAATAAATGAGTGATAAGCCATTAGTATTAGTAACAGCACCAATAACTACAAGAAGTGGGTATGGAAATCATTCACGAGATATTGTCAGTGCTTTACTTGATTTAGATAAATACGAAGTTAAGGTAAATCCAGTTCGTTGGGGGAATACACCAATGAATGCATTAGAAGATGGTAATCCAATACATGATAAAATAAAAGAGTGTATGTTAACTGAACCAAGTTTACCAAAACAACCAGAATTACATATTCATATTGTAGTACCAAATGAATTTCAACCATTAGGTAAAAAGAATATTGGTATGACTGCGGGTATTGAAACAACTATACCGCCCCCAAAGTGGATTGAAGGTATGAATAGAATGGATTTAAATATCCTTACTTCAGAATTTTCTAAACAAGGATTTGATCAAGCAGAATTTGAATCTCAAGATAAACAAGGAAATAAAGGCTCACTTCTTAAAGTAACTAAACCAATGGAAACTTTATTTGAAGGAGTTGATACTAATGTTTATAGACCAACGAATGAAATAAATGAGGTGGTTAAAGAAACATTTGATTCCATTGATAATGATTGGAATTTTTTATCAACAGGACATTGGTTGAGTGGAAATCTTGGAGAAGATAGAAAAGATTTAGGTATGATGGTTAAAGTTTTTTGTGAGACATTCAAGAATCAAAAGAAACCACCAGGACTTATTTTGAAAACAAGTGGTGCTACATTTTCAATTATAGATAGAGAAGAAATTTTAACAAAAATAAAAACTATTAAAAAAGATATTAAAGGAATATTACCTCCAGTATATTTAATACACGGAGATTTAACAGATGAGGAAATGAATGAAATGTATAATCATCCAAAGGTTAAGGCTCATATTTCTTTCACACACGGAGAGGGATTTGGTAGACCATTATTAGAGGCAGCTCAAAGTGGAAAACCTGTTATTGCTCCAGGTTGGAGTGGACAACAAGATTTCTTGAATCCAAATTATTCAGTACTATTGAGTGGTAGTTTAGCTAAAGTACCTAAAAACTCATTTCCTAAAGAAATATATTTTGAAGGTTCACAATGGTTTCAAGTTAATTACCAACATGCTTCACAGATAATGAAAGATGTTGTGAAAAACTATATTAAATATTTAGTTAAGTCTAAACAACTACAAGTTTATACTAAATCACTATTTAGTTATGAGAAGATGAAGGAAAAGTTAGATAAAATAATAACACCATTGATAGAATCAGTTCCAAAACAAGTTGAATTAAAATTACCCAAATTACAAAAGATTGAAGGTACTCCAGTAAAAGGGGAACCAGTAAAGGGTAAATTGAAATTACCAGCTTTAAAGAAGGTAACAAAGTAATATGGAAAAGGTAATAGATTGTCCAGTATGTTTTGATACAGACCATTGTTTCGAAGAGATGCAAAAAGAATTTAGTTCTTTTATGTGTTTTAGGTGTGGATATAATTCTAATACTACATTTAAATATGAAAGTAATGAATTGAAAACGGCACAATTAGGAGCAACACAATTAATGAATGATGTTTGTTTTTATGATGAAGATAGAGAGATAATGTGGTTTCCATCTATAGTTAATATGGGAGAGTTGGGTATGATATATCCAGAGGGAACTCAAACTAATTGGAACTATAAATTAGCTCAAGTTCGTAAGTTAACGAAAGAAGAACAAAAGGATGAAAAGTATAAAGGACATGATAAGATGTTAGATGTAGATAATTCAAAAACATTTGGACAATATGAATTCTTAGAGTGTTGTCAAAAAATGGGAATAGTAAAGGATATAAGTAATGGCTCTTAGAAATACAGCTTGGCATGCAGTTGAACCAGGACAGATTGTAACTTTTGGATATAAAAGTGAGGGGTCAAATAAATTATACAAGAGAACTGTATTGATAATTAATCCTGATATGAGATATAGAAAGAAAACTACAAAAAGAATTAAAAGATTTGTAGTTGGTATTCAATTAGATACACAAATTACAAGACCAATTACTGAGACTAAGTTAGAGATGTTATTCAAAAGAGTTGGTGGATTAGAGTTTGAAGAGGGTGCAGTTGCTGGAGATTTACCAGATAGGTTGAGTAAGGCTGGAACAATTAAATTGACTGGTAGATTAAGACCTTGGTATAAATTTTTTAGAACATATAGTAGACGAGAATGTAGAAAGAGAAGAGTTTATTTAGAAATGGATTATTTGAGAATACCAAAAGATACTGTAGATAAATTTAGTGAAGAGATAATGAAACAATACGAGAAGTTATTTGAATTATGAAAATAAGTTATGGAATAACTGTACATAATGAGGCCGATGAACTCAATAAGTTATTAGAAATATTAATACACAAAACTGATCCTGAAGATGAGATAGTTATATGTGATGATTATTCAGATGAAGAAACTCAATTTGTAATTCAATCATGGGTTCAACAATATGGACACGAAGATATGAAAACTATCAAAGTGTATCAGAGAAAACTTGATGGTGATTTTGCATCACAAAAAAATTCAATTATAGATAATTCAGATGGTGATTATATATTCCATATAGATGCCGATGAATATCCACATGAAATATTATTAAGAGATATAAAACAAGTTTTAGAAATGAATGATGGTGTTGATTTGATTTGGATACCGAGAGTGAATATCGTTGAAGGAATCACACAAGAACATATGAAATATTGGGGATGGAAATCTACAGAACAAGGATGGATTAATTATCCCGATTTTCAATCAAGAGTATTTAGAAATTCACCAGATATTAGGTGGAGAAGAAAAGTACACGAACAAATAGATGGATGTAAAACCTATGCACATCTACCACCAAATGAAGAATTGAGTTTGTATCATGTCAAAACTATATCGAAACAAGAAGAACAAAATAAACTATACGGTGATATAATTGGAATATAGTGTATTAACTACAAGTGATAAAAGTTATTTTCCACATCTTAAAATATTAGTTAATTCTATGTTGGATAAATGTGATTCAAAGTATTTAAAAAATATCTATATAATTGATAATGGATTAACAGAGGAACAGAGAGATTATTTCTTGGATAAATCTGATATCATTAAAATAAATATTACTGGTCTTGAAACTAATTTTAGTGGTGGAACTTGGGGTGAAGATTGGCAAAAAAATGTCAAGGGAAAAACAGTTCATTTATACAAAATACTTACAGAGATTAAAGAACCACTATTAATGTTGGATGCGGATATGTTAATCATACAGGATTTACATACTTTATTAGATAAGGGTGGAGATATACAAGTTTGTGTTAGGCCAGGTAATTCTGTTAAATATATTGGTTCATATTTTTTTAGTATAAATCATGAAAAAACAAAAACCTTTGTACATGATTGGATGGATTTGACACAAAGTAAAACTGGCAAAGGGGCACATGAAAGTCCATCATTAACAGAGTGTGTTGGTTGGTATTTAAAAAATACTGATTTGGATATAGTAGAGGTGGAACAAGATGTAGTTAATCGATATCATCCACCACCAATGGAAGAAACTGTAATTGTACATTTTAAGGGAAGTAAATTATACGAAACATTTGATGAACAATATAATGCTAGAATAACAAATCCCAAGTGGACTAAATACATAAAAAATTATGTGTAGTATAGGTGTATCTAATACAAGTAAGTCTTTAAAAACTTCAAATCAATTTTCCAAATACAGAGGTCCAGACAGGACAAATATTGTAGATATAAATGGAGTACAATTTTTACATAACTTACTACATCTTACGGGTGAATTAACCATACAACCATATATAAAAGATGATGTTGCAGTAGTTTTTAATGGTGAGATTTATAATTATAAAGATTTTGGTGATTATAAAACAGATGGTGAAGTACTGATAGATTTATACAAGGAACATGGAATAGAATTTATTAAACTATTAGATGGAGAATTTGCAATATGTTTAATTGACTTTAAGAATGAGTTAATTCTAATTTCTACTGATCCATTTGCATGTAAACCATTGTGGTATGATTTTAAAGATGAAGAATTTTGTATAGCTTCATACAATAGTCAGTTATCTCAATTGGGGTTTAGTAATGGAACTAAATTATATGCCAATACTACATTAGTATTTGATTTAAAGTCTTATGAATTAAAAGATAAGATTACTAATTTTGATTTTAATATTAAACAATACAAGAATACATATGATGATTGGATTCGGGCATTTGAAAAAAGTATAGAGAAGAGAGTACAGAGTAAATATAAAATATACTTAGGACTTAGTTCAGGTTATGATAGTGGTGCAATAGCTTGTGAGTTGTTAAATCAGAATGTAGATTTTAAAACTTATACTATTGCAGGGCCTGAAGATAAAGGTATAATTGAGAGTAGAGTTGAGAGAATACCAAATCATGAAGTTATATATATGACTCGTAAAGAATATGATTCAAAACAAAAATATTTAAATGAGACTTGTGAAGATTTTAGTTATGGTGGTTATAATTTTAAAGGAGATAAGGCTTCTGTAGGATTGGCTCACATATGTTCTAAGGCTTCTCAAGAAGGATATAGAATTTACTTATCAGGTCAAGGAGCAGATGAAATCATAAGTGATTATGGGTTTCAAGGAAATAAGATATATAATCATAGTCAGTTTGGTGGATTGTTTCCATCTAATTTAGTAGGATTTTGGCCTTGGGTTAGTTTTTATGATGGTACACAAATTCAATATTTGAATAAAGAAGAGTATGTTGCTGGACATTTTGGTATTGAAACTCGTTATCCATTTTTGGATAAGTACTTAGTACAAGAATTTTTATGGTTAGATTCCACATTAAAGAATAGTAAATATAAATCATCATTAGATGAGTATTTAAGAAGAAATGATTTTCCTTTTGCAAGTGGACAAAAGATAGGATTTAATACATTAAAGGATTTAAGATGAAACCAGTTGGACATTGGAATGGAAGCTTAGAAGATAAGAGATATCAATATGATTTAAATAGAGATAGTATAGTTTTAGATTTTGGTGGATACACAGGACTATGGGCAAAAGATTTGGCTAATAGATTTGGATGTAAGGTACATTCATATGAAGCAGTAGAAAGATATTTTAAACAAATCAATTGGACTAATGTCATACCTTATCAGTATGCAATTACTTGTGAAACTGGAATAGAATATTTTCATGTGTGTGATGACGGTAGTACTTCAGAATCTTTATCAGAGTTTAAAAAGAAAAATGATTTAGATAGTATTTATCAAAGTAATGTTCAAAAACTTAGTGAAGTACCATTAGAAAAAATTAATACACTTGATGTTAATGAAGTTTTAGAAAAATTTGATAGTGTAGATTTATTAAAGATTAATATTGAGGGTGGAGAGTACGATATACTATTAAGGATGTGTAATACAGAAACTATAAGTAAGGTGAAAAACTTACAAATACAATTTCATAATTTTGTAGATGATGCTCAACAAAAATATGACGATATAACTACTAAATTAAAAGAGACTCACAATTGTGATTTTGATAGTATGTGGAGATGGTCATTTTGGAGTAATAAATAATGTCATATGTTGCAACAGGTGGTGGTGGAATTGGTAATCAAATAAAGAAATTAGTTTCTGCTAAGAGATTACATCCAGAATCACAAACAGATTTAAGTTATTTTAATGATTTGTTTGAAAATCAAGAGTTACATCATAATGGTAATAGAAAAGGACAAGATTGTAATACATGGAGATTTTTAGTTTTTCCAGAAGATAAAGAAATACCAAAGGGATTTAATTTACATACTACAGGTGATGAAATAGTTGGACAAGGATTTACTTGGCATGACCCATATTCTCATTGGTCATTCAATGAAGATGGTAGAAATGTAGATTGTGAATATTTGAGAATACCAAAAACATATAGAGATAAAATTTTAAAAGTATTTGAAGATTATTTAAAGGTACATCCAGGAATACAATATTGTGTAGATGAATTTAAAAAAGAATATAATAAATTCTCATCAGTACATTTAAGGTCATATAATGCAGATGGGTTTGTTAAGAATGGGGCAAATAGAGGTGGAGATGTGAATCCAAGAGCTCAAGCAAGACACAAGTATTGGGATGAAGTACAGAGAAATCAATTTATTGAGTATGTTAAAGAATTAAAAGAAGATGTTGTTTATATTTCAAGCGATAATAGATTGGAAATAGAAACTTTAAAGAGTAGTTGTCCAACAAAGAAATTTATTCATTATACAGATGTATATGAGAAACCATTTGAAAGTGATTACTCTAATGATTTTTTAGATATGATTTTATTATCACAAGGAATTGAAATGATATTGTGTAGAATCAGTACTTATTCTGAAGTGGCATGGTTTTTTAGTAAATGTAATGAAAATATAAAGGTGTATTAGTTATGATTTCAACTGAAGGTAAAAGAGAGATGTGGAGAGACATCCCAGACAAGAGACAATATAAAGATACGACTTCTCTAAAATTTAAAGAAGATTTGGTTTCATCATTTGAAGATACAGAGTGTGAAGATTATACTATATTGGAAGTAGGAACTAATCATGGGCATACAACAAGGATATTGAGTTATTTATTTAAACAAGTTATAACTTTAGATTGGCACGAAGAACCAAATTTAAGAATGGCAAAAGAGTTGAATAAAGATAGAGATAATATTATTTATCATGAAAAGGATGTGTATAGAGAATCGTGGGAAGACTTAGACTTACCACAATATCAAGTAAGTTTTATAGATTGTGATCATGCATACGATGGAGTTATATCTGATATTAGAAATTGTTTAAATTATGGGGATAGACACCAGTATTTAATTTTTGATGATTATGGACATCCAACTACTGGTGTAAGACAAGCAGTACAAGATGTAATTAAATCAAATAGTAATTTTGAATTGGTTCAATATATTGGAGAAGGAAAGGGTAGTGATTGTAGACCTGGATTAATTTTAAAAGACTATGAAGGGGTTATTTGTAAATATGAGGTATAATAAATGGAACTAATATATTCAAAATTAAACCCTGATAGATTATTACACATTATATATAGGGAGATAGACTTTTACGATATAAAAGGACACCGATTAGATATTGTAGGTCCTGATGAATTTTTACAATTATCTTCTATGAATATGAAAAAAGGACATACCTTTAAACCACATCAGCATATTTGGAGAGATGGTGAAGAGAAAACTATAGCACAAGAATCTTGGGTAGTGATAAAAGGTAGTGTTGAATGTCATCTTTATGATACTGATTCAACTGTATTAATGAAACCAATACTATATGGTGGAGATTGTTCTGTAACTTTAGGTGGTGGCCACACATACTTGATTTTAGAAGACGATACATTAGTATACGAATATAAAACAGGACCATACAAGGGAATAGAAAATGATAAGGTGATGTATGATGAATAAGGGTAGTGATGTTATCATCGCGGACGATGTTTATATAAAACATTCTGGTTTAGTTACTTTAGGAAATAGAGTTGCAATAGATAAGGGATTTTACTGTACCACTCGTGTGGAAATAGGAGATTATGTACACATAAGTCCATATGTAACTTGTATCGGAAACCCAAAAGGATTGTTTGTAGCAAAAGGTTTTAATAATATAATGGCAGGGTCAAGAATTGTGTGTGGTTCTAATAAGTTTGATGGTTCGGGGTTACATGGAGCATTAATTCCTGAAGAATTACGAGGTAACGAGATATTTGGTCCTGTTATAATGGAGCCATTTTCTAACATTGGAACTAATTCTGTTGTATTGTGTGGTGCAAGATTGAGAATGGGAGTTTTATTAGCAGTTGGTTCTGTTTTAATGGGAGATACAGAAGAATGGGGTGTGTATAAAGGAAATCCAGCAAAGTTAGTTAAAAAAATAGATGGTTCTAAGATTATAGATAGAGCAAGGGTGTTAGGGTATGAGTTTTAAAGTAATAGATGATTTTGAAGATAAAATAGCAGAGTTTTATGGTTCACCATATGCTGTAGCTGTGGATTGTTGTACACATGCAATAGAATTGTGTTTGAGATACAAGGAAATAAAGAAATTTACAGTACCACCAAACACTTATCCATCGATTCCAAATTTAGCAGAGAAGATAGGGATTGAGTTTGAGTGGGAAGAAAGAGAATGGAAAGACTATTATCAATTAGGTGGTACGAATATCATAGATGCTGCTGTACTATGGAAAAAGAATAGTTACATTCCAAATACCTTTATGTGTTTGAGTTTTCAATATCAAAAACATTTAAGTCTTGGAAGAGGTGGGATGATATTAACAGATGATAAGGAATCTCATGATGAACTTAAAAAAATGTCGTATGATGGTAGGGAATGGGATGTTCCATGGCGAGTTCAAAATATAAGTACAATGGGCTATCATTATTATATGACACCCGAAACAGCTAGTTTGGGATTAGAGAAATTACCAGAAGCAATAAATACAAAACCAAAAGATTGGGAATTGGAAGACTGGCCTGATTTAAGAGACATGGAGTTATACAAATGAAAAGAAAAGCATTTATAACAGGTATTAACGGACAAGATGGAAGTTATCTTGCCGAATATTTGTTAGAACAAGATTATGATGTATACGGAATAGTAAGAAGAAATTCTGTAGCAGAACACCAACAAAGTAGAATAGATTCAATCAGAAATGATATTGAAGTTGAATATGGTGATTTACTTGATGTAAGTTCATTAGAGAGATTGATAAGAACTATACAACCTGATGAGATATATAATATAGCTGCACAAAGTCATGTACGAATCAGTATGGATATTCCACAATTTACAGTACAGACAAATGCTCTTGGATTATTAAATGTATTGGAGGCCTACAAGAATAATTGTCCAACGGCAAGATTCTATCAGGCATCATCTTCAGAGATGTTTGGTCGTTCTGTTGATGACGATGGTTATCAAAGGGAAACTACAAAGATGGAGCCAACGAGTCCTTATGGGTGTACAAAGGTGTTTGGGTACAACATGGTTAAACATTACAGAAACGCTTATAAGTTATTTGCATGTAATGGTATTTTATTTAACCACGAATCGCCAAGACGAGGTTCTAATTTTGTAACAAATAAAGTTGTTAAGTCGGCAGTAAGAATTAAGAATGGACTACAAAAAGAATTACCACTTGGTAATTTAGATGCCTTCAGAGATTGGGGGCATTCAAAGGATTATGTAAGAGCTATGCACATGATAATCAATCATACAGAACCAGATGATTTTGTATGTGCCACTGGAGTTACAAATTCAGTTGGAGATATGTGTGATTATGTATTTAATAAGTTAGATTTAAATTATAAAAATTATGTAATACAAGATGAGAGATTTATGAGAGCAGAAGATTTAAAATATTTAAAAGGAGATTCTACTAAACTTAGAGAGACTTTTGGTTGGAAACCAGAATATACATTTGAAACATTAATGGATGAAATGATTGAGCATTGGGTTGTTTATTATAGTGGGTATAATGTATGAAGAATATAGTATTCATGACAGCAATGGTAAAGGCTCCAGATGTCTTGAATTATGCAGAATGGTGTTATAATAGTTGGGATTATTGGTGTAAGAAAAATGATGTACAATTGTTTATATTAGAAGATGAGTTACGACCAAAAGGTGATGGAACATATAGTGTTCCAGGTATGAAACCAACCTGGCAACGATGGCATGCAATGGAAGTATTAGATGCTAATGAAATAGAATATGATAATGTGGCATTAGTTGATGTTGATACAATGATTCATTGGGATGCACCCAATTTCTTTGAGTCAACTGATGGTGAGTTTTGTGCAGTTAAAGATAAATTTAATATTGAGTGGACACACAATAGTATTACAGGTTATCAAGATTTCTGGCCTGATGTTAAGTTTGATTGGACAAGTTACTTTAATTGTGGTTTTATTGTATTGAACAAGAAACATAAAGAGTGGTGTAAAGGTGTTACGGATTTCTATTACAAGAATGAAGACGAGTTAAGAAAGAGACAACATGAGACATTAAAGAAAGGTTCAGATCAAACACCAATAAACTATATGATACGAGCAAGTGAACATAAATTAGTATATCTTGATGAGAGATTTAATTTATCACAATTACATTTAAGAGGACTTTTTAGTGGGCTATGTGATATGTGGGATGTTGGTTGGGTATGGCACTTTAATGGTTTTGAAAAAACACAGAGAAATGAATTAATGAAATCAGTATGGGATAAGATAAAGGATAACTATGAAATTAAATAATACTATAGCAATAGGGTGTTTGGTTCAGTTCTATGAGATTAGAATTATAGAAGATTATATTAAAAGTGTAAGTTATGCTTTAGAGAATGTGGATAACAAGGAAAATGTTATTATAGATATCTGTTTCAATATGAATGAGAAGTTGGAAGCGATAGATAGAAATGTGATAACACCACAAGAAATAGTAAAGAGAATGGATGTTATATGTGCTAAGTATAATGTAGACTTTTGGATTAATAAAGATAGGTTATTTACAATTGCAGATTATCGTAGAGAGTTTAATGAAAAGTATTGTGAGAAGGTTGATGTGTTGATGTGGGGAGAGAGTGATTCTTTAATACCAAGACAGACATTTGAAATATTAGATAACCTACATACAGCAGCAAAAGAAACAACACCAAAGTATGTTGGATTCTTTAGTACTTGTAAGATGTGGGATGATAGTTGGAAGATATTAGAACATCCAGATTTTACAGACAAACCATTTACAGAACAAGATTTAACAAATTGGTGGAGTTTGCGATACAATATGACTCAAGATGAAATGGATAAGATAAACGATAAAGTAGATGATTTAGATATTCAAGTAACAGACAAATTAAAGTTTAATGGGTGTGGGTTAGTCATATCATCGGATGTAATTAAGAGTGGAGTTAATATACCGAAGAGTGTATTCTTTGTACACGAAGATACAGCATTTATGAATAGTTGTCTTATACAATTCAAAGGTAAGTTACCACAATATATTATAAAGAATATCTTATTGGTTCATAATAGAAAGTTACCAAAGAAAAGAAGTTTCATCAAAGGACAAGATTACGAAGATGATGATCAAACAAGAATGAGAGAACAACAATATTGGTATAAGAATGCTAATAAGATGTCTCAAGTGAATGCGTTTAATTTAACTGAACAAGGATATACATATACTTGGGATGATGTATTCAGGGATTATAAAAAATAATGTCAGACTTTAAGAAAATAGTTGAATCAGATTTACAAACTTTTTTAAAACAAAAAGATTCTTTAGATAGTCCTAATTGGAATCCACATTTAAGAAACATAGATTATAATACAGATAATTACGAAAGAAATATAATTTTTTTGGGGTGCTCAATAACTTATGGGGAAGGGGTAGAAAATCAAGATACATATCCATCTAAAGTACAACAATTATCTAATAACAAATGGAATTGTATGAACTTTGGTATTTCAGGTGGTAGTATTGATATGGCATATTTAATTTATCATAAGATTAAAGATTTAGATATTGATACACTTGTTTTTCAATGGCCAAGTTTTTATAGAAGAGCTTATTTTCAAGATAGTGTATTGATTCAATATTATCCCACTATAACTAAAGATAAGTTTGAATATTCAGAAGATTTTGTGAATATATCAGATATTGATTATTGTGTAATGAGAAATTTATCAAGTATAGAATCTATAAATAAATTTAAACAAGTTTATAATTTATCACCAAAAATTGGTCATGATAAAAAAGAGATGTTTAAAAAATATGGTATTGAAAATATATTAGACTTTAATTTTTATTATGAAACACCAAAAAAATATAGAATTGAAGATGGACATCCAAATGAATTATGGTATAAGGAATATGCAGAGTATTTATTCGAACAGATTTTGTAGACAACCATGGTCTTTTGTAGAAGTACAAGGAGATGGTAATATATATAATTGTTGTCCAGGTTGGATTACAAAACCACTGGGTAATATATTAGAACAATCATGGGAAGAAGTTTGGAACGGAAAAGTGGCACAAGAATATAGACAAAGTATGTTAGACTCAACTTTTAAAAATTGTATTAAAGAAAATTGTGCTCATTTATTAAGTGATACTTTAAGAGAAGGTTCTCCAGTATTTGAGAAAAAAGATTTAAATATATTATGGAGAAAGTTAAAAACAATTGATAATACAGGACCACTTGTGGTTAATTTATGTTATGATAGAAGTTGTAATTTAAGTTGTCCAAGTTGTAGAGATGAATTAGTTATGAATTCACCTAAATCCTATGAGTGGAATAATATAGAGAAGATTCATAAAATAGTTATGGATGAAATAATTAAAGATGCTTACAGATTATATATTACAGGAACAGGTGATCCGTTTGCAAGTCCATTCTTTAGAAGTTTTTTACAAGAGTTTGATTCAAAGAAATATCCAAAAATAGGAATGATACATTTACATACTAATGGAACTCTTTGGACAAAAAGTATGTGGGAAAGTATGAAGAATGTACATCCATTAGTTAAATCAGTAGAAATATCTATTGATGCTTCGACAAGAGAAACATATGAGATAGTAAGAAGAAATGGAGATTGGGATATGTTGATGGATAATTTAGATTATATTAATACTTTGGATACCATTGAAGAAATTAATTTAAGTTTTGTAGTACAGAATATAAATTATAAAGAGATATTTGATTTTGAAAAACTCAAAGATAAATTAAATAATATTCCAAGAGTTAGAACACACTATTATAAACTTTTAGATTGGGGCCATATGAGTAATTTTAAAGAAAGTGCTGTATGGAAATCAGAACACAAGAATTATAGTGATTTTATAAAAGTGTGGAATGAATTTGTAGATAAAACTGATAAAGATTGTATGACACATACAATATGGAATTAGAATATGAAAAATAATGTAGTAATAGCAATAGATGATATCCATCCAGAAAAGGATTGGGGGATTGAAGGTGATGTTCAAGTGGAATATCTTAAATCACTTAATGAGAAATATGGATGTAAATTTAATTTATTTATTCCAAGTAATTATCATGGTAAGTATCCACTTACAAAAGAGTTTGTAGACTTTTGGAAACAATATGATTGGATTGAAATGAGTAATCATGGACATTATCACGCGTGTAAAAACGAAGGTATTGGTGAGATGGAATTTCTTGAGATGACTACTGGTGAGACAACCCAAAGGATACAAGAATCATTAAGTTTGTGGGAAGAATGTGGATATAAACCACATGGATTCAGAGCACCAGGTTGGGGATTAACTCAAGAGAGTGCAAATGTAGTGTCGAGTTATTTTCAATGGGTTGCAGGACACGAGGAAATAAATAAAGATATAGTGTGGCCTTCAGATACAAAATATTTTATAGGTGCAGATGGTATAAATAAACCAGATAGTTTAAGTTTATATGGGAATACATTTATGTTTCAATCACATATCAATGGGGTACATAATGATAATGTATGGACAGAAGAAAATTATCTACATTTTGAACAAGTTATAGACTATTTATTATCACAATATGAATTACAATTCGTTACAATTTCAGAGATAAAATGAAGATAGCATTCTTTTCAGAAATGGGTAATAACCAAAGATATCCCAGAGATTTTCCAAATGCTCGTACAGAGGTGGCTTGGTGTTTAACACTTGAAGCTCCAATGTGTGCACTTGATGTATTACCAAGAGAAAAGTTTGATTTGGGTATTGTTATTATACCGAAGAATAATCCAAAGGTTAATTTAGATTTTATAAGAAAGTGTTGTGATAAAGTTGCAATAATGCAAGAAGGCCCACATTGGTATTTTCAAGATTACGATATAGAAAAACAATTTAATTATTATAATACATTGATTGATGCGGATTGGGTGTATTGTCATAATGAAAGTGATGTAAGTTATTATTTAGGTTTAGGTTGTAAAGATGTAAGAGTGATGAGAAGTTTGATGATACCCGATGGATTAGTTTCACGAAATGAATGGGGTGATGCCACTATGATTGGTGGAAACTTCGTGAGTTGGTATGGTGGATTTGATTCTTATATTGTGGCAAGAGAAATTGGAGATCCAATAACTGCACCATCAATGGGTAGAAAACAAGACCAAGAGAGTTCTATAGAAGATATAAACTATTTACCATATATGAGTTGGAGAGAGTGGATTGATAATTTATCACAATATAATATAGGAGTTCATTTGATGAGAACACATGCTGCTGGAACATTTGCTATGAATTGTGCATTTCATTCAATACCTTGTATTGGATATAAAGGTTTGGATACACAAGAAATATTACATCCATTGACAACGGTTGAAGTTGGGGAATTAGACAAGGCAGTTGAGTTGGGTAAGAGATTAAAAGAGAGTGAAGAATTTTATAACTTGTGTAGTGAAACATCAAGAAAAAGATTTAATTTAAATTATACAGAGAAGGCTTGGAGAGCCAATTGGGAGAAGACAAACAAATGAAAGCGTTAGTAACAGGAGGTGCTGGGTTCGTAGGCACCAATTTAATAAAAAGATTACTTAAAGACGAACACAAGGTTGTAAGTTTAGATAACTATACAACAGGATTAGAAAAAAATGAACAAGAAGGTTGTATATATCACAATGTAGATATCAGAGATGCAGTTGATTTTGATTTCTTTATGGAAAAACCAGATGTAATATTTCATTTAGCTGCATTACCAAGAATACAACCATCATTTGACTATCCAGCAATAACATTTGAAGCAAATGTATTGGGAACTATGAATATATTAGAGTGGGCAAGAAAGAATAATACTCCAGTAGTTTATGCTGGTTCATCTTCTACACACGGTGGAGTTTATAAAAATCCATATACATTTACTAAATGGCAAGGAGAAGAGTTGTGTAAAATGTATTCAGAGATATATGATTTACCAACTTCAATATGTAGATTTTATAATGTGTATGGCCCACACCACTTAACAGAAGGTGAGTACTGTACTGTAATAGGAATATTTGAAAAACAGTATCAAGACAATGAACCGCTAACAATTACAAGTGATGGAGAACAACGAAGAGATTTTACTCATGTTGACGATATCGTAGATGGATTAATGAGATGTTCAGAACACTTTACATTTAAAGGTGAGGAATTTGAACTTGGATATGGTGAGAATTTTTCAATAAATGTAATTGCAGATTCATTTGATGGAACTAAACAATATATAGATGAACGACCAGGTGAAGTACGAGAAACACTCTGTACTGATAAAAAGGCACATGAACTATTGGGTTGGAAACCAACTCGAAACATATTAGATTATATCGAGGATTTTAAAAATGAAATTGATTTCATTCATAATACCCTCCCGAAATAATATAAAATATTTAAAATGGTGTTACGAAAGTATTCGTAAGAACTCATCAGTAGAACACGAGATATGTATTGCTGATGATGCCAGTACAGATGGAACATTGGAACAAGTATTGGTTTGGATGAAACGAGATAAGAATATCAAACTTCATGTGAATAAGGGTCCTGAACGATTGGGATTAACTATATTATATGATAAATTGGTTAATGAGTATGCAACTAATGATAGAGTTATATTCTTTCATTCGGATATGTATTTGTGTCCAAATGCAGATGAAGAGATAGACAAGTATTTAGAAAAAGGTAAAGTTGTATCACTTACAAGAATAGAACCACCATTACATCCAGAAGGGCCCGAAAAGATAGTAAAAGATTTTGGTATAGAACCTGGGGAGTTTAAGGAACAAGAACTTTTGAAATTTGTTGATGAACATAGACAACAGGTTTATCATCATCCAACGATGGGTATATTCGCACCCTGGGCTATTATGAAAGAAGATTTCCAATCAATAGGTGGACATGATGTATTATTCACACCACAGAGTAAAGAAGATAGTGATATTTTTAATAGAATGCATTTAAAGGGTTATGAGTTTATTCAGACATGGAGAGGTTTTGTATATCATATGACAAGTCGTGGTAGTAGGTTCAATCCAATGGCAGGTGGTGCTCCAGGTAAAGATAGTCCAGAGTGGCAACACACTACTACAAAGAATATGAGAAACTTCATTCGTAAATGGGGAACGATGGTACAACATGATCAACATATGAAACCAATTGTTTCACCTAAGTATAATATAGGTTTTGTAGTTGAGAATTGTGATACACATATATTAAAACAATTAGAGCCATGGTGTAGTGATATATATGGAGATTGGGTTGGACATAAGGGATTCGGCGTAAATCAGTATATTGAAGAAGAACAACCAAATACAAAATATGATTTAGGAAGTAAAATACATTCACAACATATAGAACCAATTAATGATGTTGTGGTTAGATTTGATTGCAGTTTAATAAATTCAAGTAATTTCCAAGTCTTAGTAAATTTATCAAAGATATTAGAAGATAGTGGAGAGATAGGAACTATGAATTTAGAGATATTTGATTTAGAGATTAAATCATTGAACAATTATGAGAAAGAATTAATAAAAACTGATAATTATCAGAAATGGCTTTACTAAATGACAGAATATACAATAATAAAAGAGATACTTGGAACTATATTTGTAGTACTATTAATTATTTTTATAATTGGTAAGAAATTAGGAGTCCATTGGTTTAGTACATTAAAGATGTGGTATAAAGGTACTTGGAAAGAAGAGTGGAAAATAAAACAGACTATGAAAGAAAAGGAACACACCTTAGTTGGATGGAAAGAATTTCCAGGATATCTATTTCATCCAAAAATGTTTATATCTAATGATTGGCCATTTACTGAGTTTAGCCAGTATGATGAAAAGACAAATACTCAGAATTGGTATAACTGGGTAATATCTGATAAAAAGAAAGCATGGAATTCGTTATTACACATTGGTGTTGGATTATTAATTAAGTTTTTAAAATTAATACTTCTTTTCATGTTAGGTATTATTTTAATTGGATTTCTTATATCATTAGGAGATGGATTTACTAAATGACATACTATATATTAGGGAAGAACGAAAGTAAAGAAAATTTAATGTTTTCATCTAACATATTGGGTGAAGAGAGTTTTGGCTATTTTTATTGGGAAGATGGTTATACTGCCTTACTGAATATAATCAATAGTGATAAACAGAATATAGAAGAGTTTATCTTATTAGATGAAAAAGGTGTAACTTACACAATAGAAGAGTTTACAGATGTTGTAACTCAATTGAAAATGAGAAGAAAAAATGCTTGACTCGTATAGTATTTTATTCGTATATTCAGGAGATTAGAGAAATGAATAACAAATGGCAGGATTGGCAAGATTTAGACGATGAGTTTAATGAAGATAAACACTCACGGAAGAATAAACGCAAAACCAAACCTACTAAAAAGAAGAAGTCCTATGAAGAACTTCAGGAGAAACCAAAGAAAAATGAACAAGTTAATAAGAAACACCCTACTCGCCCTTAGTATATTTGTAATTGGTTGTGAAGACAATCAAGAGATATACGATGAAATAGATTTAGTCTATAATATAAATCTACCAGTAGATGATAATGGTTATTACCATATGGAATTAAGTGATAGTTGGCAGACAATACAACGATTAACTGCTACTCTTGAATCAACACATTTGAATAATCGTGAGTATGGTGAACGAGATTTAGTCGAAACAATAAAGGTGTATTGGGAAAGTTCCCATTATTGGGTACTTGGTGATACACTTGGTTATATTGTGAAGCGTGGATTAACTGATGATTTAGAATATGTGAATTATGACACATTGTATATATGGGGATTCGAAGGGGAATCAGTACCAACTGTAAATGGTGCAAGTTATCCTGTTAATGTAAATGATGATACTTGGGAAGTCAATACAATGACTGGTCCAGTTTCAAGTATGGTGGGAGACACAATGACAGTTTGGACATATTTTTGGGATTTAAATTATTTATATAAGGAATATTCAATTGGAATAATAATGGAGAAAAATGAGTGAAATATCTGTTAATCAGAAAAGATAGCAGTTACGAAATCGTGTGGAGTGTAAACCTTTCATCAGATGTTGGAATCAATGGAGCCAAAACTTACTTTCAAGGTGTTAAACAAATGTCAGATAGAAAATCGTTTGATAAGTTGTGGAAAGTAATGACTCAAAAAGAATATGATGACAACTATACAAGAATAACATCTTCCGAACCAATACGCTGGTGGAAAGATATTGGTGAAAGTTCAGATTTAGATGAATGGTAGAACTTGATTTACACGGATTTAAACATAGTGAAGTAGAAGAAAAGTTAGCAAACTGGGTTATACTACAATACAATATGGGAAACTTCCCAATTAGGATAATTACAGGTAATAGCAAAAAGATGAAGGACATAGTTCACCGAGTTGGTGAACGATATAATTTTACAATAGGAGAGCCATTGGATAGTAATCCAGGGGTTCTTATAATAAGGAGTTAAGAAATGATTGAAACAGTATGGATTGCATTCGCATGTGGTTTAGTAATAGGTAGTTGTTTAGGTATATTCTCACTTGCATTACTAAGTGCGAGTAAAACTGAAGATTTACAACGAGAAAATGAGAGATTGAGACAAACAAGACAATTACTCAAAGAAGAAATCTTTAGGATGGAAAAGAACTATAAACCAAGAAAACCACAACCAAGATACAAGCGTAGACACTATAATCAGAAGAAAAAGAATCAGAAAAAACAGTAGGTTTTTTTACGAAGTTTTGTATATATATTCTATTTATAAGTGTATAATTAAAAACACAAATGGAGAAAACTTGTGAACGGAACTGATAAAAAAGATTTAAATGTTATTATTGAAAGAATGACACAATCTGATAAGGATAGAGAATTGATGCATCAAGATATCAAGTTCATTAAGGAAAATCTATTTAATCCACACACAGGTTTGTGGGCAGAATCAAAACAAAATACACAATTCAGAAATAACACTACGAAATGGCGTAGTGTAATGGGAACAGGTTTTATCGGCTTAATGGCCAAACATATATGGGATATGTTCAACTCTTAAATTCCAAAAAAAAAAAACATAAAATAAAGCTTGACTCATATAGGCTTTTATTCGTATATTAAGGTATGAATAAAGGAGAAATTATGAAAGAGTTATTAGAACTCATCAACACCTTAGAAGGTGAATTAGATGACGCCGTAAATACTTTACCAGAATATAATTCCAATACAGATAGTAGGGGATATATTGATGCTGGTAGGAATACAGTATACGAACTAAAAAATAAATTAGAAAAGTTAAACGAAGTTGATATACCAGGGTTTGAAGGAACAATGGATGAACTCAATAACTTGATAAATGTATAATGTTTGACACAACTTTAAAAGAAATAATACATAGTTCATCTTATATGATAGGAGTTAGTGAAGTTGGGCCCAATGTTAGGGAAATAACACTACTTGCTCTATTGGATGAAGGTGGGGCTTTATCAAATAATGATGGTACACGAATACCACAAAAAGAGATAGATGAAATTACAGATATTGCCATCGTTTGGAATTATGATAATGACAATAGTGGTGATATCAATGTAGAACAAATATACAATCACGAAACAGGTGAAGTTTATTTTGAAGACCACGATGAAAATTGGACAGATGGAGATGAGTTAATTGTAAATAGTTTACTTATGTATGGAGATTTAGAAAGTATTTATGATTGATACTAAACGAAAAAGTCCAGAGACTCACTTAGAGAAAACCAAACGCCAGTTAGGACATATCATATCAGATACAGATTTCTATATGAATGATGGTTATAAAGAATTTGTTCTCAGTATGCACAATGCTATAGGTACAAGAAAAGTAACTAAGAAAATGGAAATTTCAATGGATAAGATAGTGAGTGGATATAAGAAATGGTTAAATGATGATAAGAAATTAACAAGGTATGAGAAGAAAGAATATGTAGATAGTGCGGTAGCTAAGATTTATTTAATTAGAACACTATTAGCCGCTTGTGGTTATACAAGTAATTATGTAGCTCGTAGTGAATATTTTCTAAATAGTGTAGAGGGGTTTTTAAAGAAGAGTGCTAAGTTAAGTATAAAACAAAGAAAGGCTCTTAATCAGATGTACAAACGATTCAAAAAGAAAGTAGAATCAAAAGGTATATCTAATGTTCAAATAGAGATGAAATGACAGATGCTAAGATAACCGCTTGGTTTGATGATTTACCCACAGAATGGCCACCAGAGACAAGTTTGAATAGAAAACTAACATGGAATAGTGAACGACTACCAAATACACATGGTAGTAGATTGAAGATATTACGATGGACTATGAAAGAGTGGTCAAAAAAACAAAATCCGCCTATGGATTCAATAGAAGGTAGGGGATTTATGAATGATGAAGATTGGGTTATACATATGATAGATGAGTTCATTCCAGACAATGGGAAAAACTCAATGTCAGACAAAGACAAACGCCGCGCAAATTTTATGTTTAAGAAGTATGGTGGGATACGAAGTGGATTAGATTTCACAAAGTAAGAAATTTTTTTGAGAAGTTATATATGTATATATAGAGTGGGAATTAATCCACAAAGTTTACGCCGATAGATAATGGGTGATTCACCTTCGGTGAACACCAAATCAAATCGTTATATAAATAAATGGAGTTGTTTTGAAACAGTTAATTATAAGTATTTTAATATTATTAGGAATAGGGTTTAGTCAAGAGCCCCCATCCTTACATCAAGTGGAGATTATTCCATATCGAATATATCCAAGTAGTCATCCAACAATGGGGTGTTGGAGCGAATTAGAATTGATGGGCGAATCACAAATGAAATCGGAAGTTCGTGATGAATTAATTGATAAAGTAATCAAGATAGAATTATATCACGAAGTGCCCGAAACGATTGAGATTGATAAAAGACAATATTTTTTATTGAGATTACCGATTGATAGCTTTTATAACTATAAGTTGGGAATGTTAGATGAGAGGCGAGTGTTGGATGAGTGATGAGTGATAGAATGAATAATATTATGAGTGATTTGGAAGAAATTATAAAAATAGGCGTGCACATTATATATGAAGAATTGGTGAAGATATTACGAGTAGTGATGAGTTTTTTAAATGATATAGATGTAAGTAGTCCAATGGGATTACATAAAAAGAGTGTTGGGGTTGAGGTTGAGATGGTAATGATTAAAGAAGATGATATAAACTTTGAGCGTAATCGTTATGGTTTCCCAAAGGACATCTATCATCCAATTGGGATTACATCCGATTTAAAAGGTGAAGATTCAAGAACGGAGTTCTTCAATGAATAATGGGTATGTGATAATAGTATTGATGATTTTAATGGTATTGGGTTTTTATTGGTTATTTTATGGTGGTGATGATGAATATTAATGCTTTAGATATAATTTATTTTAGTGTGTTGTGTGTAATGGTTATTACATGGATAGAACATCAATAATGATTAAGATTAAAAGGAAGAGATGATTAACGGAGTTAAGAGATGGATTTGATTACAGAGTTTATTTGGTTTAATATGTATAAGTTACCACTTGATAAGATAAAGAGTATTGATATAATAATAGCTATTTCGGTATGGAGTTCATTAATGATTATATACTTGATAATTAAGAAAACACTATTTAGAAACTGGAAGATGTATGATAAATCTTAAAGATTTATGATGATAAAAACTAAAGAGATGGATGATAAAGAAAATTGAAAATATAATAGGTTGGTGTTTGTGGGTAATGATGATTCCATTTATAATTGTATTAGTAATATGGTACAATATAGAAAAATCATTGAGAAGATTATGGTCAAGATTGAAATACAAGCTGTTTTTATTTATGTACAGTTAATTCTGATAATCTGATATACTGATATAGATGGGGTGAAATCCCGCCCACAATACAATACTACTCACATGAGTACAATACTACTCACCACTTAATTCAAATGTTCGATATTTATTCTTATGTTGAACAAATCACAAATTTTATATACGATTCAAATGATTGCAGCAGTTCTCGTTGCACTCGAAATCTCTATACCACCTAATCCCTATAAAGAAGAATTAATTTTTACTCTCACTATACTTATATGTATAAAACACGATTTACCGAAGAAATTGGAAAAACTAATCGTGAAATACTATAATAGGTTATCCTAACCACAATCCCCCACAACTAACCACTTTTCTATATAATACTCTATTTATGATATAGTAGTAGGTTTATATCTATGTCATAATGGAATTGAAATACTACTCGAATGTAGCCTGAAAGTCAAGCACTTTCTTAGCAAAATAATATATAGGAGTATGTCATAATGTCGTATCAAATAGAACACAAGAATAGAGGCGGTAGAACGAAAATTATTTTATCTCGTGGTAAAATAGAACACGCCATCGGTATAACTATGTCAATGCGACAGGCCGCTAATTATTTAAATGTTAGTTATAATATCTTTAAACGAGAGGCTGTTAAACACAATTTGTTCCAAGCTGCTTCAAATAAAGGTATTAGAAGAGTACATAAGAATACATTCTCGAACCAAATGTTGGCCTCAATTCTAAAAGGTGAACAGCCTATGAGTTATAGAGAGACTATGTTGTTGAGAAAAGCTTTTAAAGAAGCGTATTTGGAAAAAGCTTGTAGTAATTGTACAGCTAATTACACTCATAATACTGATAAACAACCACCGCCATTAGTATTGGACTTCTTGGATGGTGATAATATGAATGGAAAACAAAATAATCTACGAGTTTTATGTCTGAATTGTGTATATGACTTACAGTCAATCAAACGCGGTTGGTATAGACACCGAGATGTTCCATTGTATCAAGTGGTGGATGACGAATTACCGCCCAAAATAGAGGTAAAGGATGAAGAATTAGAGTTCATTCCCTTCGAAAACTTCCAAAAATCTTTAGATAATTGAAGAAATAGCTTGACTTGTATAGGTTTTTTGTTGTAAATTATAGGAAAACGCTTAATAATCCCACCAATATAGCTTGGATTACTCACCCAATAGACTACTTTTACGGCCATTGTGAGTGATTAATCCAATTTTTTTTGCCTATTCGGGAGAAAGTGCTTGACTTATATAGGCTTTTATTCGTATATTATAGGGGGTTTAGCCTAAAATTTGGGAGCGGTTTGGGATAAAGGGCTTGGAATCAGTCTCGGATTCGGGCATAATTCGGGCGGATGCACTAAAAAATATTGCACTTGACAAGATGACAGGCTCACAGTATAGTACTACCACTACTCCACGCGTATGTATGTAGGAATCACTACACAGTATCGCCACCATCACAACTGCTCAACTACACACAAATGAAGGGGTAGGGGGTATTAAGTCGTCAATGGGTAAACACTATGACATAATGTCAGGGGCCTGGCGTACTCAACCATCACGACATAATTTACACCTAAGCAGTTAATGATAGTTTTGTTCATGTTATGAAGCCCGTTTCCATGGCTGTGAGCATTAATCAATTTCGCTCCATTGTCAAAAATACTATAAAAAAAATATTACATTTAGAGGCTTTCTTATGATAGTTATATATGTAGTATTAATGTTATTCACTAATAGACTGGTTCAGATGTCCTACGAAGAAGATATAAATAGAATTAAACACAAGAGAGTTATAAAGGGATTACCTCATGAGTTAGAAGTAGCCATACAAACCTTTATTGATCAATTCATTATAATGATAGATGAAGATTTAGATTCTATCCCACACCAATATGTAGTAAATCTATTAACCACTTTATCTAAATACCCTGAACATCGTCCTCTATTATTTGACTTACTGAACATTATGGGATTACCTATGGAGTATGGTGAAGCATGAAGACATCAATGATTGACTCTACCATTATAGATTTTATACTCACACATTACAACACACTATCTCTTCAAGGGAAACCCGCCATTTTAACAAGTGATGAATTTGATAAATTAGTCATAGAGGCTAAAGAGTATTATTATGAAAAGATATTATTAGAAACACCCATTGGTCAAGAAGGTGAATCATGAAGATATTAGGAATTAACGCACTTAACCACGATGCTTGTCTTACTCTATTGGATGGTAAAGAGATATTATTTGCTGGACACGCGGAACGATATAGTGGAATCAAGAATGATTCCAATCTTAATGAAGCTATTATAGCTGATGTTAACCGATTTGGTTCATACGATAAGGTTGTGTATTACGAAAGGCCTTTTAAGAAGAAGTTAAGACAAATGATTGCTGGACAAAATTCAGAAGTTCTCTCTCTTGATAATCTACCATCCACCTATTTAAAACAATTTGGAATTAAGATAGACGAGTATGTAGACCATCACCAATCTCACGCAGCTGCTTCATATTACACTTCACCTTATGATGAGAGTGCAATTGTTTGTATAGATGCAATTGGTGAGTTCGAGACTTGTACGATATGGTATGCTTGGGGTTCACACTTCGAGAAGAGATATTCAATAAGTTATCCAAACTCATTAGGGTTGTGGTATAGTGCTATGACTCAACGATTAGGATTGAAACCACAAGAAGATGAATACATTCTTATGGGAATGGCAGGATGGGGTCAAGTCGATGAAGAATTAAAACATCATATTAAGAAAGACTTTTTCTATCCTAATAAATTACCTATTAAGTTAAAACAGAATTTACATAGAGGTTGTTTAGGTTGGAATCCAGAGTTCTATCCTGATGATGGTTCAGACGAGTGGAAGTTTAATATTGCAGCTAATGTACAGAGTATTTGTGAAGAAGAGATTTATAAAGTGTTTGAATTGGCTAAACGATTAGTACCAGAGACAAACAATATGTGTTATGGTGGTGGTGTTGCTTTGAATTGTGTGGCTAACTCTTTGATAGCCGAAGAGTTATATCCAGACATATGGATTATACCAAACCCAGGAGATGGTGGAAGTTCAATGGGATGTGCATCTTATGTATTAGGTGAACACATTAACTTTAATAATTGTTTCTTAGGTTATGATATAAAGGGTAGATACCCAGTAAAGAAAGTATTGAAAGAGTTATTAAGTGGTAATATTGTTGGGGTTGCAAATGGTAGAGCGGAGTTCGGGCCCAGGGCCTTAGGTAATCGTTCATTGATTGCAGACCCTCGTGGTAAAGATATTAAAGATAAAGTAAATGCGATTAAACATAGACAGAAGTTTCGTCCATTTGCTCCATCAGTATTGGAAGAACATGCTCATGAGATATTTGAGATGCCAGTTCAAAAGAGTCAATTTATGCAGTTTGTAGCCAAATGTAAGTATCCTAAGAAGTATCCAGCTATATGTCATGTAGATGGAACTTCAAGAGTACAAACTGTAAGTAAATCAGATAACCCAGGATACTATAAATTAATAAAAGAATTCTACAAGGCGACAGGCTGTCCAATGGTTCTCAATACCAGTCTAAATATAAAAGGACAGCCTATTGTCAATAGTTATATTGACGCAGTAGGGTTTGAGAAGAAATATGGAGTTAATGTATATTAATGTATTACGAGATTAAAATAACTTATGCCCCACACTCTGAAGAAAATGAGGTAATAACTTTAAAGACGAGTGATATTGAATGGACAATGGAACAGTACCAACGAAACAGAAAAACATTCACTTGGGAAATAATAAAAAAAAGTGCTTGACTCATATATAGTTTTATATGTATATTCATATAATTCAATTATGAGTGTGTAGCCCGATTTGGTAAGGGGGTGGACTGTAAATCCATTTAACCATCAAGTAGGTTCGAATCCTATCGCACTCACTACGAGATGTAGTTCAGCCCGGTAGAACGCTTGCTTTGGGAGTAAGAGGCCGTTGGTTCAAATCCAGCCATCTCGACCATAGAAAAAAAAGTGGTTTTTCATATGTTCACTTATATTTATATATGAGTGGTTATGATTGTTCATTGTTTGGACAAATGTATGATAGAATTAGATTTACCAGGAGTGGTGATAACAATAGTAGGTGTAGCTTACTGGATATGGATGATAAGGTATATTAAAAAGAAATAAAAGTTTTATGAAAAAATGTTATACATATGATGATGTAAATATAGTTCCGAAATACTCGGAAGTTAAACATCGCGATAAAATCAATATAAGAACACGGTTCACTAAGAACATAGATATAGCCTTTCCAATAGTTTCATCACCAATGGATACAATTACCGAATTAGATATGGCTAGGGAAATGATGGAATGGGGTGGTGTAGGTATTGTTCATAGATTTATGTCTATTGAAAAACAGGCAAAAATGATAAATGAATTATGTTATATGCCTGGAACTGAACATATTATAGTAAATAAAGCTTCACCAAGATGTGCAGCTGTAGGAGTTACTGAAGATTACTTAGAAAGGTCTCAAGAATTAGTAAAGAATGGATGTAATGTACTACTTATAGATGTAGCTCATGGGCATCATAAATTAGTAGGAGAAGCAATTGAAGAAATCAAAACCAGATTATCAACAATCGAAGTCATTGCTGGCTCAGTTGCAACAGGAGAAGCGTGTGAATACTTATGTGAAAGAGGAGCGGATGGAATTAGAGTCGGAATTGGTAATGGAAGCTTATGTGAAACGAGAATTAGAACGGGTGTCGGAATCCCTACGGTGTCTGCTATCATTGATTGTGTCGCTGTTGCTGATACTTATAACACTCCCGTTATCGCTGATGGTGGTATTAGGAATATTGGTGATGTGTGTAAAGGACTTGCTTGTGGGGCTGACTCGGTTATGTTGGGCTCCCTTTTATCAGGTACTAAAGAAAGTCCAGGAGAAATTGAAAAGATAGGCGAATGGCCTAACGAAAAGTTATTTAAAAAGTATAGAGGTTCTGCATCAAGAGATTCTAAAAGGAGTGATAAGAATGTTGAGGGAAATCATAAAGTTATTCCATATAAAGGAAAGACAAAACGAATACTTCACGACATTGGCGATGGAGTTCGTAGCTCTTTCTCTTATGTTGGGGCTAACAATATTGATGAGTTTCATTCAATAGTAGAATTAGTGGAAGTAACGAGAGCAGGTCAAGTTGAAGCTAGACCACATTTGTTATAGTCCGAGAGCTGGGGCTGTAGCTCAGTTGGGAGAGCACCACACTTGCACTGTGGGGGTCGCAGGTTCGAACCCTGTCAGCTCCACTATGGAGTTATTCTATGCCGTTAAGTAGATATACCAAACGGCATAAGAAAACTTTTGGTAGAGATAAAGAAAAATGGGATGGAGACTTTAGAAAACCACCAAAGCCAGATAGTTATTGGACGAAGATAAAAGGACAATGTAGATGGTGTGGGTTGATGATTATAAAAGAAGATGATTCAATCAATGAAAGAAAAAGTTGGCATAAAGATTGTGCAACTGAATATATGTTGATTTACCACAGTCGTGAACAAAGAGCCCATGTTCGTAAAAGGGATAAAGGAGTTTGTAATCATTGTGGTAGTTTTGCTCCTAAGTGGGATGTAGACCATATTAATCCTTTGGTTGAACAAAAGGGAGTGGTAGCAGAAGATTTAGATTGGAGTTATTATTCAATTGACAATTTACAAACATTATGTAAAACCTGTCATAAGAAGAAAACTAAATCTGAAAGTAAATTGAGAACGAAAAGGAAGGTTAAATACAAATCTAATAAATTTGTAGGTAAGGAGTAAAATGAATAAGGTAATACAAACAATTATATTAACACTAATTGGAGCAGGATGTTTTAGTGGTGGATTATATTATGGTATAGAAAGAAGTGAAGAATCACTTGAAAGAGTTATGGATGAGTATGTAGTAATATCAGAAAAGGTAGATGCTTTTGTAGATGTATCAAATCCAAAAACAATTAGATTATATACAACAGAGTTAAGAAAGATATTAGACGATGTTACATTTCTTGGTAAAATGGTTGAAGAAGGACAAACTTCAGCTGAATCATTATCAGATTTCTTTAGTGAGTATGATAAATCTATTGATGATGTTAATCAAAGGTTATTGGAATTAAGTCAACAACACAATGAATCAATAACTAATCATAGAACAATACTTGCTGGATTATCAGAAGATTTAAATGAAACAATTGATATAACTGAAGAAGAACAAAATAAATTAAAAGAACAGAGTGATTATATTAATCAACTAAATGTCCAACTTGGACAGCGAATAAAACAATTAGAAGAAGATATGAATACGATAAAGAATTCAACCTACTGGTTGAGAGATAAAAAAATATGGAGAAAATAGATGAGAGATGAATTATTAAAAGCAAGTAGATTACACTTTAGGGCTCATGTTGAGAAACACAGAATTAATGTTGAGAACTTGTTAAGAAATTCTCAAGGTGTAGCAGACCACCCTGATATCATGGATACGATAGAAAAAGAGTTAGAAGAGATTGTAAAGTATAATGATTTGATTGGAGTGTTGGATAAGTATTTTAACTTAGAACCAATTAAGAAACCAAAGGAATTATTAAATGAAGAACAAGGATAAATATATTTATGAATCACCTGATGGTGGCAAAACAGTATTTAGGCGCTCATTTGGTGATTATGATATGAAGAATAAAGAAGAAATAAATTGGGAAACGAAACAACCAACAGGTAGAATGTTTACTCAATATCCATTTCCACCTGAAGTGGAATTTAAAAATAAAAATCAATTGGAGTTATTCGATGAAGGAACTTAAAGCAACAAGAGTTCCACCTGGAGACAGATGGGCACTTACAGATGATGGTGAACAAATATATTCATCATTAACAGAGGCATTAAATAAAATTTATATGGATACAGGATTAACAAATTTTTATATAGATGCAGGTAAGGGTGAAGTACATGCTGAAGATGGTAAAGAAAAACCAGAACCAATTAAGAAATATTCACTCTATGGAGAGGAGTATTAGTGAACGATAAAATTTGGTTATTAGTTACAGCATTAGGTATGAGTTTTTTGGGAAATGTAATAGCTTGGTTTCATATGAATGGACAGTTTAGATGGGAATGGGCAAAATCTCAATGGTGGATAATACTTGGTGGTATTCCTATTAGTTATCTATTTTACTATTCCACTCGAATGTTCTATGCATATTTTGGAGATTATTGGTCAGTTAGACCTATTGGATTTGGTATAGCAACATTAACATTTGGTATGTTGACAGCATTAGTATTACATGAAGTTCCAAGTCAAAGGATTATAATATCATTAATATTAGCTGGTGTTATTTTATATATCAATTTATCAGTACATATTAAGTAAAAATATGTATATTTATTCTATAGAACAGTAATGGTGAGTAATATGAACTTAAAAGATTATATAGTTGATGTGCCAAATTGGCCCAAAGATGGTATTACATTTAAAGATATAACACCATTATTAGCAAATACAAATGCATTAGAATTTGCAACTCTATCAATGAGAGGTTTGTTGGATAGTAAAAATGTTCAACCGTCTCACATAGTTGGTATTGAGGCAAGAGGATTTATTTTCGGAGCACATTTAGCAAAGAGAATGAATTGTAGTTTTATCCCACTACGAAAAAAGGGTAAGTTACCACCACCAGTAATTTCTAAAGAGTATGAATTAGAATATGGAAAAGACACTTTAGAAATTAAACAGGGTGAGGGTAAAGTGGTTATAGTCGATGATGTCTATGCCACAGGTGGTACTGCGAAAGCAGCCAAAGAGTTGGTTTATGAAGCTGGATATGATATAGTAGATGAAATATTTCTAATCAATTTAAAGTTCTTAAACCAAGATAAAGTTAAATCAGTTATGACATATGAATAAGGAGAAAAGTTATGGCAAATGTACATTTAGATGGAATCAATGAACAATTACACAAATTATGGGATGAATTCGAATCAAACCATAATGAACATGCAGCTAAAGGAAATAAAGCAGCTGGACGAAGAGCTCGTAAAGCTATCGGTAATGTAAAAAAACTTGTTACTGAATATAGAAAGATTTCGGTAGCATCGGATCAATAAACAACGAGGAGTAATATGGATCAATTAATACAAATCACAGAAATCCCATGGCTAATATGTTTAATAGTTATATGGGAAGTACTATGGACTTTAACAGGTTTGTGGTATTCTGCGAGAAAAGATAAATATTGGTTTTTAGCAATTGGATTAATTCAGTTGTTAGGAACAATAGAAATATTTTATCTTTTAACAAGAACAAGTTTCTATACGGACGCTAAGGCATTTTGCCACAAGTGGTGTCCCTGGTATAACAAATAGAAACTAAAAGGGAGTTACATGATAAGAACGGCAGAGTTCGTATCACCTAACCACCCAGATAAAATATGTGATAGAATATCAGATACGATATTAGATTACTGTCTTAGTCTCGACCCCAATTCAAGAGTTGCGGTTGAGACTATGGGCGGACATGGTTACATTTTTATTAATGGTGAGGTTACAGTTGATACAAAAAAAGAATTACCAATTAATGATTTGGTAGAAGATGTTGTAGGAAAAGGTAATCGTATTCAAGTTAAATTAGTTCAACAATCACCAGAGATATCTCGTGGTGTTGACGATGGTGGTGCAGGTGATCAAGGCATTATGGTTGGTTACGCCTGTGATGAGAATGTTGAGTATGTACCTGAAGAATATAGATTAGCAAGAAGTTTGTGTAGATATATTTACGAAAGATTTCCATATGATGGTAAGACACAAATAACATTAGATGATAATCAAATAACACATATTGTAGTAAGTTTCCAAAATGTTAAAAAGGAAATATTAGAACAATTAGTAGTAGAGTGGTTAGACTTTGATTTGAAATTACCATTTAAAATTCATTGTAATCCAGCAGGAGATTGGGAACAAGGTGGATTTGATGCAGATGTAGGATTGACTGGTAGGAAATTAGTTGTGGATAATTATGGGCCACGAGTACCAATCGGTGGTGGAGCATATAGTGGTAAAGACCCAAGTAAGGTTGATAGAAGTGGGGCCTATATGGCACGACATATTGCTGTACAAGAATTAAAAGATAAATCATTAAAAGAATGTTGGGTTTATCTGAGTTATGCTATTGGTGAGAAAGAACCATTACAAGTAACTTGTAAAGTTAGAACACAAACAGGAACGATAGGTAGTTACGATGTATCAGATAGGTATCCATGTTATCCAAATGATATAATTAAATTTTTAGATTTAAAAAAACCTATATATTATAAAACATCAGAATGGGGAGCATACGGTAATGGATTTGAATGGGATAAGTAAAAATAAAGTATTGGTATCTTTAATAGTATTAGCAGTATTAACAAGATTAATACCACACCCACCTAATATAGCTCCAATAACAGGAATAGCATTATTTGGTGGAAGTAGATTTAATAATAAGTGGATTGGATTTGGATTACCATTATTGTGTATGTTCATATCAGATTTATTTTTGGGATTTAGTTCTATAACAATGTTTGTATATTTATCTTTTATGATGATATCTTACATTGGTATTAATTCTAAAACAATTACAAATGGAACAATACTTGGTAGCTCACTATTGTTCTTCTTACTTACTAACTTAGGTGTATTCTTATTGGGATATCCACACACGATACAAGGATTAATAACTTGTTATACATTAGCATTACCATTTCTTGTAAATACAATTATCGGTGATTTATTCTTTACACATGGTTTAAATTATAGTTTTGAACAAGTGAAAGAACGAGGATTAGTTCATGTTAAATAGAGATAAACCACTTGAACAAATTAAAAGAGAAACTGGATATGAGAAGACAAAGGGAATATTGATTGTATGTGCTCTTGAATTAGAGACTCAAGGACAATTGGAAGATTATGATGTATTGTATACTGGAGTTGGTAAAGTAAATGCAACCTATGCACTTACAACACACTTTGGAAAGTATGGTTCAGATATACCATATAAGTTAATAATCAATTATGGAACTGCTGGTTCTCGTAAGATTAAGAAGAAAACATTAGTTGATTGTACGAAATTTGTTCAGAGAGATATGGATGTTACGGGTTTAGGTTTTATGAGAGGTGAAACACCATTCGAAGATGACCCACCATTGATGTTAGACTTTGGTATTACTGAATATAATAACATTAAGAGAAGAGCAACTTGTGGTAGTGGTGATTCTTTTGTAGAAGATAGAACACAATATTATGGTGAAGTTGTAGATATGGAAGCATATGCATTAGCAAAGGTTTGTTATAAAGAAAAGATTCCTTTTGTTTCATTCAAATATATCACCGATGGAGCTGATGAACAAGCTCATGAAGATTGGGAAAAGAATTTAGCAGATGGAATAGTGGAATTTAAAGATATAGTATTAAGTGAAATCAAATAAAGAAAAATTAGTTTATGTTAATGTGGTGGGTAATTTAATTAAGGTCATAGCACATACAGAATCCCAACAACAAAGTGTTATTGATAGAATGGTTAAACCAGGCAATTGTGTGTTTGAAGGATTTGAGCCTTGGGAAGATGAAACAGTTATACTTACATTTAGATTATTAGACTATGATGATATTAAACCTATAAACAATTAATGTTTATAAATCACAAACACAAATTCATATTCATTCACATTCCAAAGAATGCTGGAACAAGTATTCGCAATTCATTTCAAATAGAAGGTTATGATAAGAAAGTAGTTAATAAACCATATCCACATAATAGTTGTAGTGAGATTAAAACTTATTGTGGGGATACAGTATGGGAAACATTTTATAAGTTTGCAGTTGTTCGTAATCCATATGAACGATTAGTAAGTTATTATCATTTTCATAAATCACCACAATATAGATTTCCTGCTTTAGCAAACAAATATACATTTTCAGATTGGATAAGAAAAGGATTGGATAATAATCTCAAAAAAACACAATCAGATTATTTGGATATTAAGATAAATCAAGTAGGGAGATTAGAAACTATACAAGATGATTTTAATTTGTTCTGCGATTTAATAAAGATTCCGAGTTATACTCTGCCCAAATACAATGTATCAAAACATGAACATTGGGAAACATATTATTCGGATGATGATAAGAAAATTGTGTATGAAATTTTTCAAGAGGATTTTGATAGGTTTGGATTTGCTATATAGAATTGCCTTTCACAGTACCTACCTACTATAATATATAGTACTAAAATGTAAAAAGATCACACTTTATTTTCATGAAAAACGATTACTTCCCGTGAAAAACAATTACAAAGAATAAAAGAAAGTGCTTGTTTTATTGCGCCGTTATTCGTATATTTAGGTATAAGAAATGGATGATAAATAATGAATTGTGTTAAATGTAAAAAGATAAAGGCTGTAGTAAAGTACAAAAATAAGAAGTATTGTACTTGGTATTGTGCTAAAAAAAATTAAAATAAAGCTTGACTTATATAGGCTTTATGTTGTATATTTAGGTATAAGATATGAAAGATAAAAAAGAAATGACAAAAATTAAACATTTTAATCCCATGGCTCTTCGTGAGAAATATGATAGTTCTTACAAGGGTTATAAGGGTAAATCACCATTCAGTTCGTTCTGGTCAGATAATGATTGGAGTACTCGTAGAACTGAATTCATAGATGAAGTTGATGATAATGGTGAAACCATAGTTTATAAAAAAGGTATTGACCATGTGGCTCTTGCTTCATATCGTAGGGCTATTTCAAACTTTGTAACTATTGTAACGAGTCGTTCAGATATTCCAGTTACTTTTCAAAATAATGATAGTTCATATACTGATGGTAAAACCGTAACAATCGGTAGTAAGATTGACGAAAAGAATTTTGACCCAGTTGTTGGGTTGGCTCTTCATGAAGGGTCTCATATTAAGTTATCAGATTTTGATTTCTTGAGAAATATTGAAAACAATACTCCACAAGAGTTCTTCTTGGATGGACAAAAAGTTGGTTTTACAAAGTGGGATGTACTGACTCATGTGAAAAATTTATTAAACTATGTTGAAGATAGAAGAATTGACAATTATGTTTTCACTACTTCTCCTGGATACAAAGGTTATTATCACTCGATGTACGAGAAGTACTTTCACTCGAAAGTAATTGATAAGGCTCTACTTACTGATTCACATACTTCATTAGATTGGGATTCATATATTATGAGAATCTTAAATCTAACGAATTCAAATCGTAGGTTAGATGTTCTTCCTGATTTAGATAAAATTTATAAAACAGTTTTCGGTGGTGGTAGAGTTAAAAAACTTAATTCTACTGAAGAGGCTTTTACTGTGGCCCTTGAAGTTTACAGATTGATTCTTAATAATCTTCCTGAAGTTAAGTTGGATAAAAATGGAAATCCAATAGATTCTAAAGATGGAAGTGAATCGGCTGGTGAGGGTTCTGGTGATGGTGAAAAAACAAGTGGTAATTCAATGAGTGATTCAGACTTTGATTCATTAATGGATTCAGTTGAAAATGATGGAATGGAAAGTGGTGGTTCTTCAGATGGTAATGGAACTTATGTTAATTTACCAATGTCTACTTCTGATGGAGAATATTCACCAAGTGGAACTGATTCAAAAGGTAAAACGATTGAACTATCAGATAGACAAACAAAACAATTGATGAAGGCTATCGAGAAACAAAAAGAATTTAATAATGGAGATACCAAAAAAGTTGGTAAACTTTCAAAAAAAGATAATGCTCTTGTTAAGACTATGGAAGAGGCTGGAGTTGAAAAAATTAATGCTGGTAAAGAAGTTACTTCGGGCGAGTATGATTATAACTCTGGTAAATATCTTCCTGGAAAAGGTGTTGATGTTATTTATGTTAAGAAGTTAACACAAGGAATGATTGATGAAAATGTTTTTTCAAGTGTACTTAAAGGTTCAAATTCTTACTACTACAATTCAGATAGAGATGATGAGATAATGACAAAGGGTATTTCACTTGGAACTAAACTTGGTAGAAAATTACAAGTTCGTGGTGAGTCAAGAGATTTAAAATGGAATAGATTAGATAAGGGAAAGATTGATAAAAGATTAATCGCTGAATTAGGTTTTGGAAACGAAAGAGTTTTCTCTACTACTTTCATTGAAAAGTATTCAGATGCTTTCTTACACATTTCGGTAGATGCTAGTGGTTCTATGGGTGGAGATAAATGGAGAAACACAATGGTGTCTACCATCGCTATCTGTAAGGCTGTTGATATGATTCAGAATGTTGATGTGATGGTTTCATTTAGAAGTACTCATGATTCAGATAGATATGGTAGAGGTAGAAGTGCTACACTTCCTTTAATCTTGATTGGTTATGATTCAAGAGTTGATAAGTTTTCAAAAGTGAAAAAAATGTTTCCAAACATTTATCCAGGTGGAACTACTCCAGAAGGATTATGTTTCGAGGCTATTTTAAAAGATATCGTTCCTACTTCTAATAATAGAGATTCATATTTCTTAAATCTTTCAGATGGAATGCCAATGTTTAGTAATAATGATATTCAGTATTACAGAAGTGAGGCTATTGAACATACAAGAAAAATGGTTAATGAAATAAGAAGTCGTGGAATTAAAGTTTTAAGTTACTTTGTTGGTGATAGTGGTAGTTACAGAGAAGATAATGATAAAAATGATTTCAAAAAAATGTATGGTAAAGATGCTCAGTTCATTGATATAAATAGTGTTATGGGAATTTCAAAAACAATGAATGAAAAATTCTTGGAGAAAAACTAATAATGATTAATAGTATTATATTTGTTACAGATTTTATTTGGTTCAATATTATAAGAGATACCTTATTGATGTTCGAGCAGTTTTTATATGTTATCTTATTGAGTAGTTTAGTTCCTGGTTCATTCTTTTTTATGGATTGGATACTTAATTGATTAAGTGGTTATATAATTTGGTTATTGATAAACATAATCCTGAATGTATGCAGTGTGGGTGGAATATGAAACACTCTAAAGATTCAATGTTCATATCAGAATACATTTGTGTTTGGAATAAATGTGGTTGGGGAACATTTAAAACATCTAATGGTAAATTACATTGGTGGAAAAAATAGTGAAAATAATGCTTGACTCGTATAGGCTTTTAGTGTTATATTTAGGTATAAATGATGGGAATTAAAAGAATTAAAAAAAGTGAAGAAAGTGCTTGACTTATATACTAATTATGTTGTATATTTAGGTATAAGAGATGAGGAAAAAAAAGATTTTGAATAATAAAGAAAAAGGAAATAATATGAATAACAATTTAGTTGTTCAAGTAGTTAAATCAGGGAATAGGTTTAACGCTTGGGATAAGGATGGTGTGAAATATACATCATCGATCACAACGGGGGCTCGTAAAAGGGCTTATGAAAATGGAAATGCTTTAGAGCAGAGAGTCAATAAAAAGGGTAAAAATTATTGGTGGGCTGTTCCAATGTCTGTTTTCGAAGCTTCAAGTGCTCCAGTATTTGATGTTTCTTCAGTTGATGTTCCAGAAGAACATGGTGAGATTTTAAATTTCATTCATAGTTCTTATACATTGAAACCTAAAGGTTTAGTGATGAAGGAACTTAAATGGAAATATTTAGTTCGTTCCGCTGTTCGTGGAAAGAATATTTTAATGACAGGACCTGCTGGGTGTGGTAAAACAATGGCTGCTAAGTCGTTGGTTAACTCACTTGATAGACCTGACTTTTATTTTAACATGGGTTCGACCCAGGATCCGAGAGCCACTCTGATTGGTAATGTCCACTTCGATAAGAAGAAAGGTACTTACTTTTCAGAATCACTTTTTGTGAAGGCTATACAGACTCCAGATGCTGTGATTCTGATGGACGAACTTTCAAGGGCTCACCCAGATGCTTGGAATATCTTGATGACAGTTTTAGACGCTGGACAGAGATATCTTAGGTTGGATGAGGCTGATGGACAAACTACTATCAATGTGGCTGATGGTGTTACTTTCGTAGCTACGGCTAATATCGGTAATGAGTACACAAGTACAAGAGTTATGGATAAGGCTTTGATGGATAGATTCACAATCGTGGAGATGGATGTTCTTACAGATGAAGAAGAATATGGTCTTTTGACTTATATGTTTCCTCATGTTGAACCTGAACTTCTGAAGTCAGTTGCTGAGATTGCTCACACTACTCGTATGGAATCAAAGTCCGATACAGGAAAAGTTTCTTGTGGTGTTTCCACCAGAACTTCTGTTGAGATGGCTGGGTTGATTTACGATGGTTTCGGAATAGATGAGGCTTCTGAAGTAAGTATCTATCCACAATTCGCCGATGACGGTGGGATGGATTCTGAAAGAACCTTTGTGAAACAGCTTGTACAAAAGTATGTTTCTGATGGTTCATCTGAAGACTTGT